>Ga0172378_10000479_pt1 | contig 35050 bp, 26 predicted proteins | sample GrowelOW332metaG_FD_119755 | JGI IMG/M metagenome (GOLD analysis project Ga0172378, IMG submission 119755) | Groundwater microbial communities from an aquifer near a municipal landfill in Southern Ontario, Canada - Pumphouse #3_1 metaG | ecosystem: Environmental > Aquatic > Deep subsurface >...
ATTAAGGATGGGGACATGAAACTAACAACGTGGATTGACTAATTGGGCTGAAAGATTCTTTCTTTCAAACCTTTCAGGGTTATTTTGTTGAATGCCAGCAATCTATCCATGGGCTGAAGGATGAAAGATGAAATCGGTTATTCTCAATACATAAAAAAAAGGTTTGACTGTACAACAGCTCTCTGTTGCAAACAGGCCATAAGTACATAAGAACAAGAGGCAGCCTCATCTGAGGCGCCTCTTGTTCTTTTGTACTTATTTACAGTGAAGTTTTACACAACTCTTTTTATAAGCTTTGCATATCGTTTAGCTTCTTATAGTAGCCTCCTTTTTCTAATAGCTCCTCATGAGTACCCCGTTCTACGATCTCTCCCTCAAACAAGACACAGATTTCATCGGCTGTGCGAATCGTACTAAGTCGATGGGCTATAGCAATAGTAGTACGCGTCTTCATCAAACGCTCAAGAGCTTCCTGTACAAGGCGTTCGCTTTCGGTATCAAGTGCCGAAGTTGCTTCATCAAGGATAAGTATAGGAGGGTTCTTTAATATTGCTCTAGCAATACTTATACGCTGCCGCTGACCTCCGGAAAGACGACAACCACGATCACCCACAAAGGTATCGTAACCTTGTTCACTTTCCATAATAAAATCGTGTGCATTAGCTATCTTTGCCGCTTCTACTACTTGTTCCATAGTAGCTTTGTCTACTCCAAAAGCAATATTATTAAAGAAAGAATCATTAAAAAGAATCGCATCTTGATTGACATTTCCAATTAAGCTACGAAGATTCTTCAAGGTTATTTCTTTGATGTTTATTCCATCAATCAAAATTTCTCCTTCCTGCACATCATGATAACGAGGCAAAAGATCAACCAAAGTTGATTTTCCGGAACCAGACTGACCGACTAATGCAATGGTTTTCCCTTTTTCTACAACAAGATTGATATGCTTTAAAACCTCACGAGAAGCAGAGGAATAACTGAAAGACACATTATGAAATTCGACTTTCTCCTTTAGTTCTGTAATAGCGGAAGGATGAATAGACTCTTTGATGGGGTTCTGCGTATTCAAAATTTTATCGACACGCTCCATTGAAGCCAATCCCTTCGGGATATTATAACCTGCTTTAGAGAATTCTTTAAGTGGATTAATTACACTATAAAGCATCACTAGATAGAAGATGAACTGAGGGGCTTGAATGGGTGAATGTCCATCTAAAATAAGCTTTCCGCCAAACCAAAGTACAAGAACAATAATACAAGTTCCTAGAAACTCACTCATGGGATGAGCTAATTGCTGACGAGTACTTACTTTCATCGAAGCGGTACGAAGTTCATCACTGCAAGTATTGAAGCGTTTAATCATCTTTTCCTCGGCAATAAAGGCTTTAATAATACGCAAGCCGCCTAAACTCTCCTCTAGTTGTGCCATGGTATCACTCCATTTGGCCTGAACGGTGAGCGATTGCGCTTTTAGTTTCCTACCAACCACCCCTATTAACCAGCCCATTATCGGTAATACGGTAAGCGTGAAAAGAGTTAATTGCCAACTTGTATAAATCAACGTCGCAAAATACGTAACAATAAGAATCGGGTTCTTTAACAACATATCAAGTGAAGAGGTAATTGAGTTCTCAACTTCATTTACATCACCACTCATTCGAGCAATAATATCTCCTTTGCGTTCGTCACTAAGAAAACCGAGAGGAAGATACATTACTTTACGATAAACCAACGTACGAATATCTCTTACCACACCAGTACGTAAAGGAATCATTACTGCAGAAGACGCAAAATAGCAAGCTGTTTTGAACAATGTCATCACAGCCAAAAACAAACCTAAAATTAGTAGAACATTTGACTCTCCATACTCTACAATTAGTTGTTGCATGTAATAATAAAAATTATTCTTCGCAATAACTCCTATAGAAGCGGTTGAACTCCATTCCATAAATCGATAGACTGTAGAGTCCATTTGAAAGAGAATCTGAAGTATCGGTATCAACAACGCAAACGAAAAAACGTTTAAAGCTGCCGAAAGGATATTGAAAAGTACTGCAAAACCGAGATATTTTTTATAGGGGGGTACAAAGCGCCGCATGACCCGAAAGAATTCCTTCATAGTAGTTTATTATGTTTTTTAGTGCTTCCTTTTTTGAAGATAAGCCCCAAAGATACAAAAAAAAAGTAGATCCAAAATTTATTTTAAGAAAAAACAAGGGTCATGACAGAAACTGATATAGTTTCTAACCACGGCCCTTGCTTTTTATTTAATTCGTTCTATTTATCGACTTGCACGTTTACGTTCATTCTCATCAAGAATAATCTTACGCATACGCATCTTTTTAGGAGTGATCTCAACGTATTCATCTTCCTTGATGTATTCAAGTGCCTCTTCTAAAGAGAAAATGATAGGTGGAATCAATTTGGCTTTATCATCGGAACCAGAAGCACGCATATTGGTAAGCTTCTTAGATTTCGTTACATTTACCACAAGATCATTATCTTTGCAATGCTCACCCATAACCTGACCAGCATAAACCTCTTCTTGAGGAGAGATAAAGAATCGGCCACGATCTTGCAGCTTATCAATTGCATATGCAAATGCAGTACCGCTTTCCATAGCAATGATAGAACCGTTTAAGCGACGTTGTATTTCACCTTTATAAGGTTGGTATTCTTTAAAACGATGTGCCATGATAGCTTCACCTTGAGATGCTGTCAATACGTTATTACGAAGACCAATAATACCACGAGAAGGCATATTAAATTCAAGGTTCACACGTTCGCCTACACTCTCCATGGCTACCATTTCGCCTTTACGACGAGTTACCATATCGATAATTTTGCTAGAGAACTCTTCAGGTACATTGACCGTCAATTCCTCTACGGGCTCACACTTTACACCGTCGATTTCTTTAATAATAACCTGAGGTTGTCCTACCTGAAGTTCATAGCCTTCACGACGCATGGTTTCGATTAAAACCGAAAGGTGCAATACACCACGGCCAAAAACTAACCATTTGCCATCCTCTTCACTCTTAATAACACGCAAAGCAAGGTTCTTTTCAAGTTCCTTATCTAAACGGTCCTGTATGTGACGCGAAGTTACAAATTTACCATCCTGTCCATAGAAAGGAGAGTCGTTAATAGCAAAAAGCATTGACATGGTAGGTTCATCAATAGCAATGGGGACAAGAGGTTCCGGATTTTCCAAATCGCAAACAGAATCACCAATATCGAAGTTCTCTAATCCCACCAAAGCACAGATGTCACCTGAAGAAACTGAGGTCGTTTTAGCACGGCCCATTCCTTCAAATACATGCAATTCTTTTATTTTAGATTTTATAGCAGAACCATCATGCTTTACTAAATTAATTGTCATTCCTTCAGTTAACGTACCGCGGTGTACACGTCCAACGGCAATACGTCCGGTATATGAAGAATAATCAAGCGAAGTAATTAGCATTTGTGGAGTACCTTCCAATTGCTCTGGAGCTGGTATATGTTCAATAATACAATCCAACAAAGGAATAATATCTTCTGTAGGTTGCTTCCAGTCAGTACTCATCCAGCCATTCTTTGCCGAGCCATAGATGACAGGAAAATCCAATTGATATTCTGTAGCATCTAGGTTAAACATAAGGTCGAACACCATTTCGTACACCTCATCGGGACGACAGTTCGGCTTATCCACTTTATTGATAACCACAATAGGTTTTAATCCTATTTCCAGCGCTTTTTGTAGTACGAAACGTGTTTGAGGCATTGGACCTTCAAAAGCATCTACAAGAAGTAGACAGCCATCAGCCATGTTTAATACACGTTCTACTTCACCACCGAAATCCGAGTGACCCGGAGTGTCGATAATATTAATCTTGGTGCCTTTATAATTAATCGACACATTCTTAGAGAGAATCGTTATACCACGTTCACGCTCTAAATCATTGTTATCCAATATTAATTCACCTTTGTTTTGGTTCTCACGGAAAAGATTTCCGGCAAGCAACATCTTGTCGACCAAAGTTGTCTTGCCATGGTCCACGTGGGCTATAATGGCAATGTTTCTAATATTCTGCATGTTATACCTATATAATTCGGCTGCAAAGATACATAAAAAACGGGAGACCTATTCATCTTTTTACAAAAAAAAGCATGATTCCACAATAAAGAGACAAAAACAAGAACCGGCTTTACGAAAAACATACATTCTAATCATTTATTTTTTTCTTTCTTTCGATTATTTAGGAGTTTTAAAAAGAAATGAAAAAACTTTTTTGCTACCTTTGTCACTTCTATTTAACCCTTTTTATTATGCATACAACAAAACAACAAGAGGCAATGATTCGCCCCTCAGAACACTCCGATTTCGATGAAATTTATGCGATTATTAATGATTCTGCAAGTGCATATAAGGGAGTAATACCTAGTGACAGATGGCATGAACCATATATGACTCAAGAACAATTGGAGGCAGAGATGATAGATGGAATTCAGTTCTTTTGCTATTGCGAAAATGAACAGATTGAAGGAGTAATGGGATTTCAAGAGAAAAGTGATGTAAATTTAATTCGTCATGCTTATGTACGAACCAATATTCGCAATCGAGGAATTGGCGGATTGTTATTAGAACATTTGCGAAGCTTTTCGAATAAGCCAATCTTAATAGGCACTTGGGCAGATGCTTCGTGGGCTATTCGGTTTTATGAAAAGCATAATTTTCAGCTTGTAGTGGGGACAGAAAAGAATCAACTGCTAAAGAAATATTGGACTATCCCTGAGCGACAAGTAGAAACTTCTGTCGTTCTAAAAGAACTTAGCTATCCCATTAACGACTAAAAGGATCGTTACAATTGATCGTTCTGAACTAACGTAATAATCCGTTCTGTGAGTTTATCTTCGCCTTTTGAACTAAAATTCTTCTTTAAGCTAGCACCAAAGAAGCAAGCTAGGCCTTGATAAATCTGCGCACGGGCGGCTCCTACAAAAGCACGAATAATATCGTAAGAAGGCGAAGAGCATTGTCGATCGACCATCTTAATCAATAGCTTTCCTTGGGAGAGAGACAGTTTCTTGAAATCGGGTTTAAATTGATCCATCATCCCACGTTCCACTGCTTTTAGATGAGCAGCGCGTTGGTTCTCTGGAAGCGTATTTACATACTCGTAAGTTTCTATAATCGTGTTATTAATCATGACGGCTAATGGATAGACTTTCTTTACATTGTAAACGAGTCGCTGATAGTTTCTCCAGTCTTTGTTATTATTAAAAGTCAATGGCTTATACACATACAAATCCCTATATTGAAAAAAAGGAATTGTATCTCCCTCGTAGATACAATCGCCCACATAGGTGAAAAAAGCACGCTTTTGCTCATAGGTCTGTGCTTGTAGAGGAGACAACACACACAAAAGTAGCAACACACTCAATACAGAAAGGGTGGCGACAAGACTTCTCTTTTTAGGTTTCACTAGTTTCATTTGATTCTTTAAATGAGGACAAAAATAATGCTTTCATCCGACATAACCACCAGCTTTTGAGAAGAATTATCTAAGATCACTTGCAGAAAGCTTATTTTTAACCTAACTTTGCGGCTAGTTAAAGAAATTAAGATTATGATTCTCTTCGATTCTCCTATTTTTGGCCCAGTGCATTCTCGCCGATTGGGTGTTTCGCTTGGTATAAACTTATTACCTAGCGACGGAAAACTGTGCTCATTCGATTGTCTTTATTGCGAATGCGGATTTAACGCTGAACATCGTACACGCAAAAAGTTGCCCACTAAAGAAGAAGTTGCTGAAGCACTCGAAAAGAAACTCTCTACAATGAGAGAAGAAGGAGTTGTACCCGATGTAATAACCTTTGCAGGCAATGGAGAGCCCACCTTACATCCACATTTTGCGGAAATTATTGACTCCACTATTATATTACGCGACAAATATTGTCCGGGGGCAAAGGTTAGCGTGCTAAGTAATTCGACGCGTATCCACAAATCCGCTGTGCATGCTGCTTTAATGAAAGTCGATAACAACATATTGAAGCTTGATACGATCGATGAAAATTATATTCACCTGCTCGACCGGCCAAATGCTTCTTTCGATTTAGCAAAGACGATTGCCGAGTTAAAACGCTTCGAAGGGCACGTAATTATCCAAACGATTTTCCTAAAAGGACTCTATCACGGAAAAAATATCGACAATACAAAAGATGAATACGTACTACCTTGGCTAGACGCAGTACGTAGCATCGCACCTAGCGAGGTTATGATTTATACCATCGACCGCGAAACTCCTGAGAAAGGGCTACAAAAAGCCGCACCCGAAGAATTAGATCGCATTGTCGAACTCTTACATGGTGCGGGATTAAAAGCAAGTGCCTCGTATTAACGAAACAAACTCTGATTCTTATCTACCACTACGATTTGTATTTGTATTAGTGTTAGCAGGAGTTCTAGTAGTGCCCCCTTTGCTCGAATCATCTTTGAGAGAAGCACTACGTGTAGGTGTACTTACGCTCATACCCTCTTTGCGCTTTGTTCTTGCATTATCGTAGTTATACTTACGTGAAGTATAAGGAGAAACAGTAGTAGGAGTTGCCCCGCTACCCAATGTTGAGGTTGAACGGCTTGATCGACCATTGTTGAGGTTCTGATTCTGGGTACCCTGATTATCTTTAGAGCCTTGGTTACCTCGATTACTAGTGCCCTGATTGTTCTGAGCACCTTGATTATTTTGAGCAGGAGTACGTTGAGTGGTAGAAGTAGGACGGCTCAATCCTTGTGTAGATCTCTGATCCCCTTTAGAAGCATTTCCGTTTAAAACCCCATCGTTATAACGATTTTTTGTATTATTACGATTGTGGCGGGTATACTCCGGATGCGAATTGCTTAAAAAATCAGAAGTACGATTACGTAGATAATTGTCACCTCCACGCGCAGTAACCGGACGTGAATAGTTGCGATGATCGTATCGTCGATGATAATAGCTTTGCTTTAAATAATTTCCATGATTGTGCTCTCCTGCATAGACACGCAAAGTTCGTGGAAAGTCGAAATAGAAACTTCCCAACGGATAAGCTTGACACACTCGTAAATAGTAAGAGCCGGAATAGCGATAAATAGGACGATAGAAGTACTCGATATTCACAAAACGGCGGAACTGTGAATTGCTCAAAATCCAACGTAGATCTTCCGAGCGCAAATCGAGTGCCTCGTAATAGACATCGTAATATTGGTTATACCCTTGCGCAATAAGCGCCAATTTAAAACGAACAGCACAGAAGAAGTCGTAATTCACTTCGTACACATCATTGTACTGCCGAGGAGTAAGATCTAATTCATACGCCATCTTATCAGTTAGGAAACGTGAATTTTCGCGTACCTGAGAGATGCTCCAAGGACTCCAGGCTTTTAGATTTGAGGCGGATAACGATATTAGCATTACCGCCACGAGGGAAATAAAGTTCTTCATAAGTCTCTCTTTTTTCATATTTATATAACTGCAAAGCTAAGATAAATCCACGAAACGAGCAAACTTATCCTCAGAAAAGTATCGGGCTGTCACAAAAAATTATGTATCTTTGCACAAAAAACAAAACTAAATGATTGTTTGCATCGCCGAAAAACCAAGTGTAGCACGCGAAATAGCCGCCATAGTAGGCGCTACAACCAAGAGAGACGGATACCTAGAAGGAAATGGATACCAAGTAACCTGGGTATTCGGTCATCTTTGCACACTGAAGGAACCTCATGAATATACTTCGGAATGGAAATCATGGCGACTAGAGTCGCTACCCATGATTCCACCTCGCTTTGGTATCAAACTAATTAATCAGGATTCCTCAAAACGTCAGTTTCATATCATCGAACAACTTTTCCAGAAAGCCGAACGTATCATAAATTGCGGGGATGCGGGACAAGAAGGAGAACTCATCCAACGTTGGGTGATGCAGAAAGCGGGAATCACTTGTCCTGTTCAACGGCTTTGGATTTCTTCGTTAACAGAAGAGAGTATTCGCGAGGGCTTCTCGAAGCTACGCGACCAAAGCGAGTTCCAAAGTCTGTACGAAGCAGGACTTAGTCGCGCTATTGGCGATTGGACCCTCGGTATGAATGCTACACGCCTTTACACTTTAAAATATGGGCAGAATAAACAAGTCCTGTCCATCGGCCGCGTACAAACCCCCACTCTGGCACTTATCGTAGCCCGCCAAAAAGAAATTGAAAATTTTCAACCCGAAGCTTATTGGGAATTGAAAACCGTATATAGAGATACTACCTTTAGCGCTACTCAAGGGCGCTTCAATACTGAAGAAGAAGGGCGCCAATTTCTAGAAACCGTTAAAACCGCTCCATTCATTGTAACCGAAATCGGCACTAAACAAGGTACGGAATATGCACCACGGCTCTTCGACTTGACTTCTTTGCAGGTAGAATGCAACAAACGCTTTGGCTTTTCAGCAGAAATAACGCTAGGGCTCATTCAAAGTCTATACGAAAAAAAACTCGCCACTTACCCACGTGTAGATACTACGTTCCTAAGCGAGGACATTTATCCCAAGTGTCCGGCTACTTTAAAAGGATTAGCTCAAATGCCGGCTTATGCAACATTGGCAGGAGCTTTAGAAGGCAGAAAGCTACCCAAATCGAAGAAAGTATTCGATAATGCTAAGGTAACGGACCACCATGCTATCATTCCCACAGGAATTCCTCCACAGGGATTGACCGACATGGAGAAGTCTGTTTTCGACCTTATTGCACGCCGCTTTATTGCGGCATTCTACCCCGACTGTAAGATATCTACCACCACCGTACTCGGCGAAGTGGAAAAGATTGGCTTTAAAGTCACCGGACGTCAGATACTTGTACCGGGGTGGAGAACGGTATTCCTTAAAACAACTGCGGAGGATACGAGCGACGAAAACGCACAAAACGAGGAAGAACGCACACTACCCGATTTCGTAAAAGGAGAAAGCGGTCCTCATACACCTGATTTAACAGAGAAATGGACACAGCCTCCAAAGCCTTATACCGAAGCTACCCTACTTCGTGCAATGGAAACTGCGGGTAAATTAGTCGAGAATGAGGAGTTGCGCGATGCACTGAAAGAAAATGGTATCGGACGCCCTTCTACCCGTGCGAATATTATCGAAACGCTTTTCAAGCGACATTATGTACGCAAAGAACGCAAGAACTTAATTGCTACTCCCACTGGTGTGGAGCTTATTGACACAATTGATGAAGAACTCCTTAAGTCGGCAGAGTTAACCGGACTTTGGGAGAAAAAGCTCCGCGGCATTGAGAAAAAAGAATACGATGCTAAACTTTTTCTCGAAGAACTAAAGGAGATGGTTACCAACATTGTACAAAAGGTTTTGACCTCTCAAACTCGAAGAATTACTATCGTCGAAGCTGAACCTGAGAAGAAAGCGGACAAAGGAGAGAAAGAAAAAGCTACTACAAGGAAACGTACATCTGGGGAAAAGCGAAAGAATACTCCTTCGAAGAAAGAAACAGCCCAGGCAGAAACGACTTCTGTTCCCGCTTGGCATGAAGGAGATCTTTGTCCACTCTGCGGCAAAGGGCACATCTTACGCGGTCGAAATGCTTTTGGTTGCTCCGAATGGAAAAACGGCTGCACTTGGCGACAGCCGTTCGGCTAAATATATTATTCCCAAAACTTCTTTCTAAGCAACACTACCATTTAAGTAGCATTGCTTTTTCTTTTCTTGCAACTGATTCATAAAACAGTTGCAGCGTCATAAAAAAATCCGCAGGTAGATTCCTTACAAAAGGAACTTACCTGTGGATTTATCTTTATAAAAACCGGGAAAGCAACGATTACATCATGCCACCCATACCGCCCATACCTGGAGCACCGCCCATTGGCATATCGGATTTATCTTCTTTCTTTTCTACAATAACACATTCTGTAGTAAGAAACATACCTGCGATAGAAGCTGCATTTTCAAGTGCCACACGAGTTACCTTTGCAGGATCAACTACACCGGCAGCATACATGTTCTCATAGACATCAGTACGAGCATTGTAACCGAAGTCGGCTTTGCCTTCACGCACTTTCTGTACCACGACAGCACCTTCTTTTCCTGAATTAGCAACGATTTGGCGAAGTGGCTCTTCGATAGCACGTTTTACGATCTCTATACCGGTTGTTTCATCAGCGTTGTCGCCAATTAAACCTTCCAATGTTTCAATCGCACGAATATAAGCTACACCACCACCGGCAACGATACCTTCTTCGATAGCTGCGCGAGTTGCGCACAATGCGTCATCAACACGGTCTTTCTTCTCTTTCATTTCTACTTCAGAAGCAGCACCTACATAAAGTACAGCTACACCACCTGCTAATTTAGCGAGACGTTCTTGCAACTTTTCTTTATCGTAGTCACTCTTAGTAGCAACGATTTGAGCCTTGATCTGACCGACACGGGTCTTGATGTTTTCGCTTTCGCCTTTACCGTTTACAATAGTCGTATTATCTTTCGAGATAGAAACCTTCTCGGCAGTACCCAACATTTCGAGAGTAGCCTGTTCAAGTTTCAATCCTTTTTCTTCGCTGATTACTACACCACCGGTTAGAATGGCAATGTCTTCCAACATTTCTTTTCTGCGATCACCAAAACCGGGAGCTTTCACTGCACAGATTTTTAGTTGAGTACGCAAGCGATTTACTACAAGTGTAGTTAGTGCTTCACTGTCTACATCCTCTGCAATAATCAATAGAGGACGTCCGCTTTGTACAGCTGGTTCCAAGATAGGAAGCATATCTTTCAGATTAGAAATCTTCTTATCGTAGATTAAGATATAAGGATCTTCTTGTACACATTCCATCTTCTCGGTATCAGTTACGAAATAAGGAGAAAGATAACCACGATCGAACTGCATTCCTTCTACTACGCCAATGGTAGTATCAGTGCCTTTTGCTTCTTCAATAGTGATGACACCATCTTTCGAAACCTTACGCATTGCATCTGCAATCAGTTTACCAATTACATCATCGTTGTTTGCTGAAATACGAGCTACTTGCTCGATCTTATCGTAGTTGTCACCTACCATCTCGCTTTGCGCTTTGATACTTGCAACAACTTTAATAACAGCTTTGTCGATACCGCGTTTCAAATCCATAGGATTAGCACCTGCAGTTACATTCTTCAAACCTTCTGCAATAATGGATTGAGCAAGTACGGTAGCTGTAGTTGTACCATCACCTGCATCATCACCGGTTTTGGAAGCGACTTCTTTTACAAGTTGCGCGCCCGTATTTTGGAAAGGATCAGAAAGTTCGATTTCCTTTGCTACGGTTACACCGTCTTTTGTGATATGAGGTGCACCGAATTTCTTTTCAATGATTACATTGCGGCCTTTTGGACCTAGGGTTACTTTTACTGCATTTGCCAACTCGTCGACACCTTTTTTCAAACTGTCACGAGCTTCCATCGTAAATGAAATTTCTTTTGCCATGATTCTTTTAATGTTTTAAATTTCTTAACTAATGTGAATTAACCGAGTACAGCGACTACATCGCTTTGACGCATGATAAGGTACTTTGTACCGTCCATTTCCAATTCGGTTCCGGCATACTTGCCATACAAAACTGTGTCGCCTACTTTGAGAATCATTTCTTCATCCTTGGTACCTTGCCCCACTGCTACCACTTCTCCCTTTTGAGGTTTTTCTTTTGCGGTATCGGGGATAATGATGCCGCCGATGGTTTTCTCTTCAGCCGCTGCGGGAATAATCAGCACACGGTCTGCTAATGGTTTAATGTTCATAATAGCTATAATTTTAAAAATTAGTTTCAGAAGAGGTTTCTGCGAAAATCATGCCAAATATACTTTTTGGCAGAAAAAAAATGCTTATCGAGTATAAAAATCAATAATACGTTGCAGTCCACGTTGACAAACGGGACAAAATTCAGTGGCTTTATTGGTGTTCATACGGCAATCGGGCATCGGACGCCAAACACCTTTCTGACTATATCCGCCACCTTCGTACAAACCGACAACTCCTTTATCATAAAGATCTTTCCACTTGCTGGCAAAATCGACCTTAGTTGTAATATTAGGTTCCCAAGGTTCTACATTACGAGGGTAAACTTCAACTACTTGTTCGGTAGCATAATAATACTCGTCAGCTAATCCTCCAAAAGTATGTCCGAACTCATGCACTACAATAGTAGGTGTCAAAACATCATGTGCATCACACAAAGTGAAGGAGTTATAAACTCCACCACCTCCATAGCGATTACAGTTGCCTAACACGATGATTTGCTCATAAGGTATTCCGGCCAAAGCATTGTTTATCTCAGGAATGGCGCTACTAGTTAAATAACGATCAGAATAAAAAGTGTCAAAATGTGAACCGAAAGCATTATCTTTCCAATCTTTCAATTTAGGTTGACTTACTCCACTTTCGCGAGAAGGTGTTTTTACGGCTATGACATTGAAACGATCTTTATTTGACTTGAAAGGTTCGTAACTAAATAAGGATTCACAGCACTTCTTTACATCGGCAACAAACGTATCCATTTCAGCTTCGGTATAACCTTCCGGTAAAAAAGCAAGGTCGATGCATTGATCGCTAGGCCCTGCTTGTTGAATAACTTCATGTGCAGGAACTTTGTGTTCACCAAGCGGACGAATTAAAATATCTGTAGGGTCAATTTCATGATGGATTTTCTCTGTATATTGACCTGATTTCTCACGAACCGCAATGCTAACCTCTACTTTCTCCTTAGGATAAGGAATTAAATAGGTATTTGGAAAAGCACGAGGTACATGACGCGCCTCTTCGGTATCTAACCACTCTATAAAGAGAGAAGAGAACGAATAACGATAAATAACCTTCTTAGTTGCTACGTCTTTTACAGTCAACTGATAAGTTCCGGCAAGAGGCAAATCCGAGAGATGATGTCTGCGCCCTGCCCAACCAGGAAGACGATATAAATTACTTAGATAAATACTTTGCGCATTAATATCACCTGCAAAAACATAATCAAGGCGGAGAGTCTGATCTGTAAAGTAGGTATCAAAATCAATACTATCGCTAGCAACCTTCGCAACTGATTTAGATAAAGAGGTTACTAAGACAGCCTTAGAGGCTTTTCTCTTTGCCTTTGCTTTCACTGTACCAACAGTACTTTTCTGCTTCGAAACTGTAGTAGCACCTGTATATCCATCAATCGACATAGAAGGGTTCATTCCAAACATCGGCGCGCTAAAAAGCAAAGCGCCCAAAAAGATTTTCAAATTTCTTACTTGTTTCATTTTATTGCAATTTATATTTTCCAATGCAAAAGTAGTACAATTTCAATTCAAAACGCATCATTTTTTAAATAAATGTAGTATATTTGCAGAAAATTATCATTTTTATGGCACAACAATTAGACAAACTCGATGAGCAAATACTCAAAATGATAGCAACGGATGCCCGCATCCCATTTCTAGAAGTAGCCAGAGCCTGCAATGTATCAGGCGCTGCAATTCATCAACGCATTCAAAAACTAACTACTTTAGGCATTTTAAAAGGTTCACAATATATAATCGACCCTGAAAAGATTGGCTATGAGACTTGCGCTTATTTGGGCATCTATTTAAAAGATCCTGAATCGTTTGAGTATGCACGTGCAGGTATTGAGTTGATACCAGAAGTGGTAGAATGTCATTATACTACGGGGAAATACGACATGTTTATCAAAGTTTATGCACGCAACAATGCTCATCTACTTTCATTAATTCATGAAAAGTTACAACCTCTAGGATTGAGCCGCACAGAGACTTTGATTTCTTTTCACGAGGCAATGAATCGCCAAATGCCTATCCCTGAAGTCAAAAATGAAGATTGAGTAATGAAACTGCGTCACTTATACATGATTGTCGCCGTTTGTGAGAATCACGCAATCGGACGCAAAAATAATTTGCTGTATTACCTCCCTGCCGACCTTAAGCACTTTAAGCAACTAACTACTGGTCATACAATTCTGATGGGTCGGCGAACTTTTGAATCACTTCCCAAAGGAGCACTTCCCAACCGACGAAACCTTATACTTTCGCGCAAAATGTCTTCTGCTAATGAATTTTCAGGTGCAGAATGTTTTCCTTCTCTCGATGCAGCTTTAGAAGCTTGCGCACCAGAAGAAGATGTATTTATTATCGGCGGAGGGACACTATACAAAGAGGCTTTACCACATACTGACCGACTCTACTTGACCTTAATACATGCTGCACCTACAGACGCTGATGTTTTCTTTCCAGAGCTAGATATTACAAACGATTGGGTGATAGACGCACGCGAAGAGCATGAAGCCGACGAGAAACATCCCGTTGCCTTTACTTTCCTTACTCTAGTACGAAAATAGAGTCCAATTACACGGCCACGATACCGGGAATGTGTGGATAAGGGTTATAATCAGTCAATTGGAAATCACTGAACTGAAAATCAAATATACTCTTCACCTCAGGATTTAATATCATTTTAGGCAAAGGACGGGGCTCACGAGTGAGCTGAAGTTTCACTTGCTCCAAGTGATTCATATAAATATGTGCATCGCCCAAAGTATGTACGAAATCACCCGCTCTTAATCCAGTAACTTGTGCTACCATCTGCAAAAGCAAAGCATACGAAGCTATATTAAAAGGTACTCCTAAGAAGATATCCGCACTACGTTGATACAGCTGCAACGACAAACGTCCATCGGCCACATAAAACTGAAAGAGGATATGACAAGGTGGAAGCTTCATTTCATCTACAGCAGCCACATTCCATGCACTAACTAATAAACGACGTGAGTTTGGATTCTGCTTAATCTGATCAATCACTTGTGTTATTTGATCAATGTGGCCTCCCCGATAATCAGGCCAAGAACGCCATTGATAGCCATAAACCGGACCTAATTCACCCTTTTCATCAGCCCATTCATTCCAAATACGCACTCCATTATCTTGTAAGTATTTTACATTCGTATCTCCCTTCAAAAACCAAAGCAGTTCATGAATAATACTTTTTAAATGGAGTTTCTTAGTAGTTAAACAAGGAAAGCCCTCTTCGAGATTAAAACGCATCTGATGCCCAAACACACTCAGTGTCCCTGTTCCAGTACGATCTCCTTTAAGGTTGCCCTCTTGAAGCACATGATCAAGGAGGTCAAGATATTGTTTCATTCGTCGTATCGTTTTTCGTTATTGCCCACAAAAATACTCTTTTTTTTGCATTTTTCAATCAAGAAACGTTTTTTTTTCGTTCCTTTGCCAATAGAAAGACTTAAAAAAAGCTCCATCAACATCCTAAAGACACTCCTATGAAGAAACAAATTTTCGTCCAACTTTTATTGGGCTTCACATTGATTGTCAGCTCCTCCACAGCACGTACTCCTCACAAATATACCAAAGAATGGAAAAAAGTGACTCAACTACAAGCTGACGGTTTACCTTATTCTGTTGCATTGAAATGCAATGAAATTTTCTTAGCAGCACAAAAAGATGGCAACTTTCCACAACAATTACGCGCCTTTATGACTCGCTTAGAAGCTCGTAAAGAAATTGATAAAGACAGTCTAGTCACAGATCTCGCACAACTGAACCATTGGCGACTTTCTACTCCCAGTGAATTACAACGCTGTGTGCTCTCGGGTGTACTCGCTCAATTACAAGTGAACGAATATCCCAGAGCTAATTTCAGGAAATCCGTTTCCCCAATTCTAGATGAAAGATTGAAAGCCTCTGTCGATACACTTTTGAAAGCCTCACTATCGCAACCAGAATACCTCTCACAGCAGACTAGCCGTTTTTATGAAGACATCATCTTACAAGGTAATGCCAGTCGTTATTTTGCACACGACTTGCTACATCTTTCCGGATTAAGCGCACTCAGTACTTTAGAAAAATTAAAAAACAGAGGAATACTTTCTGCACAAGAATGCGATAAAGAATCACAAAAGGTTTATCAGCTCCTTATCCAATTCTATGCGCAGAAGAGTTTACGTAGTGCCACATTACTCGTAAAAATGCAACAATTGCAATACGAACGCAACTTGGGACTATTAACAGCTATTGAGCAACAAAAAGCTCTAACTAAGCTCATCATAGCCTCTAGTGATTTAGAAGTTTGTGCCGAACTCTGCTTAGCACAAGCACAACTATTGCATGAAGCCAACAGACAGGTTGAGGCACTTCAGTTGCTTCAGTCTGCAATCGCTAGCTATCCACAGTACGACCGCATCGGAGCACTTAAGGATTTACAAGAAGAGATTCTACAGCCAATGCTTAACGTACAAACACCTCAAGTAACCTACCCCGGTCAAAAACTTGCTATGCAAGTACAATACAAAAACATAGAAGGCTTTACAGTCCGTCGATACAAGCTACCTTTCTCAGCCAAAGAAATTGATTCCATCGGTGATCCAATGACACTTCTTCAGAAAAAGCAACCTTTTTCAAAAGAAGAAACTCACTACTCATTGCATCCATCCCTAAATTACATGGAGAAGGATACTGTTTTTTACCTTACAGGCCCTAGCCATGGAATGTATCTTAACGAAATAATACCTGATAAGAAATCCGCCAATAAAGGAGGGACACTTCTTGCAAGCACTCAATTGAAGCTAGTCTGGCGCGATTTAAAAGAGAATCAAACAGAAGTAATCGCATTCGACCAAGAATCCGGTGTCCCATTACAAGGGGTTACAATCAGCCTCTATCAGGCAACAGACTCTAGCCTTGTTTTCTATCAATCACTCTCTACTAATGCACAAGGTAAATGTTATTTCAATAAACCAACTAAAAATGGACGCTTTTCTCTCTTTGCCACCTATCTAGAAGATGAAGCTTTGCCCGGTTCAGATCGTTATTTTTTCTCAAATAACAAATTTGGAAACGACGAAAAAACCAATTCAGAAGAACATATCGAACTATTTACCGACCGAACGCTCTATCGTCCCGGCCAGAAAGTTTTCGTAAAAGGCATCGCTTACGAACAACTCGGAGATAACACTCACGTAGTTGATAAAGGGAAAACCTATCAACTTAACTTAATCGATACAAATCAACAAGAAGTCGGCAAAGCAGCAGGAATAACAAATACCTTCGGCTCATTTACCGGAGAATTTACGCTTCCCGAAAAAACACTTAATGGCACTTTCAGTATTAATTGCGGCGAATTAGGAAAAGCATTTATTCAAGTAGAAAGTTACAAACTTCCTAGCTTTGAAATAAAAATAGACTCATTACTAGGCACTCCTCAAGTCGGTGATAGCATAACATTAACAGGCTATGCTATATCATTACACCAAACGCCACTCATAAAAGCACAAGTTCGCTATGAAGTAATCCGAACCTCAAATCGCCTATACAACTACAAAGCAAGTAAAGAAGAAACTATCGCTCAAGGAAATACGCTGACTAATACAAAAGGATTTTTTAAGATACCCTTCCGTTTAAACATTCCGCTTGCCTGCACATCTCCTAAAAACAAATTAAGCTATAGAGATTATAACTATGCCTATAACATTAAAGTATTCGTAACAGATGCAACCGGAGAAACCCAAGATAAAGCGTTCTTCATCCCTGAAGGACATCAGAGTCTTGTGCTTTCAAGCGGACTTGAAGGAGAACTTAGTAAAGACGTTCCATTATTTACGCATTTTATCGCCAAAAACATTATTAGCGAAGAAGTAGATGCCCACATCTTAGTGCAACTCTTTACCGCCAATGATTCTATTCACCCTGTATGGAGCAAAGAGATACAGAGTGGAAAATCGATCGATCTTAACGAATGGCGCGCTCTTCCAGGAGGAACTTTCAAACTTCAACTCACTGCACACGATAAGCAGAATCGCCTTTGCACCAATACAGAGTCGATTATTCTATATAGCCAATACGACACCCATAGTCCGGTACAAGGACTTTTGTGGGTAAAGCAACTTACCACTTCACCCAAAGAAGGACAATCTACAGAAATACTTGTCGGCACTACCAAACAAAATCTGCACCTATTAGTCGACATCTTCTGCAACGGCAAATTACTAGAAAGCAGAGTCAACTTGTTAAGCGATACCTTGTGCCGTTTTAGCTTTCCATATAAATTAGAATATGGAGACGGAGCAATGGCTAGCCTCTGCGCAGTAAAAGAAGGCGAAGTAGAAAATATGAATATTCAGATCCCCAAACCGGAGCCAAACAAAGAACTCACCCTACAATGGGAAGTATTCCGCGATCGTCTACAACCGGGGCAGAAAGAAGAATGGAAATTAAGCATTCACCGCTCTGAAAGCAAAGATTCCATCAAGAGCATGAAGCCTTGTGACGATGCTGAATTATTAGCAATGCTTTACGATGCTTCACTCGATTTACTTAGACCCTATCAACCTAGACTAAAAGTGAACTTTCCTCGACATATCGGGTATGTAAACTCAATAAGTTCTATGAACAACATTCTCTTCGCCTCTCTCAATTTTCCATTAAAGGAGCAAAAAGAGTACCCATCTTCGCTTGAATACGACCGTTGGTCCTTTAATAAAGAGTCTATTTCTCTAAATAATGTATGGATAGAAAGTGATATGAGAACTAGGGGTGGCGGAAAGATGTTCAAAACCAACCTTGTATCAGAAGCTCTCCCCATGAGTGCGATGAGCAAAGAAGCATCGTTATCCACTAACGATGAAAGTCTCTCGCCCACACAGACGATCCGTACCAACTTCAGCGAGGCCGGGTTCTTCCTGCCTCAGCTTCGTACCAATGCAAAAGGAGAAGTGAAAATCGCTTTCACCATTCCGGAATCACTTACCCGTTGGCATTTTATAGGTATTACACATACACCTACGATGGAAACGGGTATTTTAACAAGTGATCTCATTACACGCAAGCCTTTCATGCTAAGCAGTGCCTTACCACGTTATCTGCGAGAGAACGATTTAAGCACTGTATCTTGCCGTATTCATCATGCAAGTAATGAAAAAGAAATACAAGGCACGGTACGTTGCGAGGTTTTCAATGTTGCAACCAACGAAGTGCTTTGGCAAGAAAAAGTTCCTTTCTCAGTACCTAACGATTCAAGTATTGCAGTAGACTTCAAACTTGACCTTCACTCTGGTTCTACTCTTGCCAAAAAGTGTCAATCAAAAACCGTATTGGGCATTCGTATGACGGCACAAGGCAAGCCCATAAAAACGCTTTCGAATCAACAAGGAAACTCCACTGCAACCCAACTCGTCTTTAGTGATGGAGAGCAACATCTATTGGCTGTCCTCAGCAGTCGCGAGCACCTCATAGAAAGTGTTCCACTAACCCTACGTGGAAAAGGTTCACGACAGTTTTCGTTGACCTCCCTATTCAACGGACAATCGCCAAGTGCTCAACGCAGTTCAGTTACAGTAGAACTCACCCCAAATCCGGCTTGGATGGCTGTAGAAGCGTTGCCCTACCTGAACAATCCAACTCAAGAAGATGCCTTCTCTTGGGCGGCTGCCTATTATAGCAACACCTTATCGGCATGGATCGTTCGTCAGAACCCACTTTTAAAAGAAGCCTTGATAAAAGTTTCGCAAAAAGAAACCGGAAGTAATCAACCAGATAAGCAGATTAGCAATCTCCGGAAAAATGAAGAACTAAAGTCGCTTCTTTTAGAAGAAACTCCCTGGGTGGCAGAAGCTAAAACAGAAGAAGCACAAATGCAAAAGCTAGCCACGTTAGTCGACAGTGCACAGATCGCTCAACAAACACAAATCGCATTAACGAGATTAAGGCAGTTGCAACTTTCAAATGGAGGTTTTGCTTGGTATAAAGGTATGAATGCTAATTTACAAACCACTACCTATATCGTGGAAACGTTAAGTCGATTACCTCTTCTAACCGAAGAAGTACAACCGACAACCGCCGATACCCTGCGCAGTAAAGCAATGCGTTATCTACAAAAAGAATATACCCAACGTTACGCTGCATTGAAAAAACAAAAAGCACTGTCAGACTATCTCCTTAATCCCGATGAGGTAAGCTATCTGTATTTGCGTAGCTTAAATAAAGAAACTCTAAATGGCACAAATAAAGAAGCACATACTTTTTATTTACATAGCCTAAAGGCCTCTCTTCCTTCTCTTTCGGTCGGCGATCGTGCCAAAGGGGTTGTGATTTTAACCATCGAAAAGGATGCAGAAGCAGCTGCACGTTTCGAGAAATCGCTTCGAGAGCTAGCTGTAGAGAGTAAAGATATGGGTACATTCTATGCTTCCTCCACTCACACCTCGTGGTTGACCCATCCAATCTGTCTGCTTACGCAAGCCGCAGAAGCTTTTCAATTGATGGGCGACAGTGCCACAGTGGAAGAATTAAAGATAAACTTACTACGCCACAAGCAGGTACAGCTCTGGGGAACTACTCCGGCTAACACCAATGCGCTTTATTTCCTATTAAAAGAAAAAGAGCTACTAACTACACCTTCTATCGGAGCAGCAACCATGACCCTTGCCGGACATACCGTAAAAGTCGAAGCTCGCAATAAAACGGCAGGAACCCAAAAGTTTGTGTTTACCGATGCAGCTGCACTAAAGGCTCGTTCTGCTACGTTGAGTCAAACAGGAAACGGGCTAATCTGGGGAGCTGTGTACAGCAGCTGCAACGAAGTAATCGGTGCACTCAAAGCGCAAGGGGAAAATGTAAAGGTGGAAAAGAAGCTCTACCTAAAACGCAATCCGGCAGATACCTTAAGTAAAGTTACTTGGATTCCTGTTACAAAAGAAACTTTGCTTCACAAAGGAGATCAGATACGTACACAGCTGATTGTCACGATCGACCGTGATCTCGATTTCATCACTCTGAAAGATGCACGTGCAGCCTGCTTAGAACCGGTGGATGCCTTGTCGAACTATTTAAGAAATGCATACGTCACTCACAAAGATGCCTCATCGATTCTCTTCTTCGACCGACTTAGCAAAGGTACGCATCTCTTTGAACTAGACAGTTATGTAGTGCGTAGTGGAAGCTATAGCAGTGGAGCTGCTTTCTTACAATCGACTTACTCGACAGAATTCTCGGCTCACTCTAATGCAACGACCTTACAAGTGGAATAGAACTTTTCTTATTTCATCATAGAAATATTCTATAAAAAAGTTTTTTTATTTCGCCATCTCCATAAAAAAAGCTACTTTTGTAGACAAAATTGCAAACAAACTCTGTATGAACTTACAAAAACTACTCTTGGCAGCCTTCTTGGTCACTCCCCTTTCGGGCTGGGCACAGGCACACCTTTCAGTGAACGAGATAGAACACAACTTCGGACTTATTACGCATGAAAAGCCCGCTACTACAACTTTCACCGTTACCAACATCGGTACCGCTCCACTCGAAATCAACAAAGTAAAAGCATCTTGTGCCTGCACCTTGGTGAAGTGGCCGAAAGCACCTATTGCTCCGGGAAAGAAAGATACGATCATTGTAACCTACGATGCAGAAATGATGGGCCATTTCATCAAGTTCGTTAACATCTATAGTAACAGCGAAACGTCACTTACACGACTAACTTTGAAAGGAGAAGTCTTGTTAGAGGGTGCAGAAAAAGGAAGTGGATTAACCGAACAGATTGGTGATTTATTGCTTGACACCCGTGATGTGGAATTTGAGCCTGTAGGCAAAGGTGAGAAGCCTCGCACCACAATTGATGTGTTGAATGCGTCGAAACAATCGCTTGAAATACAACTCATGCACCTTCCTCCTTATCTGACCATGAAGGCTTCACCTCGTGTGTTGGCTCCTCGCCGGAAAGGAAAGATTATCCTCACGTTAGAAACTGAGAAACTAAAAGAATACGGACTTACTCAAACACCGATTTATTTAGCTCGTTATCCGGGAGATAAGGTTTCTGTTGTGAACGAAATAACGGTTTCTTCAGTACTTTTGCCCGATTTCACCAATCTAAGTGCAAGACAATTAGCCACAGCTCCACACATCCAACTCTCAGAAGACGAGGTACAGATGGGAATCATCAAAAAGAAAGGATCGAAAAAAGCCACGCTTCTTGTTACCAACCAAGGAAAAAGTAAACTTGAAATAAAGAAACTACAAGTGTTCAATCCGGCTATCAGCCTCTCTCTTAGTAAAAGTGTACTAAAACCGGGGGAAAGTGCTAAACTTAAACTGACGTTAAACGGTAAACACTTCTATCGTTTCAAGAGTGAACCCAAAATTTTAATCATCACAAACGACCCGGAGACGCCTTATCTCTTGCTTTCCATTATAGCAGAAAAAGAGAATAGCACTTTGGCGAAGTAAATTTTATTCCTACTCACCATGAAGCATCCAGAAAACGATGAGGCCTATAAGGGCTTAAGTGTGAATGCGGGAATTGAAACCCCTAGTAGCGTAAGTCCGTATCTAGAACGGAACCGTATAAAACGTCGTGAACTCACGCCGTCCGAGTATGTGGAAGGTATTCTAAGAGGCGATGTTACGATATTAAGTCGTGCGGTAACGCTCATCGAAAGCGTACTGCCCGAGCACCATGCTTTGGCTCAAGAGGTTATCGAGAAATGCCTGCCTGCTGCAGGAAATGCCATACGAATCGGAATCAGCGGAGTACCGGGAGCAGGCAAAAGCACCTCGATTGATGTATTCGGTACTTATCTCTTAGAAGAGAAAGGCGGGAAACTCGCTGTGCTGGCTATCGACCCGAGTTCAGAACGTAGCAAAGGCTCCATTTTAGGTGATAAAACACGCATGGAGAAACTCGCTACACATCCCGACAGTTTCATCCGTCCCAGCCCCTCTGCGGGCTCTTTGGGAGGCGTTGCACGGAAAACACGCGAAACGATTATTCTTTGTGAAGCTGCCGGATTCGATAAAATCTTCGTAGAGACTGTGGGCGTGGGACAAAGCGAAACGGCTGTGCATTCGATGGTCGACTTCTTTTTGCTCCTACAATTGGCAGGCACTGGCGACGAGCTGCAAGGTATCAAACGAGGTATTATGGAAATGGCCGATGGTATTGTCATCAACAAAGCCGACGGAGATAATATTGATCGCGCTAACTTGGCTGCTGCACAGTTCCGCAACGCATTGCATCTCTTCCCGACTCCTGATAGTGGATGGACTCCACAGGTACTTACCTACTCAGGCTACTACAACCTACGCATCAAAGAGGTATGGGATATGGTATATGCTTATATCGACTTTGTAAAAGACAACGGTTACTTCGAATATCGACGCAATGAGCAAAGCAAATACTGGATGTACGAAAGCATTCACGAAACGATGCACAACAGCTTTTACGAAAACCCCCAGATCGCTGCTCTTTTACCGCAATTCGAGGCACAGGTTCTAGCGGGCCAACAGACTTCCTTTGCGGCTGCAAAAAAACTAATGGATACTTACTTCTCGGAAATAAGAAAGCATTAACCCGAAGTTTGCCCTACAGCAAAAAGGAGAAAGCCCTACAGCAAACTAAAATTTGCTGTAGGGCTTTCTCCTTTTTCTTCGTGTTCTTATTCTGCAGAGAAGATAGGCTCTTGTGTTTTTTGTTCGTTGGTATAGAACATTACTGCACTATCATTCATTTTAGGATGAGTATGTTTTAGCATTTCGATAACCTCGGCACCAGCCCAAATTGCGGGACCGTAGCCATGAGCTGCGAAAGTATTCACCGGACGATAATAATAATAAGCCGGATCAAAGCCCATACCTGTGCCTACGCACACATCAGTAACTTCACCTTTCGCTGTAATCTTTGAAGCAGTAGCCGACCATCCACGCAATACGATAGGTCCATAAACTTTTGCATCAAGCCAACCTTTATTAATGCCGTGTGCCATACAATAGGTATAGATGCTGGTAGCTGAAGTTTCTTCGTAGGCATCCGATTTATTCAACAGTTGATGCCAGAATCCATCAGCATCCTGTAAGGCAGCTAGCCCCATAGCGTGTTTCTTAAACAGATTGAGCACAAAAGCACGCTTGGGATGGTTTTCAGGAAGTACATCCAACACTTCACTAAGCGTCAGGAAAGCCCATCCATTAGCTCTTCCCCAAAAGAAACAAGGATGAGTTTCCATACTCTCTACCCAGCCGTGACGGAAAAGATTCATCTCGGGCACCCACATCTTACCGGCAAAAAGTTCTACCTGACGGGCAGCCTCATCAATATATTTGGTATCGCCTGTATAATGATACATCTGAGCGATCGAAGGAATGGCCATAAACATATCGTCCAACCAAACAGAATTAGGTTGTGGACGGTTGCGAGCGTACGTTCCATCGGCTAAATGATACTCTTTATTGAGCACAAAATCCATGTAGTTCTCAATAATCGGAGCCAGTGTTTTCTGTCCATCGGCCGACTGTTGCTTCAGCATTGCTGCACAAACAGCACCTGCATCATCGAGTGCATGAGGGGTAAGTACCTGCTTCATTTGAGGGTCGATGACATGCGACTTCTCCATCAGTTGCTTAAAATAAGGCGACACTTTATTTAAAAAGGCGAAACGATCGGTTGCATATTTCTTATAATTAGCATCTCCGGTGACTTCTGCAGCCCGAAGTACTGCCGAATAAGTCACGCCCCATTCGTAAGAAGCGATGCGGAAGGAGCCACGCTCTAGTTGAGCGTTTGTATTTAAGTTCTTAAAATCAGTGATTTCTGCACCCGTTTGCTTATCGATAACACGAGTTGGAGTACCGGCAGTGATAAAGGAAAGTACCTGGTCTATTTTAGCTTTTATTTCTGCTTGGTTAGGAATACCATACTTAACTTTGTAATCTGGGTGTATTAAATGCAAAGGAGTATTGCTGTCATTGATAGGTTCTTTGTTCTGAGCCTGAAGGGGCAGAGCAAGGGCAGCTATAGCCGAAAGGGCTAGGATTTGCTTTTTCATAAGGTTAAATCTATTTGAGTTTGGTTAGTTATTGCGGGGTAAAGTTACAACTTTTTTACATTCCAACGAAATTTCCAACGCAAAAAAAGAGGAATAAAATGATATTCATAGCCTTTTTTAGATTTGAAAAAGACAATATTAGCACAAAGGTTGCTTACTCTTCGATGAAATCACCAGCCTGAGCAGGCTTCTTTTTAGAGGTATCTTCCGTAGGGGCATCCGTCTGATCCTCCTCGGTAGGCAGGTCGTGTGTAGTACGAATCACGGTAAATTCGGTGCGACGGTTCAGCGAATTACAAATTTCCTGTTCGGCGGGTTTGAGCATCTTGATGAAAGCCTCTGTCAGTACATCTCCTTCTTTCAAGAAGCGATGGGCAGCAGCAATACGGCGCGTTACTTTTTTAGGCACGCTCTCTCCATATCCTTGAGCCGTAAGTCGATCCGGTTTTATCCCTCCTTCTACTAAATAACGAACTACCGACTCAGCTCGACGTTGCGAAAGACGAAGGTTATAGACATCATTGCCTATGTAGTCGCAATGAGCACCAAGCTCAATGGTAATCGTAGGATTATTATTAAGTAAAGCGATGAGTTTATCCAAAGAAGCAGAAGAGGCAGGAGTCAGTTTGGCACTGTCGAATTCATAAAAGATATTCTCAATCAACACCGGACGCAGAATCGACGACATTGGGAAATCGAGTTCATACACCTTCTTTTCGACTGTTGTATCAGTAGCCAACTCCTGACGGGCATTAAGGAAACCCCGGCAATTAGCCAAAAACACATAGCGCGTATTCCGTTCTACCTTTTCAGAGAAAAAACCATCGCCATTCACATTTACCTTACGGTTGGTTCCATCATCACCTACAATGGTAATGGAAGCTGCAGCGAGCGGATCACCATCTTTGTCGTACACCCATCCGGTAACCTGATAATCGAGTTCATCGCCTATAAATTCAAATATATGATCAGAGCCTCGTCCGTCTCCACGGTTCGAAGAAAAGAAACCTCTATTATGAGCGGGTTCAAAGGTGATGCCAAAATCATCTGCCGATGAATTCAAAGGATAACCGAGATTACTCACACGATAGCTGCCGGTTAGAGAATCACGTACAGCGCGGAAGATATCAAGTCCCCCCATTCCCGGCCAGCCGTTAGAAGCGAAATAGAGCGAGCCATCTTCCCTTACATAAGGAAAGAGTTCATCACCAATGGTATTTATAGAAGGCCCTAAATTCTCTACCGCACCTAATTCGGCACCGGTTATCGGGCATCGCCACAGATCTTTTCCTCCCACTCCACCGGGCATATCACTCACAAAGTAAAGCCATGCCCCATCTGCTGAAACGGCAGGATGAGCCACCGAGGATAGACTATCGCGTATAATCTGACATTTTGTAGGAGCTCCCCAAGTTGCACCACTGCGCTGTGAACTCCATATTTCGGCATAGACCGGAGCAGCAGCGGCTTCACGGCATCGCGTGAAATACATAGTTTGTCCGTCCGAAGAGAAAGAACATGCTCCGTCTTCATATTCCGAATTGATATCGCTCTCTATAGCTTCAGGTTGTTGCCATTGTTTACGCTCATTCTTCTTGGCTAGAAACAAGTCGGCACTCTTCATGCCGGTAATACCGTTTAGGGTTTCGCCTTTCGCTTTATCACGGGTGGAGGTAAGATAGACTTGATCGCTGTCGGTACGACTATAGGAAGGCGAGTATTCAGAACGTCGTGAATTGAAAAGGGTAAAGCGTTTCACCTCAAAACGTGGTATTTCTTCTTTCATCAAAGCAGCTTGCCTAGCACTACGTAATCCGCTTTTTGCCAGAGGATGATTCGGTACACGCTCTAAAAAAGTCTGAAAACTTTCTTCGGCATCACGATATTTACCTTCTTTCAGCTGTTGTTGCCCTAGATAAAGATAGAGCATACTATCCGGATAAGCATAGCGTTTGGCATTAGCATAGGAACCTAATGCTTTAGCGGAAGCATTGGTCAGGCGGAAACATTCAGCGGCCAAAAAAGCGACACGTCCACGTTCTGCTCGATCTTTCGCTGGCACTTTTGAATAAGCACGTTTGTAACATTTCCCCGCATCGTAGTACTCTCCCAACCCATATAATTCATTGCCTAACTTCAAATAGTTCGTGCAAGAGGGTAAAGAGGCCAATAAAAGAGCTGCCAATAAGAATAAGCAAGCCTTTAGGATGACGGAAGTATAATGTATACGTACGGATTTCATTTGGTTACAGAACGTAAAAAAGTATGATTTATTGCACTGAAACTTGTTCGTTTAATGGAACTTTCGTATCTTTGCGTCCTTACCTTGGACTAAGATGAAGTATCTCCGCTTTCTGCTTACTTGGCTTTTGCTGCTGCCCGTCTATTTCTATCGGGCTTGCATCTCGCCACACGCTGCACCTTCGTGCCGCTTCACTCCGACATGCTCACAATATGCGATTGAAGCACTTAAAAAACACGGGCCTTTTCGAGGATTTTATCTAAGCATACGCCGCATCTTACGCTGCCATCCTTGGGGAGGAAGCGGATACGACCCTGTACCTTGAAACGAATAACAGAATAAAAGGTTAGATGCCTTTTACGTAGTCTTACTTTGATTTTGAATTTAGAGAAATTCGATCTGTCAACATTCTGCTCATATATTGTTGGATGATCGCTTTTAGTTCACGTTCCATCACCCCTTGCACGGCAATCTGCCCAAGGAGATTATGGCTAAGCATCAAATCAGTGGTGTGATCATATAATCCAACGCTTCGTACCCCATCAAACTGCAACAAGAATCGTCCTTTTACATATTGGTAAATTCCATTCAGGTAATTCACGGCATAAGTTTGTTCTGCAGGAGTATGAAGCAGGTCACAGCCAAACGAGAAATAAGGTTGATCGTAACCTAGATATCCCAAAACCGTTGGCATGATATCAATTTGCTGTGCAATTACATCTTTCGGACAGCCTTTTAAATCACCCGCTGGAGAAAAGAATAGCAGAGGTACACGGAAACCGCCTAAAGAGGTTTGGTATTCAGGATGATCGCTCACATTTGTATGGTCACTAGTCAGCACAAAGAGGGTGTTTGCATACCAAGGCTGTTTCTTCGCTTTTTCAAAGAACTCGCGTAAAGAATGATCGGTATAACGGATGCATTTGTGAATAGGCAATCCTTCTTCGGGGAAACTTTTTTTGTACTTCTCAGGGATAACAAACGGATGATGCGATGAGGCGGTAAACAAGGCCGTAACAAAAGGTTGTTTAAAGGTAGTCATCTTATCGCAAAAGAATTGCAAGAAAGGTTCATCCCAGATTGCCCAGGTGCCATCGTAATCGAGATCTCCTCGGTAATGTTTATCTTCATCAAACTCAGTACGTCCGTAATAGTCCTTAAAACCCGTTGCACGAGAGAATGCTTCGAAACCCATTGAGCCATTCTTTGCTCCATGGAAGAAGGCACTATAATAACCTTTATGCCCTAATGTTTCTGCCAATCCTCCGACCTTATTTAAAGAGGCCGGCGTTAAAAAGAAGGGCTCTATAAACATCGGGATGCCTGAAAGAATGGAAGGCATTGCATCGATGCTCTTTCTGCCATTGCAAAAAGTATACGACCACGTCAGACTTTGAGTGGCTAACGAATCGATGAAAGGAGTATATCCTTTATATTTTCCTCCCTCTAATCCGTGATTGAGTCCGCCAATATATTCCTTTCCAAAGCTTTCTACAATAAGTACGACTACATTCTTCGGTCGGAAATGCCCCTGAGAGGTAGACGGATGGATGGGCGTAAATATAGCTTCTAGCTCCTTTTCATCGGAAAAATATTTCGGATCTACAAACACGTCTTTCCCAATTGTACGGTAAATAGAGAAGGGAGTATTGAGCACGAGGGCGGTTTCTACAGGATTATCAACATATTGATTGGCACTACTCACTGTAATCGGACGAACTGCAGAGCCAATACCTCCACGCATACCAAACACCGTGAGAGGAGCGAACAATACAAGAATGAGCAATTGCATAGGATAATACGACCAATGATGCTGAGTCGTTTTTGCATCGGCTTTACGATAAAAGAGAATAAAGCAAGTTACAATGGCTATCGCTAGTAAGGTAAGATACCAATGGTTCAACAATTCATCTCCTACTATCTTAGTTAGATTACTTTCATGGGTAAATTCTTTAAAAACAGTACTTGTAGTACGTCGATTGGTATAGGCAAAGTAAATAACATCGGCCAGATTGGCAAATACTGCCAATGAGTTGGTTACTACAAAAATCCATTTCGCTATCGTTTGGTAGCTCTTCCCTTCTTTAAAAGAGAAAGGGATGAGCATTAAAAGCAGATACAAAAGATTCGTATACAGAATCGCAGAAGTATCAAAGACCAATCCACCTAATAGCATTTCGGATAAATGCGCCCATGAAAGGTGGGGGAAATAGCTACTATTTACCGCAAGGAAGACAAGTCTACAAACCTGAAAGGCCAAGAAGACCATTGCTAAATTCCACAGAAAGGCGAGAAGGTTGCTCAGCAACATCGCCATTTTTCCTTTTTGCTTCGTACGAAGCTGTTTCCTATTTTTGTCCATTTCTACAGAAATAACGATCGAGTACTAAAAGTGATATTAATTTTTCACGTTTTGGATCCTTAAATTGCTCAACCCATTGGTGAGCATGCTCAATGATTTGTTCACCTTCTTCCGGGTGTTCCATGTAATATTGCAAACGTTCTTCAAGATCAGAAAAGTCGGGTTTGATAGCTACATAGTGATAATTGGGAATCAAACGTCCTTCCATAAACCACGTTTCGAAGCATGGAGGTGGCATTACGGCCAATGAGTTAGAACTCATCACCCATTTTAAATTACTAGCCACGTCATTCCCTTCAAGAGCCATAATGAATTTATAGTCGAGATGCTCATAGATAGATCGTTTAGAAGCCATCCACAAAGGATTGTTTATTTTGGAAGACACGTCGCCTAGATCGCACATCGGATGCCCATACCAACGCTCCATAAACTGAAGACGACCTAGTTTACCATCTACTTCTCCACGAAAGATTACTCGATTTTGCTTTGCTCTAAAAGGAATGGAATCTTTAAGAAAAATAAAATGCCGCACTTTGTTTAAGTTCAACAAAACGGAATTTGCATTCTCAGCAATCAATGGGCGACTCTTTACGATCGAAGGAACCTCCGGTACTTCACGTACATCTCCAAACACATAACACCAACGATAGTGTTTCGGGAACCAACGTACATATTCATTTGCATCATAGAAATAGACAGAGCTATGCCCTTTCTTCTGAAAATCTTGTAACTTAGGAGCATCATTCGGTAAAGCACAACCCGCAGGAAGTCGATTATAATAGTTTACTCTATCTTCTATTACAAGCTTATCAGAACGAGTCTCTACCCCTTTCAACACCATCGGAAGACGATGTTGAAGCCAATCTGACGGCACTAATCCATGCAAAAAACTAAGTATATAATACTTTAGCTTACTGTTCTTGCCTGAACCAAATAGAGAATTTAACTTGTTCATTGTTATTGAGCTTCAGCCTGCATACGCCTTAAGTATTCCTCGTGCGTACGCTTCCAACGATTATGCGTCCAAAGCCAATACTGTGGATTTTTACGAATTGTTTGTTCTAAGCGATGTGCATAATCTGTCGTTATACTATAATTGGGACATTCATTCGGGGACTCGGTCATTTTCACAAATTCAGCATGATAGTATCCTCGCTTCACACGTGACACTTCAAGATAATAAGCCGCAGCATTCACTTTGCGGGCAATACGTTCTGCTCCGGTAAATATAGCCGAATCGTGATGTAGAAAATCGGCCCACAAATTTATATTATTCCAATTCGGTGCCTGATCTGATATAAAACCAATCACAAAACGCTCCTTATCTTTCTCGAATTGGAGTAGCTTCCGTAAGGCATGAGTCATTTCAATATTTACTCCTCCAAAACGTGCACGTATTCGCAAGAAAAGATCATCAAAAGTTTTGTTTTCCAATTGATGATATATCTGAGAGGCTGTAATCTTCTTAGCTAAATGAAGTGGCAAAGAGGTAATCCATTCCCAATTGCAATAATGCCCCATATAAACCACGCAATTCTGTTTCTCTAGAACTTCATTTAATTCTTCTATTCCTCCAAAAGTCATGCGTTTCCGCATTTGCTTCTCACTCATAGAACTCAACTTCACTGTTTCCATCAAATAGTCACAAAAGTAACGATAAAAACCTTTCTCAATAGATATAATCTCTTTCAAGCCTTTCTCTGGGAAGGATTTTATTAAGTTCTTACGTACTATATTTCTACGATAACGAATACAATAATATAGGGGATAGTAAAGCAAATCGGAAATCCAATAAAGAAACCTAAATGGTAAAAGCGACCACAGATGCCAAAAAATAAATAATATATAATAGAACAACTTCATACAATGTTTTAAAATAACGCTTTCAGCTACTTAGTTAAGTTCGGAGCAGCCCCGATTTTCTCTACGCAATCAATAATCGTTTGCATATCAATAGAATTCATGCAAGCATAATCACCACGAAAACAAGGCTTATTACCAAACACAGAGCAAGGGCGACAGTCTAAATCAACCTGCACGCAATTCGATTCTTTCTGTTTCCAACCCAAGAAACCGGCAAAGGGATGAGTAGCTCCCCAAATGCTTACTACAGGAGTTCCAACTAAAGAAGCCAAATGCATATTTGCAGAATCCATAGAAATCATAACATCCAAATGGCTCATTAAAATCAATTCAGTTTTCATTCGCAAATTTCCTTCAGCAACTAATACCGACGGATATTTAGCCTTCCACTTGCTCAATACTTCGTGTTCTTCGCTTCCTGCGCCAAAGAGAAACAACTTAAGTTGAGGCTGTTTCTCAAAATACTCCACAACTTTTTCCATTTTATTCAATGGATACATTTTCCCCTGATGCTTTGCAAACGGAGCAATGCCTATCCAACGATCCTTTCCTTTTGGCCCAGTAAAGTCAGAGATAACAGACAAATCGCCTTTCCCTTCAAAGATACTTGTAAAATCAAACTTTATGGGGAAGCCTAATTTTGCAAAGACATCGGCATAGCGTTCAAAAGAAGTACGTAAAGGTACAAATTCTTTATCCTCTCGACGAGTCAGTTCTGCTTTCTGAGCACGCCCTTTATCAATATGCGCTATTGGGATTCCTGCCAAACGAAAACGGAAACCAAGAATCATGGAGCGTAAAACCCAATGCAGATCAGCTACATAATCGAACTTCAAAGGATTTAAAACCTTATAAAAGAGTCGATGCAACCCCATCACTCCGCGATGTTCTACTTTAAAGTCAGCACCTATAAAATCAACATTAGGAGGCAACAGCTCAAACAAAGCACTAAACGATTTACGAGAAAGTATCGTAATCTTCAAATCAGGATATTGCCGAGCCAACGACCACACTACAGGGAGTGTCATCGCCACATCACCAAGCGCAGAAAAGCGAATAAGAAGAATTTTCATGATCCGGTTACTAAAGATACAGCATTACGCCATTATCCTTTTGCGTATAGAATCGGATTTAAAGCAGGATCATTATACATTTTCATCTGCTTATAAAGCTTCATGTATTTTTTTCCAGCTGCAATATCCGCAAGAAGTCGGTCTATCGCCGAAGAAAGGTCTACTTGTTGTTCAAGCAAGATCGTTAGCTTCTTCTGGCATTGTGCATGATGTTCAAGAGTGGAGTCGGTACGCAATACTTCCTGTTGCATATGATAAATTTTAAGCGTAAGAATACTCAATCGATCAATAGCCCAAGCCGGAGTTTCTGTATTAATAGAAGCACCCTGCATCGGAACAGTATCTTTATAGAGATCCAAAAAGTAGCTATCAATCAGCTCTACAAGATCCGTACGATCTTGATTCGACTTGTCAATACGACGTTTAAGTACCAAAGCAGCAGCCGGATCAATATTCGGGTCACGAATTATATCTTCAAAATGCCATTGTACAGCATCAATCCAGTTTTTTAAATATAAATAAAACTCTATTGTTTTTGCCTCAAAAGGATTTATCATCTCTGCATCCACACTATCCGTAATATGATAATCTGAAGTAGCTTGTGCAAAAATGTCGTTCGAGCGAGTACTAAAATTCATACTTTTACGTTATTAATTAAAAGTTTAAGTGTGCAAAAATACAGAATATTTCCGATATGCACAAGTATATTGAGATAAAAACCGCACTTTTATACTTATAATTGGTACCTTTGCACACATTATAATTCAGGAATACATGTCGATCGTTATTTCTCATCTCGATAAGAGTTATGCAGGGAAACCGGCTCTATCAGATGTAACTTTTCAGATTGGATCTTCAGAGATTGTTGCCTTTCTTGGACCAAATGGAGCCGGAAAAAGCACTCTCCTTCGTATCCTTACCGGATCTATTTTACCGGATCGCGGCGAAGTTTTTATCTGCGGACAATCCCCTTTCGAAAAGCCTCTCATCGCGAGAGCTTCGTTTGGCTATTTAGCTGAGAACAATCCTTTATATTCAGAGATGTACGTTACAGAATATCTTACTTTCTTAAGTAAATTACGAAAAAACATTTCGAAGAAACGTGTGGAAGAAGTCTTAAACTGCTGCATGCTCACTGAAGTAGCGCAAAAAAAGATTGCTACACTAAGCAAAGGCTTTCGTCAACGTGTCGGTTTAGCCGCTGCATTGCTTCCAGATGCTCCTGTCTTGCTTTTAGATGAGCCTCTTTCCGGACTTGACCCGAACCAACAGGAAAGCCTTTTAACCCTAATCAAGAATCTGGGAAAAAGCAAAAGTATCCTCTTCTCAACCCATACTCTCTCAGAAGTTGAAAAAGTAGCTGACCGTGTATTAATTCTCTCAGAGGGAGTATTAAAAACAGATACCACACTAACGAAAATAGAACAAGAAGGAGGTTTAGAAAAACGATTTAAAGAAGATACGAACGAAAATAGTTAGTGTTGTCAAGCAACAAAACAAACTTTCATTTTATTCATCGCGTTCTTCTACTTCTTAATAAATATTTAGACTTGCAATATGCACGTAATTATTGATGACAAAATACCCTATATAAAGGGCTTAATAGAGCAATTTCCCGGAAAGGAGTCTATCACTGTTACTTATTTGCCGGGAGGCGAAATCAACGCCGATGCAGTACGTGAGGCCGATGCTCTTATCATTCGTACACGAACTCATTGTGACGCTTCACTTTTAACAGGTAGCTCAGTTCGATTCATCGCAACTGCAACCATCGGCTTCGACCATATTGACACCGAATTCTGCAAGGAGCAGGGCATCTTTTGGACCAACTGCCCCGGATGTAATGCTGACAGTGTGGCACAATATGTTGAATCAACCCTTTACATTCTCTCTGAGAAGATAAACACCTCACTTAGCGACTTAACAATAGGCATTGTCGGAGCAGGCCATGTTGGCTCACGCGTGGCAAAAATGGCACACGAGCTTGGACTAAAAGTAATGTGCTCTGATCCTCCAAGAGCTGACAAAGAAGGAGCAGCTGACCCTAATGGGGAAAAATTGTTTTATTCACTAGCTGAGTTGGCCGATTCTTGCGATATCCTAAGTTTTCATACCCCACTTATTCGTGAAGGAAAATATCCCACCTACCATCTTGCAGATGCCGATTTCTTCCGATCTCTCTCTAAGAAAAGCATACTGATAAATACCTCACGAGGTGAAGTGGTCGATAATCAAGCGCTCGTTAAGGCACTTCGAAACGGATTAATAGAAGAAGCCATCATTGATGTCTGGGAGAACGAACCTCATCCATTACCCGAACTTTTGGATCTGGTTTTTCTCTCCACCCCACACATTGCAGGTTATTCAGCTGATGGAAAAGCCAACGCCACACGAATGAGTTTGGATGCTTTTTGTCGTTTCTTTGGAATTAAAGCAGATTATACAATTACCCCTCCAGCTCCTTTAAAGGACTTGCCTAATAATCTTTCAGCAAAGGAAGTTGCTCTTTTTGCTTACGACCCACGTCGCGACAGTGAAGCACTTCGCAATCACCCTGAAAAGTTTGAGCAGCTCAGAGGGAATTACCCCTTACGGCGCGAAAAAAAAGGTTATCACTAAAAGCTTAAACCTTTTCACATCGAAT
>Ga0172378_10000480_pt1 | contig 35035 bp, 30 predicted proteins | sample GrowelOW332metaG_FD_119755 | JGI IMG/M metagenome (GOLD analysis project Ga0172378, IMG submission 119755) | Groundwater microbial communities from an aquifer near a municipal landfill in Southern Ontario, Canada - Pumphouse #3_1 metaG | ecosystem: Environmental > Aquatic > Deep subsurface >...
CCCAATACTCTACCAAAAACATAGTTTTGAATAAATATTGAAGTTATAATGATACTAAATAATTTTCCGAAATCCATTTAACTATGCCTCCTTCTTTAGTTTTAAATAGTTTTGAAATGCAATAACAAAAGCTATAGTCATAAAACCTCCAGGAGGTAATATAAATATTAATGCTGGTTCCCAACTAGCAGGGAAAAGTGCTATATTAAATAATGAACCATTTCCCAATACTTCTCTTATTGATCCTAGAATTGTTAAAGCTATTGTAAATCCGATTCCTGATCCTAATCCATCTAATACTGAGTCTAAGACTCCGTTTTTAGAAGCAAAACTTTCAGCTCTTCCTAAAACTATACAGTTAACAACTATAAGAGGTATAAACAACCCTAGAATTTTATACATTCCAGGAGTATAAGCTTGCATTACCATTTGAACTACTGTAACTAAAGAAGCTATTACCATAATAAAAGCTGGAATTCTTACTTTATCTGGTATAAATCTCTTCACTAAAGAGATTAATAAATTTGAACATGTTAAAACAGCTGCTGTGGCAATTCCCATAGACATACCGTTAATTGCAGAAGTTGTTGTCCCTAAAGTTGGACATAATCCTAGCAATAAAACAAATACTGGATTTTCTTTCACCAATCCATTTAAAAGAATACTTAATCTATTTTTAGCCATTATTTATTCACCCCCGCATATGCTGATAAAGCTTTTTGGATTCCTGAATAAACACTACTTGGGGAAATTGTTGCTCCTGCAAAAGCATCTACTGTTTTATTAAATGTATAAGCTTTATCTTTTCCTATCCAATGGTTTTCCCATTCAAGTCCTGCGATTTTAGCTCCTAATCCAGGAGTTTCTTGGTGATCCATTATTCTTAATCCTGTAATTTTACCATCTAGATCAACTCCTAAAGAAAAATTAATATTTCCTCCATATCCGCCTTGATCTACAACAACTACATATCCTACTTTATTACCAGAAGCATCTAACCCTGGTATAAATTTTAATCCTTGATTTTCAATTGCTGATGAATCCTTAAATTCTACAGCAGCTGGAAGAACATCCTTTCTAGCTGCATTGGCTGTTGCTATTTTATTATTTGCAATTACTCCCTTAGTCATAGAGTTTACTCCAGCTAAACATCCTGCAGAGATAGCTGCTATAATTAATAAAACAGATCCAAAATGTACAAATCTATTTTCCACTAGCCTTCACCTCCCCAAATTTCTTAGGTGTTGTATATCTATTTATTAAAGGTGTCACTCCATTCATTATTAATATTGAAAAAGCTGTTCCTTCAGGATAACCACCCTTCATTCTAATTACTGAAATTAAAAATCCTATTCCTAAAGCAAAAATGAATTTTCCCTTTGAAGTTACTGGACTAGTTACCATATCTGTAGCCATAAAGAAAGCTCCCAATAATAACCCACCAGAAAGTATTTGTGCTAACGGATCTTCTGCTCCTAGCAAATAAGTACATATAAATACTGTTGCAATAATTGTTACTGGAAGTTTCCAGTCTATTTGTTTTTTATGAATTAAATACAAACCTCCAATTAATATAGCTAAAGCTGATGTTTCACCTAAACATCCTCCCATCTTTCCTATTAGAGCTTGAGTGTATATACTCCCTTTTCCTATAAGTACGCTATCTAAAGGTAGTCCTCTTTTCATTGCATCTAGCATTGTTGGACCTGCTAGTCCATCTAAAGAAAATGTTGTTATAGCCACAGGCCAAGAAGCTTGTATAAAAGCTCTCCCTACCAAAGCTGGATTGAAGATGTTTTGTCCTAATCCTCCAAATAACATTTTCCCAAAAGCAATTGATACTATTGATCCAATTATTATAAATTGAATTGGCATGTCAACTGGAATAACAAAAGCAAATAAAATTCCAGTTACAATAGCACTTCCATCATGTAATGATGAATCTTTATTTCTTATTTTGTTAAAGACTAACTCTGTTAACATACAAAATATTACAGATACAGCTGTTACTATTATAGCTTTTAATTTAAATACATAAATAGCCATTAAAAGAGCAGGAATTAATGCAATAATTACATCACGCATTACTTTGTCCACTGTTTCTGAAGTTCTTATGTGAGGTGATGGCCCCATATTATATACTTTTAACACTTTTTTCCCTCCTATTTACTAACTATTTTTTCATTGATCTTAGTTTTGATTTTCCTATTTTTATAGCCTCAGTTAATGGTCTATTTGCTGGACATATGTATGCACAAGAACCGCATTCTATACAATCCATTAAATTATATTGCCCCATATTTTCCCATTCTTCTTTAATTGCCAATCTTCCGTACATAAATGGTAGTAAACTCATAGGACATACGTCAACACATTTACCACAACTAATACATGCTTGAGGTTTGCAGTAATTTGTTTCTTCTTTAGTTAAAGCTAAAAGTCCACCTGTTCCTTTAATAACAGGAACATCTTCTGTAAATTGTGCCATCCCCATCATAGGTCCCCCCATAACAAGCTTATCAACTTTCTCTTTGTCTACTCCACACTTTTCTAATAAATCAGAAAAAGGAGTTCCTATAACAACTCTCAAATTTTTAGGTTCTTTTATTGCTTTTCCTGAAACAGTAACTATTTTTTCTATTAAAGGTTGTCCTAAAACTATACCTCTATAAATTGCTGCTGCTGTTCCTGTATTTTGAACAATTACTCCAGCATCTCCTGGAAGTTTCCCAGAGGGAACTTCTCTGTTTAACACTGCTTTTATAAGTTGTTTCTCTCCCCCTTGAGGGTATTTTGTGTGAAGAGGCATTACTTCAATACCAGTTCCTTCACAAGCTTTTCTCATACTAGCTATTGCTTCTGGTTTGTTTTCTTCTATCCCAATAATGGCAGAAGTTATTGCTAATATTTTTTTGATGATTTTAATACCTTCCACTATTGCTTGTGGATCTTCTAACATAAGTCTATTATCTGAATTAAGATAAGGCTCACACTCTGCTCCATTTAACAATAATGTATCAACTACACATCCATTAGGCGGATTTAATTTGATATGAGTTGGAAAACTAGCTCCACCTATACCTACTATCCCTTTTTCTCTAATAAGGTTTAATAATGTTTCTCCTGTTTCTTTTTCCCAGTTCTCAATCTTTTCGAGTTCACACCATTCGTCTTTCCCATCATTTTCAATTATGATAGTGTTTGCTTTTCCCATTAAAGGAAAAACACGTTTCTCAATCTTTTTAACTATACCACTTATTGGTGCATGAATAGTTGTTGATAAAAACGCTTTTGAATCCGCTATTTTCTGACCTTTTAAAACTCTCTCTCCAACTTTTACGATTGGATCTAATGGAGCCCCTATATGTTGCTGCATTGGCACATATACCATTTTTGGTGATTCCATATTCTCTGTTACTAGTTTTGCTGTTTGAGCCTTGTTATCAGGTGGATGAACCCCACCCTTGAATCCAAAGAACTTCATACAAATCTCCTTCCTTAAACTTATATAAAATTTATTAATTAATATAATAAATAATCCCATCTAGAGTTTACCATACTTGTAAATTTTTAACAATATTTTTTTAAAGGTTTTGAGTGTTGTTTAATTACTTTTTGTTGCTTTTCTGCAGTACTACATCTTTTTTTTCACCTTTAACTAGTAGTAAACTGATTTCTGAAACTTTTTCTATTACATTTTCCAATTGATTTTCTTCTTCCTTAGAAAATCTTCCGATTACGTGAGATATTATTTTATCCTCACTTGCTGCTCCACCTATACCTACTTTTATTCTAATAAAGTTTTCTCCTAAATGAGATATAATTGATTTTATTCCATTATGCCCACCAGAACTACCTTTCTCTCTTATTCTTAATTTTCCAAAATTCATAGACATGTCATCAAAAATTATTATTACATCTTTTTCTATGTTTAATTTATAAAAATTAACAACTTCAACTATAGATTCCCCGCTTAAATTCATAAATGTTTGTGGTTTTAACAATAATAATTTTTCATTATTATAATTCCCTTCAATCAATAACCCTTTAAATTTTTCCTTAGAATTGTTAAAATTAAGTTTTTTTATGATTTTGTCAACAACCATAAAACCTATATTATGCCTAGTTTTTTCATACTGTTTTCCTGGATTTCCTAATCCCACTATTAATTTCATTTTTTCTCCTAATTACCATCTTAGCAATGAGGACAATAGTATTTCGCTAATCCTCCTAAAGATGTTTCTCTATACTCTTTTTTCATGTCTTTACCTGTTTCTTTCATTGTAATTACTACCTCATCAAAAGAAACTGAGTGAATTCCATCAGTATATATTGAATAATTTGCTGTATCTAAGGCCCTTGCTGCAGCTGATGCATTTCTCTCTATACATGGAATTTGAACATAACCTCCAACTGGATCACAAGTAAGACCTAAACTATGTTCCAAAGCCATTTCAGAAGCATATTCTATTTGTTCCTTTGTTCCACCCATTATAAAGGTAGCCATTCCTGCTGCCATAGCGCATGCTGTTCCAACCTCAGCTTGACATCCTGCTTCAGCTCCTGATATGCTAGCATTTTCCTTAACTATATTTCCTATTATTCCTGCTGTTGCCAAAGCTTTTACTATTTCATTTTCTGATAAGTCATAAGCTTCAACTAAAGTATATAAAGTTCCTGGTATTATTCCTGCAGCTCCACAAGTTGGAGCTGTTACAACTTTCCCTCCAGCTGCATTTTCTTCTGAAACAGCCAAAGTATACGCAAATAGCTTCCCTCTAAAGGCTCTTACTTTTCCTTCTATTCTAGATTTTTTATAAAAAATAGCTGCTCTTCTTTTTAAACCAATGCTTCCTGGAAGAACCCCTTCTTTTATAATTCCTCTTTCTACAGCATCTCTCATTGTCTTCCATATTTCTAGCAAATATTCTTTTATATCATCTTGCTCATATTGAAAAACATATTCCCATAATTCTTTTTTATTATCATTGCACCATTTTAATATGTCGTCCATTTTTTTTAAAGGATAAACAGTTGAGGTATTTCTATCCTCTCCTTCTTCTACAATTGTTCCACCACCAACTGAAAAAACTAACCAATTTTTAATTTCATGGTCTTCTTTGTCATAAGCAAAAAACTTCATTGCATTTGGATGAAAAGGATGGATATACTCTGGTTTCCAAACTATTGTAGTTTTATCTTTTCCTAAAGTTTTTTCAAGTATCCAGTCTGTTAAATGACCTTTTCCTGTAAGAGCTAATGAACCATAGAGTTCCACCTTATATTTTTCTGCATTTATAGTGTCTTTTTTAAACCTTCTTGCTGCTCTTTCTGGTCCCATAGTATGAGAACTAGAAGGCCCATTTCCAATTTTAAATAACTCTTTTAACGAATCCATTAGCCCCTCCTTAATTACAATTTATTTTCTTATTTCTCCTCTATACTTCTTTTCAATTAATTCTAGTACTTTTTCTTGTACTTTTAAGATTTCTTCTTCTGACAAAGTTCCTTCCTTATTTCTTAAAATTATTCCTATAGCTACAGATTTTTTCCCCTCAGCTATGTGTTCCCCTTTATATATATCAAACAAACTAATACTTTCAATATAATTAGAACTTTTTTCAATGGCTTTTATCATATCCCCAACTAAAATTTCTTCATCTAAGACTATAGCTAAATCTCTGCTTACTTCTGGATATTTAACCACTCTTTCATACTTAATTTTATTTTTTATATAATTTTCCAATAGAGATAAATTAATTTCAGCTACATAAGCTCTTTCTTTATCTATTTCTAATTTATCTGCTACTTTCGGATGAGTTTCTCCAAATGTACCAACAATAACTTTCCCTATTTTTATGTCAGCTGATCTCCCTGGATGAAAATTAGCATTTTCTGTTCTGTCTATTTTATAATTTTTAATTCCAACTTGAGACATAAATTCTTCTACATATCCTTTTAATGTATAAAAATCATATGCTTCTGGTTTTGAATCCCAAAGACTCCTCTCTTCTCTTCCTGAAATTCCAATAGCCATATGAACTTCCTCTTTAGCTAATAAACCATCTGTCTTTTCAAAAACTTTAGAAACTTCAAATATTTTTATTGAGTTTTGATTTCTATTTAAGTTCTCTTTAATATTTGTAAGAATGCTGTATGATAATATTGGTCTCATCATAGACATTGTTTCCACTATTGGATTTAATATCATTAATTCTTCTTTTTTAATATGAAATATATCTCTTACATTTTTAGGAATAAAACTATAATTTATAACTTCTTGTAATCCTATTTTAGCCAATATTTCCTTAGCATCATCCATTAAAGAAATTGTTGCATCTTTTTTCCCAGCAGTTATATCTTCAACTGGCATTTTATTTTCAATGTTTTCAAACCCATACATTCTTATAACTTCTTCATATAAGTCAGCAGGTCTTGATAAATCATTTCTATATAGAGGAGGAGCAACTACAATTGATCCCTCACCTAAAGAATTTTTAACTTCTAATCCTAAATTTGTTAAAATTTTAATTCCATCTTGAGCATCTATTTTTTTCCCTATAAATTTATTTAATTTATTTAAGTCCAAAGGAATTTCTCTTTTAATTGCTTTTTCTAAATAACAGTCCTTTGCTTTTCCTATTATTTTAGCACCTGAAATTTGTTCTATTAAATATGTCGCTCTTTCTAGAACTACCTCAATATTATCAATATCTAAACCTCTTTCGAATCTATATGAAGCATCTGTAAATATTCCTAATTTTTTGGAATTTTTTCTAATATTTTCTGGCTCAAAATAAGCAACTTCTAAGAATAAATCTACTGTTTCACTTTGAATAGAACTATCTAGTCCACCAATAATACCAGCTAAACCAATTGGTTTCTTAGCGTCAGCAATAACTAATTCTCCATTTAAATCTATCTCTTCATTATTTAATGTTACTAATTTTTCTCCAACTTTACCACTTCTTATAACTATATTATTTCCTTCTAGCTTATTTAAATCATAGGCATGTATTGGTTGATTATATTCAAACATTATAAAATTAGTAATATCTACTATATTATTCACAGGATTTAATCCCATTGAAATAACTCTTTTCTTTAACCATTCTGGAGATTCCTCTACCTTAACCCCTCTAATAACTCTTCCTGAATATCTTTTACATCTTTCTTTGTCTTCTATTTCTATTTTTATATTATTTTCAACATCTTCCAATGATTCAAATATTTCATTATGAGGATATTTTACTTTTCTTCCATAATAGGCAGCTATTTCTCTAGCTATACCAATATGAGATAAACAATCTGGCCTATTTGGAGTTATTTCCAATTCAAATATTACATCATTTAAATCTACATATTCTCTATATTCTTGTCCAATTGGGGCATCTTCTGGTAAAATTATTATTCCTGAAGACTCTTTACCAAGACCTAATTCTGAACTTGAGCAACACATTCCTTGAGATTCTATTCCTCTTATTTTACTTTTCTTTATTTTAAAATCTCCAGGTAAAATTGCTCCTATTTTAGCAACTACAACTTTATCTCCTAATTTATGATTTGGAGCCCCACAAATTATTTGAAGATTTTCTTCTTCTCCAATATCAATCTTTAAAAGGGATAACCTATCTGCTTCTGGATGTCTTCCATATTCCACTATCTTTCCTATTACAACATTGTCTAAATCTGCACCTTGTATATTTATAGCTTCAACTTCTTGTCCGATCATAGTTAAAGCATTTTCTAATTCACCTATATCTTCTTTTATATCTACATATTGTTTAAGCCATTCTAACGAAATCAACATTATTCATCCACTCTCCTACTTAAATTGTTTTAAAAATCTCATATCATTTTCAAAGAATGCTCTTAAATCATCTATTCCATGTCTAAGCATAGTTATTCTCTCTATACCCATTCCAAATGCAAACCCTGAAACCTCTTCTGGATTATATCCAACTCCTTCTAAAACTGAAGGATCTACCATTCCACAACCCATAATTTCTAGCCAACCACTACCTTTACAAACTCTACATCCTTTACCTTTACAAATAACACATTCCACATCCATTTCTGCACTTGGCTCTGTAAATGGAAAAAAATGAGGTCTAAATCTAACTTTTGTTTCTCCAAAAACTTTTTCTACAAATTCTGTTAAAATAGCTTTTAAATTAGCAAAAGAAATATCTTTCCCTACCATTAACCCCTCCATTTGATGAAACATTGGAGTGTGGGATACATCATAATCTGGTCTATATACTTTCCCAACGCAAACCATTCTAAATGGTGGTTTTTTTTCTAGCATATATCTTATTTGAACTGGAGATGTTTGAGTTCTTAATACTACATCTTCTGAAATGTAGAAAGTATCAGTTATATCTCTAGACGGATGACTTTTAGGGATGTTTAATGCATCAAAATTATAAGATACTAATTCCACTTCTGGTCCATCTGAAACATCAAACCCCATTTCCATAGATATTTTTTTTAAAAAATTAGCTGTTTCTGTTAATGGATGTAAACTTCCTGCTTGAACTTTTTTCCCAGACAAAGTTATATCAATTACTTCCTCTTTTAATTTTTTTTCTGTTACTAATTCCATAATTTCTTTTTTTTTGCTCTCAATTAACTTTGTTATTTCTTCTCTAACTTCATTTAATGCTTGCCCTATAACTGGTTTTTCTTCCTTTGTTAAATTTCTCATTTCTTTAGAAATCTCTGTTAATTGTCCCTTTTTACCTAAATATTTAACTCTGAACTCTTCTAATTCTTGAAGCTCCTCCAAAGCAAAAATTTCTTCTTTTGCTTTTTCACTAAGCAAAGATAATTTTTCTTTCATTCTTTCCTCCCACATAAGATTAACTTAAATTTTTATGTTTAATTTTTATTTCCTTATTATTTGTTATTTCAATTAATCCATAGCTTCCTAAAACAAGAGCTCCAGGATTAAATAATACTCCATCTTCTGTTTTTTTAATATATTGAGCATGAGTATGTCCAAAAAGAACAATATCTGCATTTTTTAATTTAGCAGATATTAACTTATAATTTCTTTTTACCTGGTACATATGTCCATGAGTTAAAAATATTCTAAAATTTTCTAACATAATAATTTTTTCATCTTCAGTATTTAAATCATCATAATCACAATTTCCTCTAACAATGTGAAATTTTATATTAGGAAATATATCTAATATTTCATATGCATCCTTTGTTAAATCTCCCAAAAATAAAACTACTTCAGGAGATTCCTTTTTACATATATGATAAAAATCTTTGAAGTTACCATGACTATCTGACACTACCATTACTTTCATAATTATTCTATCCCTTAAGCTATAAATAAAGTTGTTTCTACAGATTCCATAATTTTAATTCCTATCTTTTTAGTTATTTTCTCAAATAGGTAAGAACTACTTAAATTCCCCATTATTAATATATCTGATTTGTTGCATTCTTTCATAAATAAATCAATATTTTCTTTGTTAAATAATTTTGAATTTAATTTCAAATTTTTATTTAAAATAAAAGATTCTAAACAATTTTCTTCATCTTCAGATGAATCTTCTATTAGTTTCAATGAATTAACCTCTTTAATATCATTAAATATATTTGAAAATCTTTGGAAACTTTTATTTACTTTAGTTCCGTCATCATTTGCAATAGCTATTTTTTCTAATTTTAACGGTTTATCTCTAACAACTATAATTGGTTTGAAGAATTTCTTCATAAGAATTATTAAATCCTCTGTGAATTTTTCTTCTTTCTCTATAAGTAGCATATCTGATTTTTTAAGCTCTTGTATTACCACTTCAGGAGTTATTCCATATTTAATTTCTAAATCACTATTGATTCCATGATTTTTTAATAATTTTTGAATTTTTATTATTTCTTCCTCTTCATACTTTGTCCATTCTTTATTTATATCTGCAATCATTGGTTCTAACATTATTCCATCAATAGCATTTGGTAAAAATTCTTTTTTTCTAACATCCCTTACATGAATAGGCCTTATTTCAAAATTTAAATTATCTCTTAAATATATTGCGCTTTCAATAAGATTTTCTCTATTATATCCATTCCCCAATACCAAAAGAACATTTTTTTTCATAAATTTCCCTCCATATATAGCTTTTATTTAATTAGTTTTCGTCTTCTTCATTTTCAAAAGTTTTAAATAAATCCTCTTCAACTGGAGTTTCTTTGCTTTTTAAAGTTGAATTAGATATACCTTTATCATGCATTTCTTCTTCTTCTAATAATTTTTCTTCATCTTTCTCGTTTTTAACCTTTGCAATTGCAACTAATTTTTCATTTGCTGAAGTTCTAATTATCTTCACTCCCATAGCTGTTCTTCCATATATAGAAACTGTTTCAACAGGAGTTCTTAATACAACACCTAAAGATGTTATTGCCATTAACTCTTCCTCTGGTCTAACTGGTTTCACTTCAACTATATTACCTGTTTTTTCATTACATTTTAGGTTAATAACACCTTTTCCAGCTCTACCTTGAAGAGGATATTCATTAATTCTAGTTCTTTTTCCATATCCATTTTCTGTCACTGTTAAAATATTTTCTTCCTCTGTATCTTTTATTAACAAGGCTGATACAACATTATCATCTTTTCTTAAAGTTATTCCTTTTACTCCTGTTGTATTCCTTTTTAAACTCCTAATTTCTCTAGTTGCCATTCTTATTGCATAACCTTTTTTAGTAGAAATAAATAATTGATCTTCTGGGTTGCTTATAACTCCAACATAAATAAGGTCGTCATCATCTCTTAATTTAATAGCTATTATTCCTGAACTATTAATATTTTTAAAGTCTAATAAATTTGTTTTTTTAACAGTTCCATCTTTAGTAACAAACATAATTTCTTTTTCATTTGTAAACTCTTTAATTTTTATTGTAAATCTAATTTTTTCATCTTCTTGAAGCTTTATAATATTTTCTATTAGCTTTCCTCTTGATTGTCTAGAAGTTTCTGGAATTTGATAAGCTTTTATATTAAAAACTCTCCCTCTATCTGTAAATAGCATCATAGAATCTAAATTAGACATGATATCCATATCTTGAACAAAGTCATCTTCCACTGTGTTTTGAGTTGAAACTCCTTTTCCTCCACGTTTTTGAGATCTATATGTATCTAGCCCTATTCTTTTAACATATCCTCTATTTGTGATAGTTATTAAAACTTTCTCATCTTTTATTAAATCTTCTATATTAATATCTGATTTTTCATCTTGAATACTTGATCTTCTTTTATCATTATAATTTTCTTTTAATTCTTTTAATTCTTTTTTAATTATTTCATATACCTCATCTTCATCAGCTAATATTAATTTAAATTCTTTTATCTTCTTTTCTAATTCTGCAAATTCATTTTCAATTTTTTCTCTTTCTAAACCAGTTAACCTTTGAAGTTTCATATCCATAATAGCTTTTGCTTGAACTTCTGAAAATGCATATTTTTCTATTAAAGCTTCCTTAGCAGTATTTCCATCTGGAGAGGCTCTTATTAATTCTATTATTCTATCAATATTTTCCAAAGCTATTCTAAAACCTTGTAATACATGATCTCTTTTTTCAGCTTTTTCCAACTCAAATTTTATTCTTCTTGTAATAACTTTAAATCTATGTTTTATATATTCATTCAACACTTGTTTTAAAGTTAGAACTCTAGGAACATTATTTACTAAAGCTAGCATTATAACTCCAAAAGTATTTTGAAGTTCTGTATATTTATATAATTTATTTAATATAATTTCTGGTTCTTCATTTCTTTTTAATTCAATAACTACTCTTATTCCGTCTCTATCTGATTCATCTCTTAAATCAGATATACCCATTATTTTTTTCTCTCTAACTAGTCTTGCTATTTTTTCTATAAGATTCGCTTTATTCACTTGAAAAGGAATTTCTTTAATAATGATAGAAGCTTTCCCTGATTTTCCATTTCCTTCTTCTATCTCAACTCTTCCTCTTACTCTTATTTTACCTCTTCCAGTTGTATAGGCATCAATAATCCCTCTTCTTCCATTTATTATTGCCCCTGTTGGAAAATCTGGACCTGGAATATAGTCCATCAACTCTAAAGATGTTATTTCTTTATTTTCTATTAAAGCCAATATTCCGTCAACTAATTCTCCTAAATTATGAGGAGGAATATTAGTTGCCATCCCAACAGCTATCCCTGTAGCTCCATTTAATAATAAATTTGGCAATTTAGCTGGTAAAACTGTTGGTTCATCTAATGAATCATCAAAGTTTTTCCTGTAATCAACAGTATTTTTATCAATATCTGCTAATAATTCACTTGTTATTTTAGACATTCTAGCTTCTGTATATCTCATTGCAGCTGCTGAATCTCCATCAATTGATCCAAAGTTTCCATGCCCATTTATTAATTCATATCTATAGTTAAAATTTTGCGCCATTCTAACCATTGTCCCATAAACTGCACTATCACCATGAGGGTGATACTTACCTAAAACTTCTCCGACTATTCTAGCTGATTTTTTATATGCTTTATCATATGTCATTCCCATTTCATTCATTGCAAATAGAATTCTTCTATGAACTGGCTTCATACCATCTCTTACGTCAGGCAAAGCCCTACTAACTATTACACTCATCGAATAATCTAAATAAGATTCCTTCATTTCATCTTCAACATATCTATTTATAATATTAGACATTATATTTTTCTCCTCTCCGTATACAATTACTAAATATCCAAATTTTTAACAAATTCTGCATGTTCCTCTATAAATTTTCTTCTTGGTTCTACTTTGTCTCCCATTAATTTATCAAAAATTATATCTGCTTCAACAGCATCATCAACTTGAACCTGATAAAAAGTTCTTGAATCTGGATCCATTGTAGTTTCCCATAATTGCTCTGGATTCATTTCTCCTAACCCTTTATATCTTTGTAATGTATACCTTTTTCCCTCACTATCTAATTTTGTTTGAGCCTCTTTTAATTGCTTATCACTATAAACATAAGAAGCTGATTTTCCAACTGAAATCTTATATAAAGGTGGTTGAGCTATATAAATATTTCCATTGTGTAAAAGTTCTATCATATATCTGTAGAAAAATGTAAGTAATAATGTTCTTATATGAGCTCCATCAACATCTGCATCTGTCATTAATACTATTTTCCCGTATCTTAATTTTTCTTGATTAAAATTTTCTCCAAATCCTGCTCCAAAAGCAGTGATCATCGCTCTTACTTCTGTATTTTCTAAAGCTCTATGAAGACCAGCTTTTTCGACATTTAATATCTTACCTCTTAATGGTAAGATTGCTTGGAAACGTCTATCTCTTCCTTGTTTAGCTGAGCCTCCAGCAGAATCTCCTTCCACTATGTATACTTCACATTCATCTGGATTTTTAGATGAACAATCTGATAATTTTCCTGGTAAAGAGCCAACTTCTAAAGCTGATTTTCTTAAAACTAATTCTCTTGCCTTTTGAGCTGCTTCCCTCGCTCTTTTTGAATTTAAAACTTTCTCAACTATTATTTTTGTATCTGAAGGGTTATCTTCTAAAAACATTCTTAATTGAGTTCCAACAATATTTGAAACTATACCTGTTACTTCTGAATTTCCAAGTTTTGTCTTTGTTTGACCTTCAAATTGAGGTTGAGCTATTTTTATAGATATAATTGCTGTTAATCCTTCTCTTATATCTGTTCCTTGTAATTTACCATCTCTATCTTTTATAAACCCTTGTGATTTTCCTACATCATTTATTACTCTAGTTAAAGCTGTTTTTAATCCACTAACATGGGTCCCGCCTTCATGAGTATGAATGTTATTAACAAAAGAGTATATTTTTTCCCTTTGATTGGTATTATATAAAATTGCAGTTTCAACGATTATATTATCTGCTTCCCCTGACATATAAACAGGTTCCTTTATAAGTTTAACTGAATCTTGTTCTAATTCCTTTATGTAATCTATAATCCCACCTTCAAAAATTAAATCTGAAGTTTTAATTGGATCTTTTCTTTTATCATTTAATTCTATAGCTAATCCTTTATTTAAATATGCTAATTCTTTAAATCTAACTTCTAATATTTCATAATTATAAATTAATGTTTCAAATATTTCTGAATCTGCTTTAAAGGTAACTTTAGTTCCAGTTTCATTAGTTTCCCCTATTTGTTTTACATCTTCTTCTGGGACACCTCTATCATATTTTTGATACCAGATTTTTCCTTCTCTTTTCACTTCAACTTCTAACCATTCTGAAAGAGCGTTAACTACTGAAACTCCAACTCCGTGAAGTCCTCCAGAAACTTTATAATTATCATTTTCAAATTTTCCACCTGCATGCAAAACAGTTAAAACTATTTCCAATGCTGATTTACCATATTTAGGGTGAATTCCTATTGGAATACCCCTTCCGTTATCAATAACCTCTATAATGTTGTTAGGAAGAATACTTATTTTAATTTTGTCACAAAATCCTGCTAAAGCCTCATCAATTGAATTGTCAATAATCTCCCAAACCAAATGATGAAGTCCTCTCTCTGAAGTTGCTCCTATATACATTCCAGGTCTTTTTCTTACTGCTTCTAACCCTTCTAGAACTGTAATGTCCTCTGCCTGATAATTACTCATTTTCTATCTTCCTCCATTTAATATTTATTCACAACTGTTCTATCTTTTATCCCCCTACACTTTGGGCATCGAAGATTCTTTCCTAAGAACAAATTTCCACACTGTATACATTTCTTATATCCATTTTCTAATAAAAAAAATTCTCTTTCTTTGGATACTCTAGATAATCTCTCTATCCTTTCTTCTAAGGAATAATCACTAAAATCTACACTATCTATTTCATCTAATTTAGAACATCTCTTTGATTTCTCAACTTCATTTAAAATTTTATTATTTAAATTTATTTTCCCTAGTTTATAAACTATTTCTTGAATGTATTCTCCATTTAAGAAATGCTCAATATTTTTTAAATACATCCCTTTCTTCATTGTCATAAAATGTAAATTAGCGGAACCTTCAACCTTAACAAATAATTTCTTATCTTTTATTTTTATTACTTCTGATTTTTTATCTAGATTTCCAACAATATTTTTCCAATAGGCTTTTATAAAGGCTTCTCTTAGAGATTTACTTTTTTTTATCCCTTCGTTTATCATGTCTCCAACACTAATTATTTTCACAATAAACCTCTCCTTCACATACATTGAAATCTTTTGAATTTATTTTAAATTTTTCTGTGGAAGTGATCATAACTTGTATATTTCTCTTAATTAAAAAATCTATGATATTTCTCTTTCTTGTTTTATCAAAATAAGATGATAAATCATCTATTATAAAAATTGGATTTTCTCTTCTTTCTTTTAAAATCATATCTAACTCTGCTAATTTCAAAGAAAAAACTATTGATTTTTTTTCTCCTTGAGAAGAATAGGATTTAGCTTCCTTTTCATTTAAAAAAAATATAAAATCATCTTTTTGAGGTCCTGCTAAAGAATATCCATATTTTATTTCTCTTATATTATGTTTGGCTATATATTCCCTAAATTTTTCTTGTATCTCTTTTAAACTAAGCTTTTTAATATCTCCTAAAAATGAAGAATATGACAAATATAATTCTTTTTTATTATCAAAAAGTTTCCTATAATTTAAATTTAATAAAATTGATATATTTTTAACGTATTCTATTCTTTTTTGAAGAATTAGTGATCCATATTTTATAAATTCCTCTTGATATATAAGAAACATTTCATTTTTAGTATCCTTGGATTTTAAATACTTATTTCTTATTTTTAACAATTTATTATATTTTCTTATATTATAAAAATATGTTTCATTACTTTGAGATATTTCTCCATTAAAAAACCTTCTTCTAACAGAAGGAGATCCCATTATGAGATCTATATCTTCAGGAATAAAGGAAACAACATTAACCTTTCCATAATACTCTTCATAAGAAACATTTTTTTTATTAAATACATACTCTTTTTTTTCAAAATCAAATTTTATAGATAGACTTTTATTACTTAATTTATCCATATACTCCATGTAACAACCTGATTTTTTTTTATTATATTTTATTAATTCACTGTATTTAGAAGTTCTGAAACTTTTCCCTGTAGCGCTAAAGTATATAGCTTCTACTATTGAAGTTTTTCCTTGCCCATTTTTCCCTATAAATAAATTTATTTCTGGTGATAGCTTTAGCCTTTTATCTTTTAGATTTCTAAAATTAATATAATTTATTTCCAAAATTTTCAAAACTTCACCTCTACAAATTTTTATTCAACAACATACTCTTTTCCAAAAACTAAAACAATATTTCCTGGATATAATTTCTTTCCTCTTCTTTTTTCTAATTCACCGTCTACTAACACTTCACCATCTAAAATTATATCTTTAGCCATTACTCCATTTTCTGCAACTCCAGTCCATTTCAAAAATTGATCTAATTTTATAAACTCTGTATTTATTTTTATTTTTTCCATATTTTTCTCCTCTTTTTTTAGCAACAAATGCATATCATACTTTATATTTTAACATATTTTAAGCTGTCTGTCACTTTTCTTTAAAACAAAAAAATGCTCAATAATCAATGATTTCCCCTTTGAAATTTAAATTAAAAGAAAGAATTATCAACCAAACCAATAATTCTTTCTTTTAATTTTTAAAATCCTTTAATGTGAATTTCCCCTATTGAAAAACTTCTTATTTCCCCTTTAATTTCAACAAAAAATTCACCTTTTTTAGAAATAGTCTGCCCTATTCCTTCTTCTTTTTTATTTCTTAAATCTATAATTATGTTCTTTCCAAATAAATAATTTTTTGAATTTAAATAATTTAATATTTCATACCAACTTCCACTAAAGTAATAATTTAAATTATTTTTAAAATCTTCTATAACGTTAAAAATAAGTTCTTCTTTATTATAATCTTTATTGGTTATCTCTTTTAATGAAATTCCTTTTTCCCTAAATTCTTCAGTTATAGAGTTATTTAAATTTATTCCTATTCCAATTATATAAAAGTCTTCTCTTTTTTCTACTAATATACCACTTAATTTCTTATCTAACACATAAATGTCATTTGTCCATTTAAATTTAAAATCTAGCCCTTCTAATTTTTCAAATGTCTTTAGAAGGGAATAACCTACTACTAAAGGTAATCTTGAATACTCTTCTTTAGAAATATTGGGGTTTTCCTTCAATAGAAAACTAAAGTATGCTCCCCCAATTTCTGAGGACCATTTATTACCACTTCTTCCTCTTCCTAGTGTCTGCTTATCAGCTATTGCCACATCATAATTGTTTTTTATTTCTAAATTTTTTAAAAAAGTATTAGTTGAGTCTAGCTCTTTAAATCTATATATTTTCATATTTTCTCCCAAATTAATATCTGATTAATAAATAAATAGTAGCCACAACTAATGTTTGTAAAGATATCAATGCCCCAAATTTAAAGAACTTTACAAAATCTATTTTACAACTTGCTTTTTTAGCCGCCCCAACAGCAACCACATTAGTGGCTGAACCTAAAATAGTTAAATTTCCACCTAAACAAGATCCAAAAGACAAAGCCCACCAAAGAGCTTTCACATGAACTTCATTTTGAAAAGCTGGTTCCATAACTGTTATTATTTTAGATACAGTTGCTGCATTAGCTACATTTCCTATAATTGAAGTGAAGCCAGCTGAAACCCAAGTTATTAAAATTAAAGCTAAATTAAACTTTCCTTCAGTGACTCTAACTATTTTATTTCCTATAAAACTAATTACATTTAAATGCTCTATACCTGTTACCATCATAAATAAACCAATGAAAAAGAATAATGTTTCCCATTCCACATTAACTAAAACTTCCTTTGGTTCTTTCTTTGTTGCAACAACTAGTATTATAGCTCCAGATAATGAGATAATAGCTAATCCCTTATTCACAAAATTATTTAAAATAAAGCCTGTTATAATAAGTAAAAATATAACTAATGCTATTCTTAGAACTCTTTTATCTTTCAAAGAACGACTAGGATCTAATTCCATTATTCTTGCCTTTAGTTCCCTAGAAACTTCCATTTTTTTACAGTAAAAAAAGTAAACGTTCAAAAGTAAGATAACCATAGCTATAACTGCCATAGGTGAAGTATTAACTATAAACTCATTAAATCCTATTTTTCCTTCATGACCTATAATTAGTTGAGTTGGATCACCTATTAAAGTTGCTACTCCTCCTATATTTGCTGCCATTATTTCAGTCATAACAAATGGAAAAGGATCTAATCTTAACTCGTTTGCTAAAAGAATTGATACAGGAGCCATTAATAGTATAGTGGTAACATTATCTAAAAATGCTGAACAAATAGCTGTAACAATAGATAACATTAATATCAATTTAAATGGCTCTCCCTTTGCCATTTGGGCTACTTTTATTGCAAACCACTGGAAAACACCTGTTTCTGAAATAATGTGTACTACTATCATCATTCCTATTAATAAAAATAGTATTTCTAATCTCTCTGATATTGATTCTAAAGCTTCTTCTTCATTCATTATACCAATTAAAGACATTAGCAGTCCACCTAGCATTGTTGCCCAAGCTGATGGTATTTTTTCAGTTATTATAAAATAAAATGTTCCTACAAAAATAATTAATCCAGCTACTAAATAAAACATTGTTCCTCCTAAAATTTCTTTTAAATTATATATGTAAAATTTTCTTTATTATGTCGTATCTTCTAATTACCCCACAATATTTTCCGTCTTCAACTACATAAATTCTTGTAATTCCTTTATTTATCATAATAAAACAAATTTCCATAATTGGAGCTTTCCTATCAATAATACATACTGACTCTTTTTTTCTATATATATTTTCTATTAATGCTGTTTTTTCATTAACTAAGTATTCTTCAAAAGGTTCTCCCACAGTTAAAAAATTTAAATCTGACATAACAGAATAGTATTTAGGCATACCAAATTCTATTAATTCTTTTTCTGTTATTTCTCCAAGAAAATTTTTATTTTTATCTACAACAGGTATTCCTGTTATTTTTTCTACTATTAATCTCTTTGCTACAAATTCCAAGGTCATATCTGGTGTTACTGGCACTATATTTGGGCTTAAAACGTCATCAGCTATAATTTTTTTTCCAATTTCAAGTTGAACACTATCAATTAAATTAAAAATTTCTTCTGAATCCTTAGAGTTTTTTATTTTCTCCATGATTTCTGGATATTTTACTACTAATTTAGTTATAGTGCTCATTACTTTTAATATGTTCTTATTTTTCAATATATCACAAACTATTAAAAAAACTACCTTTACTTCGCCCTCTTCATTTAAGCCCTCTATTTGAACTTTTATTGGATTTTCTATTATTCCTATAGCTACAATAAAGTCATTAAATTTTGACATTCTTGCATGTGGTATTGCTATCCCTTTTCCAATTGCAGTTGAAATTTCTTTTTCTCTTTTTAAAACAGCTTCCTTAATTTCTTTCTCTTTTTCTGCTATTTTAGGATCTTTTTTAGACATTTCTCTCAGCATATTTTCTATAATTTCTTCCTGAGTATCTCCCTTTAGACCGTTGAAAATCAAATTTTTATCTAAATAACTTGAAAATTTCATATTATCCCTCTCCTTAGTATAAAATATATTGACAAATTAAATTTACTATAATTATTGAAGACTATTGTAGTTTTAGAAGGTGTATTACATAAGTCTTTTAAAAGATAGAAGGACTCAATTTGAGTCCTTCCTTACCTTACCTTATCTTATCCATGATCCCCATTCCATAGACTGCTCCAACATGGGAACCTATTACTGCTCCAATTTCAACTCTACCTCTATAATCAACCTTCTTATATTTTTCAGCTATATTCTTAATATTGTCTGCATTGGATAATTGACTTCTTTCCCCTCCCCAACCAGTATATAAAATGATTGATGTTTTGCTAGATTTTATTAATTTTTCCATATGAAGCATTGCTCCCTTTTCTCCTATAGCTTTTGTTTCAATTATAATTTCTCCATTTTCCATTTTTAGAATTGGTTTAATTTTTAAAATTCCACCTATTGTTGCTGACGTTTTTCCTACTCTTCCACCTTTTTGTAATAATGCTAAATCTTTAACTACAAAATAAACCTTCATTGCTTCTTTGCTTTCTTCTATCCACTTTATAATCTGAGATAATGATTTTCCTTTTTGGGCCATTTTAGCTGCTTCTGTAACTAAAAATCCCAAAGCAAATGTAACTGTTTTTGAATCTATTATTATTACATCTTTATCTCTTTTCAACATGCTTCTTCCTACTCTAGCAGCTTGTTGAGTCCCACTAAGTTTACCAGAAATATGAAGTGAAATAATTTTTTTATATCCCCTATTTAATAACTTTTCATATAAATTTTTAAATTCAGCTGGAGAAGGTTGAGATGTTTTTGGTAGTTGTCCTTCTGCAATTAGTTTTTTCCAAAATTCTTCTTTTGAAATATCCACTCCATCTCTATAATAATTATTTCCATCTAGTTTTACTTTTAATGGAATTATTTCAACATTTTTCAAATCTTTAATCATTTCTTTACTTAAATCAGATGTGGAGTCTGTTACTAAAGCTATTTCTGGAAGATTTGGATCTCTATTTACTATATATATATAATAAAAATAATTTTCTTGCAACCCGTCTATTGTTTCATATTTTATATATTCATCTAAATTTTCCATATTTTCTATATCTTTATTTGACCCTTCTTTCCCAATAGAAATAAGGACTTTTAATGTCTCTTTTGAAATATAATTTTCTTTTATTTTATTTAATAATTCTTTTAAATTTTTAGATTTTTCTTTTATTTTTCCATTAATTAAAGCAATAAAATCTCCTTCTTTTATTTCTAATAAATCTACCTTAGTATCTCTCACTGCTTTTGTTATTTCTATAGAATTATTATAAATAATCTGCTCTGTTATTTTCTCTAATCCCAAATCTTTATTTTCTATAATATAATGCCCTTCTAGCATAGTTTTTGTTTCTACAACAACAACTTCTTTGTTTGATCTTGTTGCAACTATCTTAGCAGCTGAAATTATATTTTTATTATTTGGTAATAAATATACAGTCTCCGCTTCAATTTTATTTAAAACTTTTTCAATGTCAGCTACACTTGGATTTTTAGTTTGACCTCCAATTAAAACTGCAGTAGCCCCTACTTTTATAAATTCTTCTCCTAATTCTTTATTATCTACAATTGCAAAAAATGCTACTGGTTTACTATTTTTATTTTGCATTAAATAGTCTTTATTATTACTAAACCCATCATAATTTTCAAATAAATTATTTTTATGTTGTTGTAATGCCATATTATCTATTTTCATATGAGATAAATCCCCTAATTTGCACGCAACTTCAAAAACTAAACCAGGATTATTTGTATGAATATGAGTTTTTGTTTTTTTAGAAGATTGGGCACAAACCATTGAGTTCCCATATATTCCTATTTTTTCTTTATAACTATCTAAATCAAAATCCCCATTTTCAATAATAAATTCAGTACAATATTTGTATTCTATATCTTCTAAAATAGATACATTGGCATCTAAAATTTCTTTTCTTTTTGACTGAGATTGTATTATTCTTTCTAAATCCTCTAACATTTGCGGATCAGTTACAGATTTTTCAAATCCTTCTAATATGTAATATATTCCCTTTCCACCTGCATCTACTACTCCTGCTTCCTTTAACTTATTTAATAAATTTGGTGTCTCCTCAACTGCATCAGCAGCTACGTTTTTTAAGTAAGTTAAAAATGGAATAAAATCATTTTTATTTCCATCATAAACTTTAGCTGCATCAGAAACCATTCTGATTACTGTAAGCATTGTTCCTTCCACAGGGTCATTTACAGCTTTGTAGGCTTTTTCTTTTGCCTTATCAAAAGCTATTATTACATCATCTACACTTACCTCTTCCTTCCCTTTTAATCCATCTAAAAATCCTTGAATTATTTGAGATAATATTGTTCCTGAATTTCCTCTTGCTCCCAAAAGAATTGTCTCAGATACTATTTCACACAACTCATTCATTTCTGGCTCGTAACTAAGTCTAACCAAATCATTTTCTACAGCTTGAAGTGTCATTGACATATTTGTTCCAGTATCTCCATCTGGAACAGGATAAACATTTAAATCATTTAATATATCTGCATGCCTTGAAAGCCATCTACTTGCTGCTATTAGCAATTTCGTTAATCTCATGGCATTTAAATACTTTACTTCTATTTTCATTTTTTCCTCCATACGTTTTAAAATGTTGGTGGTGTTACTACCCATAAAGCTTTCGTTAGTTTTTTCCCATTATTTTTAAATCTATGATTTAAAGTAGATTTAAAATAAAAACTATCTCCTTCATTCAATGTTGTCACATGATCTTCTATATATATATCCAGAGTACCCTCTACTATATAGATAAACTCTTCTCCATTGTGATTAAAAAGACCTCTGCCACTTTCTCCACCTGGTTTTATTTCATACATTATTGGCTCCATATCTTTTTCTATTTTAGAAGATGTTAATAGTGAAATTGATGTTTTTGAATCTATACTTTCAACATATCTTCTTTCTTTTTTCTTTAAGTGATATGAGGCTATTTTTTCATTCTCATCCTCTATTAAATAACTTACTCTAACTTCCAAACAATTTGCTATTTTTTTTAAATTTTCAATGGATGGGGATGCTTTCCCCTGTTCAATTTGAGATAAAAAACTAGCAGATAGCTTAACTTTACTAGCCAACTCTCTTAATGAAAATCCTTTTTCATTCCTTTGCTTTTTAATTCTTTCCCCTATAGTCATCTTAATTACTTCCTTCATCTAATAATTTATTTAAATAAAATAAACTACATAATACAGTTTTTTCTCTTATTTCTTCCCTTGATCCTTTAAAAAATTTTTCTATAACCTCTATATTTTTATTTACTTTTAAACCTATGTAGACTAACCCAACTGGCTTCTCTAAAGTTCCCCCCTTAGGTCCAGCAATTCCTGTAATAGATATTCCAACAGCTGTTTTTAATCCTTGAACCATTTCTTTTGCAGTTTCAAAACTTACTGCTCCGTAACTTTCAAGAGTCTCTTTTTTTACCCCTAATCTCTCCATTTTAGAAGAATTACTGTAAGTTGTTAAACCCTCTTTATAAACTTCAGATGCCCCTGAAACTCCAACTATTTTAGAAGATATCATTCCTCCAGTGCAAGACTCTGCAACTGAAAACAATAAGTTTCTTTCTTTTAGTTTATTTAATATTACTTCTTCTAATTTTGTATTTCCTTCACTAAAAATTTTGTTACCTATCTCATTATATATCTTTTTAATTATTTTTTCTACTAAGTTTTTATTACTTTCTCTGTATTGTAATCTTATTATTATTCCATAATCTTTTATTAAAAATTCATAATCTATTCCTGCCTCAACAAAATATGGAACTAATTTCTTATTTAGATGGGATTCCGCTATATCATAAGTCAACAAATCCCTTCTGTAAATTTTATCTATATTTAGTTTAATTTTATTTGAATACCATTTTAAAAATTTTGGAAACAAATCATACAATTCTCGTGGAACGCCTGGAAAACAAGCTATTCCATCAATATACATACCAGGAGCCATCCCTACTTCATTATTAAAAAAAATTGCCCCTTTTATTTTTTCTACCTCTTTTTTATTTTCTTCTAAGAAATCAATATTTCTTTCTTTTAATTTTATTTTTAACATGTCTAAGTCTTCTTTGTCTATTGTTAATTTTTTTCCTAAATAATTAGCAATTGCTGCCTTTGTTAAATCGTCTAATGTAGGTCCTAATCCACCTGATAGAATAACTAAATCGCCATTTCTTCTAGCTATTTCTATAGCCTCTTTTATTTCCTCTATATCATCTTTAACAACTATTTTATATTTCATTGAAATTCCATAAGAATTTAATTTTTCAGACATGTAAATGCTATTTGTATCAATCATTCCACCATTTAATAACTCTGTCCCAACCAATATAAGTGTTGCTTTCATTTTTCCAGTGCCCCTTCCTTAAAATAATAAAGACCATATACAAACTAATAAGAAATTTCCTATTATTCCTGCTAAAAAGTCGTCTATTACTACTCCAACTCCTTCTCCTAAATCTTGAGATTTATTAATAGGGCCTATTTTTGTAATGTCAAAGAATCTAAATATTACAAAAGCTAATGAAATAGCTACAAAACTCTCTTTTATTCCAACAGGATTTATCAAAAACAATGTTGTTAAATATCCTAAAACTTCATCAATAACAACATTTTGAGGATCTTTCTCATGATAAATTTCTTTTTCACAAATATTAGCAACATAAACAGCAACAATAAAAAAAGTCATTAAAAACATAAAATAAAATGAATTAAATACTAAATCATTTGGAAAAATTTTTCTAATAAAATTTAATCCTATATAGACAGGTATTCCCCCTAAAGTACCAAATGTTCCTGGAGCTTTTGGTAAATCTCCTAATCCAAACCATGTTCCTAAATTTTTTATTATCTTTCTTTTCATTAAAGTACTCCCCTTTCATAATTGTAAGGACTATACAAGTTTTCTTTTCTATTTATATTGTTTACAATATACTTTATTTCCTCTGATGTTTCATCTAATAATTCAATTATAACTTCATCAATACCTATTTTTCCTAACCTTTTAACTTGACTAAGAACATTTAAACCTTTATTAAAATATATTTCAGTATTACCTAATTTATTTATTTTGGAAATAAATTTATCCTTTTGTGGACTTTCTATAATTTCATTATCCTCAAATAATCCTCTTTCTATATACATCCCTAATAATTTACTATATCCCAGCATTGCCTTTCTAACAGGAACTTTTCCTATATTTTCCAATTCTTCAAAACTTAATTCAGGAGATAAAACAACTGTTTTTACATTATCTAATTTACTTAGTTCTATAATAGAATATATATTTGTAATATTTAAGTTCCAATTAACTGTAATATCTTCAGATTTATTTTTTAATATTTGATATAAATTGCTAGCTAAATTAGAATTTAAATCTATAAATTTTAAATTAATTTCCTTTGCAACTTGATATCCTTTTTTATATATCTTCTTTATTCCCAATTCTTTTAAAAGTCTCTCTTGCTCATCGTTACAAACAACTGCTGATATTTGTGCATGTTTTGGTTCATCTTGAGAAATTTCTATTTCAAATTTTTTCGCTGTATCCTCTAATTTTCTTCTATAACTTTCTATTAATTTATTTGTTAATATGCTTAAAACTTCTCTTCTTAGTTGCTTTATAAGGGATACTGGTAAAAATATTTCTTTATCAATAGTTACAGTACATTTTTCTATTTGAAAAGATGTTCCCCCTGTTTCCTTTAACTTCTTAGAAACTTCTTCTACTGTAGCTGCTTTTTTAGAAGCTTTTTCCAAAGATTTCTCTCCTGAATATTTTGCATTTATTTTTTCCCCAAAATTATTAAGACAACTAACTTCTATAAATGGTTTTTCATTTAACTTCCCTGTAAAATTTGCTTCTACTTTTAAATACTTATTTGAATTTTTTAAATTAGATTCTATTTCTGAATTTATTTTTTTATCATAATTTTTAAATATATATTTTGTTCCACTTGGAATTTTTAATAGAATTATTTTATCCCCTGGAAAAGCTTCTTTAAACTTTTCTTTTTTACTTTTTTTCTCTATTCTATTTATATAGTCCCCACCTAAATTTTCAAAGTCCTTAGAGTAGTAAGTTATACCGTCCCCTAACATAATATTCTCTTCTAATTTTACTTCTTTACCACTTGCTATTCCAATCCTTTTACCTACATTAAATGAGTATTGTTCGTTTATTAGGCTGCTACTATTTCCTAAATATCCTTTAGAGTATCCTCTATTAAACATAGTGTCTATATTATTTTTATTTTCTTCCCCTTTTAATAAGCCCTTAAAATAAGTAACTGCTTCATATATGTAGTTACTTTGTTTCATTCTTCCTTCTATTTTTATAGAATCAATTCCTATTTCTTTTAATTTATTTATTTCTTCCAATTTCATTAATTGGTCCTTAGGGCTTAATAAGTATCCTTTTCTTGTAGAAGTTGTATACTCTTTTCTACAAGGTTGTGCACACATCCCTCTATTTCCACTTCTTCCACCTATAAAACTACTCATATAACAATTCCCAGAATAGCTTACACATAAAGCTCCTGATACAAATACTTCTAACTCTATATCTGTTTTTTCTTTTATTTTTTTTATTTCCTCAAAAGACATTTCTCTTGGCAATACAACTCTTTTGAACCCTATTTCTTTTAAGTAATTAGCTTCAACATGATTTGCCACTGTCATTTGAGTGCTTCCATGATAATCTATATTTGGAAAATTTTCTTTTAAAAATCTAAAATATCCTAAATCTTGTATAATTACAGCATCTAAACCATGTTCATAAAGTTTTTTAAAATTAGTATATAAAAATTCTATCTCTACATTTTTCATTAATGTATTTAAAGTCAAAAAGACTCTGCTCCCTCTTTCATGAGCGTAATCTATAGCTTCTTTTATTTCTTCAACTGTAAAATTTTCTGCATTTCTTCTAGCTCCAAATCCCTTTAATCCCATGTATATTTCATCTGCACCTGATTTAATTGCTGCGTAAAATCTCTCTATATCCCCTGCTGGAGCTACTATTTTCATTTTCTATTTTCTCCTTATAATCTCTTTTATTATCATTTTTGTTTTTCTAGTTAACTCATCTAATGTCCCATTATTATATAAAATAATATCTGCTTTTTTCATTTTCTCTTCTTGTGGCATTTGATTCTTTATAATCATTTTAGCTAAGTCACTGTCTATACCATCCCTTTTCATTAACCTCTCAATTTGAATCTCTTCATCTATACAGACTAAAATAATCTTATTACATTCTTTATCTATATCTGTTTCAAATAGCAAAGGAACATCGAATATTATTATATCATCTTTATTATGATTTTCCTTTATTTTTTTAAATTCATCTTTTATTCTTGGATGGTATATGCTATTTAAAATTTTTAACTTTTCTTTATCTTTAAAAACTATTTCTCTTAATTTTCTACGTTCTATTTCTTTTTTGGAATTTAATATATATTCTCCGAACTTTGAAATTATTTCCTTTTTTATTTCCTTTTTTTCTGAAATTTTTTTTGCAATTATATCTGCATCTATGATTTTAATTTTTAATTCTTTTAAAATATTACTTACTGTTGATTTTCCTGAAGATATTCCCCCTGTTAAGCCTACTATCATTTTTCCTCCATACTTTTAATCTTCCTTTTAGAACTTGATTTAATGCCTAAATTTTCTCTATATTTAGAAACTGTTCTTCTTGCTATTTTAATTCCTAAATTGTTCAATTTATTTGTTATTTCTTGATCTGACACAGGTGTCTCTCTATTTTCCTTTAAGATTATATCCTGTATTAAATTTTCCACATTTTCTTTTTGTCCATCTAACACAAAAAAATCTCTTATTCTTTCAATTCCACGTTCAGTTTTAATGTACTTATTTTTTATAGCTCTAGACACAGTTGATTCATGTAAATTTAATTTTTTAGCTACACTTTTCATAGGTAATACCTTTTTAATAGATTTCATTGAAAAATAGTTATATTGTTCCTCTAAAATTAATTCTAATATTTTTTTTAAAGTTTCATTTCTTTTCTCTATACATTTTATTAAATTATTTGCTGAAGTGAAATAATCGTTTGTCTTACTAGAGTCTACATTTGAATTATTTTTTATTTTAATTTTAGGTGTGTTTTCTTCATTCATAACAAGGATATATTTATTCTCATACTTTATTATTTCAGCTTCTGGTATAATATATCTTATTGCTTCTCCCATGTAAAAGCCTCTAGAAGGAATGGGGTTTAAAGTTCTTATTGTTTTTAATTTAGCTATAATTTCTTCTTCTGTTAAACCAACCTTTTTACCAATTTCTTCAAACTTTCCAAGAGCTACTTCATTTAATAAATTTTTTATTATATATTCTAGTTTAATATCATTTATATTTTTTTTATGTAATTGAATAATTAAACATTCTTCTAAATTTGAAGCACAAATTCCTATTGGTTCAAATTTTTTAATATTTTTTAATGCTTCTTTTATTTCTTTAATTGAAAATTTTGTCAAACTTTTTATTTCCTTTACACTTAAATTCAAATATCCTTTACTGTTTAAATTATTAACAATAAAAGTGTATAAAAATCTTTGATTAGTACTTAAGTTCAAATATCCTATTTGTTCTTCTAAAAAATCAATTAAATCTTTCTCTTGATGCGCAAAATCAAGAGGAGAAACATCTGATGAATTTTTATTTTTCCTAGGATGGGTAATATATTGAACTTCTACAAATGGATTTTTTTTACTCTCATCTAATATATATTTCTCCAAATCAAAAGATGACATCTCTAAAATATTAAGAGACATCTTCATACTTTGAGTTAATATTAATTTTAGTTCTTGCTTCATATTTAAAGAAAAGTCCATATCTATATCCTTTTTTTATTTATTTTTTCTATTATAGCTTTTATATTTTTATCTTCTTTAATATTTAATAACTCATTACTTTCATTATATATAGATAACTCATCATTAGAAGTCGGTATATTGTATTCCTTTCCAATTTCAATTGTTTTTCCATCTATAATTTCAGGATTAGCTTTTATAAGTTCTTCTAATTGGATGTTGTTATTTTTCGCTAAAGAGTATAATGTATCTCCCTTTTTAACTATATATTTTCTATTTTCTTTAGGTTTATAAATATCTTCAGTTTTTATTAATTTATAATTTAATTTATTATTTTTAAACTTAGAATTTAGAGATATTTGAACAACTCCAACTGACCCTAATTGTTCTTTGGAAGAAACAATTAATGTTTTTTTTATTTGAAAATTTGTCACTTTATTTTTCCCACTATCTATAATTAAATCTATTCCATTTATTGATTCAGCTAGTCCTCTGCTTGTCCACTCTTTATTTGTTCTTTCATCATTTCCTAAAGATGATAAGGCTATAATAAAGTCTACTTTTTCTTTTTTTAACTTCTTTACCACTAAAGAAGCTGATACTATAGGATCTTCAAATAATATTTTTTCAATATCTTCCCCATTTAAATCTTTATAAAACTCAGGGGAAATTAATCCAATTATTCCTATTTTTTTATCTCCAATTTCTTCTATCAAATATTGAATTAAAAATGGATTTCCATCATTTTTCTTAATATTAGTTCCAATTATTTTAAAATTAGACTTTTCTTGTAAATTTGTAATCCCTTTTAGACCATACTTGAAATCTCCATTTCCTATGGTAGTAGCCTTTAACCCAACCCCATTTAATACTGCTACACTTGAAGATCCTTTTGTTTTATTAGCAATGGTTGTTCCTGAAAAATTTCCACCTGAATCTAAATATAAAACATTATTTTCTCCATAGACACCTTTGGCTCTTTTTATTATTGTAGAAACCCGAGGATAACCTATACCTTCTTCTAGATTCCCCTTTCCGTTTCCTGTGCTTATAATTGCTAAATTATAAGCATTCTTTTCTTCATTATTTTTTTCAGATTTAAAACTAGTTATTTGAGAACATCCTAGTAAAAATATTGTTAACGATATGCATATAAATTTTTTCAAAACAATCCTCTCCTTTATTTCTTATTGTTTATATTATACTATAAATTTTCAAAGCTTTCTTTTTTTTCTTGGATATTTCACATTAAATATATTTTATATTTATAAAATATGGTATAATATTTTTCGAATAAATATAATTAGGAGAATAACTATGGCTATATTAAATGTAAATAATTTATACAAAAGCTTTTCTGGAGAGACTATATTTAAAGATTTATCTTTTTCTATAGATTCTAAAGATAAAATAGGTTTAATTGGTATGAATGGAGTTGGAAAAACAACTCTTATTAAAATAATTCTAGGACAGGAAATCAATGATGTTAATCCTGAAACTAATCAAAGGGGAAACATTTCAAAGAAAAACAATTTAAAAATAGGATATCTTTCTCAAAATATAGATATAAATAACAATAATAGTGTTTTTGATGAATTAATGCTTGTTTTTAAAAAAATTCTAGATGATTATAATAAAATAACAACTTTAAATTTAAAAATCTCTCAAGAACCTGATAATTTTGATGATATTATGGAAGAACTATCCACTGTAATTTCTCGATATGAGCATAATGAAGGTTATGCAATTGAATATAAAGTAAAACAAATATTACATGGTCTTGGTTTACCAGAAGAATTATGGACTCAAAAAATTGAAACTCTTTCTGGTGGTCAAAAATCTAGAGTAGCTCTAAGCAAAATTCTTTTGGAAGAGCCTGAACTTTTAATACTAGATGAACCAACTAACCATTTAGACCTAATCGCCATTGAATGGCTTGAAAAATTTTTAAAAGATTATAATAACTCAGTTATAGTTATTTCCCATGATAGATATTTTTTAAACAATGTAGTTTCTAAAATATTTGAAATTGAAAATCATTATTTGAAAACATACAGAGGTAATTATGATGACTTTATTATACAAAAAGAACTTTATTTAAGTGGTGCTCTAAAAGCTTTTAATAAAGAACAAGATAAAATTAAAAAAACTGAAGAATATATTCAAAGATATAAAGCTGGAATAAAGTCAAAACAAGCTAGAGGTCGTCAAAGTTTACTTAATCGTATGGAAAAAATGGAAAATCCTTCTATCCCACCTCGTAAAATGAAACTTAAATTTGAAATTGAAAAACCTAGTGCAGATAGGGTTTTAAACATTAGAAATCTTTCAAAATCTTTTGAAGAAAACACTCTTTTTTCAGGTGTAAATTTAGATATCTTTAAAGGAGAAAGAATTGGTCTTATTGGTAAAAATGGAGTTGGAAAATCAACCCTATTAAAAATAATCACTGGGGATATTCCACAAGATTCTGGAGAAATAAAAGTTGGAGAAAGAGTCTCTATTGGTTATTACGATCAAAATCATAAAAACCTTGATTTAAAAGCTAGCATTCTTAATGAATTTATGTTCAATTATCCAATGGGGGAAGAAGATGTTCGTAAATTAGCTGGAGGTTTCCTTTTTCCCGAAGATGATGTATTTAAAGTAATAGGTTCCCTTAGTGGTGGGGAAAGAGCCCGTGTTTCCCTAATGAAACTAATATTAAAAAAATCTAACTTTCTAATATTAGATGAACCAACTAACCATTTAGATATATATTCTAGAGAAATTTTGGAAGAAGCTTTAGAAGAATTTTCTGGAACTCTTTTAATAGTATCACATGATCGATATTTTCTAGAAAATGTAACTAACACAATCTATGAAATAAATAATCAAGAAGCTGTTAAGTTTTCTGGAAATTATAGTGAATACTGTAACTTCAAATTAAAAACAGCTCCTAAAAAAAATATTGAAAAAAATAATAACTATGAAGAACAAAAAAAGATAAAAAATAAAATAACTTCCCTAGAAAAAAAATCTTTAGATATTGAAAAAAATATAGAACTATTAGATGAGAAAAAAAATAACTTAGAAGCTCTCTATGAATCAGCTGGTAAAAAAAATCATCTAGAAGAATTATTAGAGATCCAAAATAATTTAGATATTTTAGAAAATAATATAATGCTATCTATGGAAGAATGGGAAAATATCGAAACTGAATTAAAAAGTTTAAAAAATACTTTATAAATGTAATAAAGTATGATAGAATAATCTCTGCTATATAGACTAAGATAATTGACTTTTATTTATATAAAAGCTATAATATTTAAGTTATATAATTTAATTATAAAATAATAAATCGAAAGGAGGGTCAAATGCCTACTCTAAATCAATTAGTAAAAAAAGGAAGACAAACTTTAGAAGAAACAAGTAAGTCACCAGCATTACAAGGAAACCCACAAAGAAGAGGAGTTTGTGTAAGAGTTTATACTACTACACCTAAAAAACCAAACTCAGCTTTAAGAAAAGTTGCCAGAGTTAAATTAACAAATGGAATCGAGGTTACTTGTTACATACCAGGTGAAGGACACAATTTACAAGAACATTCTATCGCACTTATAAGAGGTGGAAGAACAAAAGATTTACCAGGAGTTAGATACAAAATTATTAGAGGAGCTCTAGATACAGCAGGAGTTAATAATAGAAAACAATCAAGATCTAAATATGGTGTAAAAAAAGCATAATAATTTATAAAAATTAAGGAGGTGAACAGTTTAATATGTCAAGAAGAAGAGCAGCAGTAAAAAGAGATGTATTACCTGATTCTAGATATAACGATAAGGTAGTAACTAAAACTATAAATGCATTAATGGTAGATGGTAAAAAATCTTTATCTGAATCTATATTTTATTCAGCAATGGATTTAATTAAAGAAAAAACTGGTAAAGAGGGGTACGACGTTTTCAAACAAGCAATGGAAAATATTAAACCTCAAGTTGAAGTAAGATCTAGAAGAATTGGTGGAGCAACTTATCAAGTCCCTACTGAAGTTAGATTAGAAAGACAACAAACTTTAGCACTAAGATGGTTAAAGGCTTTTACTAGAGCTAGAAAAGAATATGGTATGGTAGAAAAATTAGCAGCTGAATTAACTGCAGCAGCAAATAATGAAGGCGCAACTATGAAGAAAAAAGAAGATACTTATAGAATGGCTGAAGCTAATAGAGCTTTCGCACACTATAAATATTAATTTAGCGTAATTTTATATCAAGGAGGATTACTAAATGGCTAGACAAGTTTCATTAGACATGACTAGAAACATTGGTATAATGGCTCACATTGATGCTGGTAAAACTACTACTACAGAAAGGATTCTTTTCTATACTGGAGTTAACCATAACATCGGAGAAGTTCATGATGGAGCAGCAACTATGGACTGGATGGAGCAAGAGCAGGAAAGAGGTATCACTATAACTTCTGCTGCTACAACATGTTTCTGGAAAAAACACAGAATAAATATAATAGACACACCAGGACACGTGGACTTTACTGTTGAGGTTGAAAGATCTTTAAGAGTACTTGACGGTGCCGTTGCAGTTTTCTCTGCAGTTGATGGTGTTCAACCACAATCTGAAACTGTTTGGAGACAAGCTGACAAATATGAAGTACCAAGAGTGGCTTTCTTTAATAAAATGGATAGAGTTGGAGCAGATTTTAAAATGTGTGTAAACGATATCAGAGAAAAATTAGGAGCTAACCCTGTTCCTCTTCAACTACCTATTGGTGCTGAAGAAAATTTTGAAGGAATTGTCGATTTAATCAAAATGAAAGAAATTGTTTATCTTGATGAAATTGGATCTAATATTGAAGAAAGAGAAATTAGAGCTGAACTACTAGATGAAGCTACTCAAATGAGAGAAGAATTAGTAGAAGCTGTTGCTGAATGTGACGATGCTCTAATGGAAAAATATTTAGCTGAAGAAGAAATTTCAGTTGATGAAATTAAATCTGCTTTAAGAATAGGAACTATTGGAAATATTATTATTCCTGTACTTTGTGGAACTGCATTTAAAAACAAAGGAATTCAACCATTGCTAGATGTAATAATTGATTTCATGCCTGCACCTACTCAAAAAGGTTATATTGTAGGACATAACCCTAAAAACTTAGAAGAAGTTATTAAATTAGAAATATCTGATGAAGCACCTTTCTCTGCTTTAGCTTTTAAAGTTATGACAGACCCTTTTGTAGGAAGATTAACTTTCTTTAGAGTTTACTCTGGAGTAGCTAATAAGGGTTCATATGTATTAAACTCTACTAAAGGTAAAAAAGAAAGAATGGGTAGACTTCTTCAAATGCACGCTAATAAAAGAGCAGAAGAAGATGCAGTTTATTGTGGAGATATAGCTGCAGTTGTAGGATTAAAAGATACAACTACTGGTGATACTTTATGTAGTGCTGAATTTCCTATAATTCTTGAAAAAATGGAATTTCCTGAACCAGTTATTTCTGTTGCAGTTGAACCAAAAACTAAAGTTGACCAAGAAAAAATGGGAATTGCTTTATCTAAACTTGCAGAGGAAGATCCTACATTTAGAGTTAAATCTGATGAGGAAACAGGACAAACAATTATTTCTGGAATGGGTGAACTTCATTTAGATATAATTGTTGATAGAATGAGAAGAGAATTTAACGTTGAATCAACTGTTGGAAAACCTCAAGTTGCCTATAGAGAAACTATCACTGCTTCTACTGAAAAAGAAGTTAAATATGCTAAGCAATCAGGTGGTAAAGGACAATATGGACACGTTAAAATCAAAATTGAACCTATTGAAGACAAAGATTTTGAATTTGTTAACGCTATTTCAGGAGGATCTATTCCTAGAGAATATATCCCTGCTGTTGAAAAAGGATGTAGAGAAGCACTTGAAAATGGTGTTGTTGCAGGATATCCTTTAGTTGGTGTAAAAGTTACATTATATGATGGATCTTACCATGAAGTGGATTCATCTGAAATGGCATTTAAAATAGCTGGTTCAATGGCTATGAAACAAGGTGCTGCTTTATGTAAACCTGCTATATTAGAACCTTTATTCAAAGTGGAAGTTACTACTCCAGAAGAATATATGGGAGATATTATAGGAGATATCAACTCTAGAAGAGGTATGATAGGTGGAATGACTGATAGAAATGGTGCTAAAATAATTGATGCTAAAATTCCTCTATCAGAAATGTTTGGTTATGCAACTGACTTAAGATCTAAATCTCAAGGAAGAGCTAACTATGCAATGGAATTTGAAAAATATATTCAAGTACCTAGAGCGATTCAAGAAGCTATAAAAGAAGAAAGAGGAAGATAAACTCTTCTTTAATAAAATTAAAAAAAGAAAAAATTAGGAGGACAAAAATGGCAAAAGTAAAATTTGACAGAAGTAAAACCCATGTAAATATTGGTACAATAGGACATGTCGATCACGGAAAAACAACTACAACAGCAGCAATC
>Ga0172378_10000481_pt1 | contig 35034 bp, 32 predicted proteins | sample GrowelOW332metaG_FD_119755 | JGI IMG/M metagenome (GOLD analysis project Ga0172378, IMG submission 119755) | Groundwater microbial communities from an aquifer near a municipal landfill in Southern Ontario, Canada - Pumphouse #3_1 metaG | ecosystem: Environmental > Aquatic > Deep subsurface >...
GTGCCGGAGCGTTTACATATCCAAGTATTCTTGTTGTGAAAATGCAGCCTGCAACAACATCGGCTTTGTCCGGGCATGAAGGGTTCACGCAAATATAGCCGATTCTTTCTCCTGGCAAGCTGAGGTTTTTTGCAAAAGATGTTACAATGATTGAGCTGTCATAAACTGGGAAAGTTGCCGCGACTTTTCTATTGTCATAAACAATTGCACGGTAAGGCTCGTCGCAAATCAAGTAAGGCTTTCTGCCGCATTTCTTAGCGTGCGCTTCAAGAACATCTGCAAGTTTTTTTATATCTTCATCAGTGTAGACTTTTCCGCTTGGATTGTTAGGGCTGTTGATTAAAACCGCCGCTGTTTTTTCTGTAAGCGCATTAGCTATAGCTTCTGTATCAAGCGAGAAATCTTTTTTTGTAGGAACTTCAATAAGAGTGCCGCCGTAGTTGTGGACATAATGCCTGTATTCTGTAAAAAAAGGAGCAGGAACTACAACATTGTCTCCATCAGAAAGAATTGCCTTTAGCAAGCTGTTCAAAGCGCCAGCCGCTCCAACAGACATTACAACGCAGTCGCCTGTAACTTTTACGCCCTGCTCAAGAGAAGTTTTTTCTGCCATAGCGTCACGTGCAAAAGGGTATCCTGCGTTCGGCATGTATCCGTGGTAATTTTTTTCCTTGCCTTTAGCAATTTTTACTATTGCTTTATATACTTCTTTAGGCGGGTCCAAGTCAGGGTTGCCTATAGAAAAGTCAAACACATTGTCAGCTCCGTACTTAGCTTTGAGCTGTGTTCCCTCTTCAAACATTTTTCTAATAACGCTTGCGCCCTTGCTTGTCATTGTCTCTTTGATATAAGGTGATATTGGCATTTTTTACTCCTATAAAACATTTCTTTAGTTTATATTTTTTGTAATTATATCACACAGGTTTTGTTTATACAAATATAAGCTGAGCATATTACTTGGTGAGCTTCTAAAAAACAACTTTTGATAATTTCTTATAATTTATGAACGAGTTGTATTTTATATATAAAATCTTTATAATGGGGGAAATTATGAAACTTTCAATTATATCATTTAAATATGCATTTGCAGCCATGATGTTTTTTGCAATGCCAATTTCTTTTTGTTTTTCAAAATCTACTTTTAATTCAAATATAAGCGATTCTGAAAAAGATAATATTTATTCTGGAAAGATTTTAATCAGAAACGTTGATTCAATGAAAGAACTTTCTTTAGAGTCTGATAATGAAGGCGCTAAAAAAGTTTATGAAACTGCAAAGAATTTAAAGCCAGCATATATAGCAGAAATAATTCAAGTAAGGCCTTACAAAGGAAATGAAGACCTTGAAGAAAAACTTTATGCTTCTATCCTAGATATTTCATCTTACGCGGGCATTCCATATTATTCAGAAAGAGCAGAATCATGGTACGACTTGTATTCTTCTGCTAAAATCACATCTAAAAATATAAGTTCAAATAAAGCACAAGTTTTTGCAGACTTAGAAATGGAGCCTTTTGGAATAATAAAAACCCAAATTGACACTGATAAAACAGACTTGTACTTTTATTATGAATCTAAGAATCTAAACAAGCTAAGATATTATGATAAATTCACTTGTGTAAATCCAAACAGCATGAAGTCTTTGATTACAGTTTTTAGGGACGGAGACAATTGGATTCTATACGGCATAGGTGCGGTAAATGCCCCAAGCATTTTCTTTTTAAGAGACAGGGTTGAAACTTCATTCATGAATAGGATTAAAACATTTTGCTCCTATTTTTTTAAAAAATTATAATGAAATCTGATAAAATCTGTTAAAGTAAAGTTTTTTGTGTTAGAATTATGAAGATGAGGGAATTGCATAATGAATATTTTTAAGCAGCAAGTCAAGGAAATAAACTGATGAATAATTTTACAAATTCTTCAGTAATTTTTTTTAAAAATTTTTTTATTTTCATAAAAAGCAATCCTCTTATTTGGATAATGGCTGCTGCGGCCTTTATTCTTTCTGCAATTCTAATTCCCTTTGTAATTAAACTCTGCAATAAATACCATTGGTACGACACTGTTAATGAACGTAAAGTCCACAAAGGAAATATTCCACGTTTAGGAAGCGTTGGCTTTGTTGTTGCGTTTTCTATTACATCAATAATTTATTCAGTTATAGAAAAAGACGCTAAACTTTCCACTCTTTTACCTTTTGTAATTGCAGGCTTTCTTATTTTTCTGTTTGGCATAATTGATGACTTTTGCAATTTAAAGGCAAAATACAAACTCGTAGTTCAAATTGTAGCAGGTATTATAATTGTGTTAAGCGGCTATAGATTCAAAAACATTGGCTCGTTCACACTGCCTCTATGGTTTAGCTATTTTATGACATTCTGCTGGATTATTGGAATTATAAATGCTTTTAATTTAATTGATGGAATTGACGGTTTGTGCGGAGGCCTTTCTTCTTTAATTATTATAACTCTTGCAATTATTTTCTCATCATCAGCAACACACTCTTCTGCAATATGCTTTATTCTTGTAGCTGCAATTGGTGGCTTTCTTATTTTCAACAACCCACATCCAAAAGCTAAAATATTTATGGGTGACGGTGGAAGTCAGTTTCTAGGTTTTATGATTGCTTCTTTGCCACTTTATCAGTCAACTGCTAATTTTGAATATAATAAATTTTTTATTATGGTTGATTTAGTTTCTATTCCAATGATGGATGTTATTGCCGCTATTTGGAGGCGTGTAAGGGAACACAGGTCAATAATGAGCGCAGACAGGCTTCATCTTCATCATAAGCTTATGAACTTAGGATTAACTTCAAAGCAAGTACTTTATGTTCTTCTGACAGTTCAAATTTGCCTTTGCATTACTTGTGGAATTGCAATGTACTTTAGAGGTTTTGCAGGATTTGTAATCTTAGGAATAACATTTGTTGTAATGATCATTTTGTTCAGCGCAGTTCATTATGCTAACTATTACGTTCTTAATAAAAAGGACGCTGAAGAAAAAGCAAAAGAAAAACAGACAGCAGCACAACCAGTTCCAGCTAAATAAAAACTTGCTTTTATTGACCATACAAAGATAAAAAACTATAATGCTTCTACTATGAATAGAAGACTTATTACATCCGCTTTACCTTACGTAAACAATATTCCCCACTTGGGAAATTTAATTCAAATGTTAAGCGCAGACGTTTTTGCAAGATTCTGCAGAAGCCGTGGCTATGACACTTTATACATTTGCGGCACTGACGAATACGGCACCGCTACAGAAACACGCGCACTTGAAGAGCATAAGACTCCACGCGAACTATGCGACTATTATTATTCAGTTCATTCTGATATTTATAAATGGTTCGATATTGCCTTTGATAAATTTGGCAGAACTTCAAACGAGCAAATAAAAGAAATCACTCAGCAGATATTCTTAGACCTTGATAAAAATGGCTATATAAAAGAGCATACTTCAAAACAGCTCTACTGCCCTCACTGCAAAATGTTTCTTGCAGACCGCTTTGTAAGAGGCACTTGCCCTAAATGCGGCTACGAAGACGCACGCGGCGACCAGTGTGAAAAATGCGGCACACTCTTAGACCCAACAGATCTTAAGAACCCACGCTGCTCTACTTGCGGAGAAACTCCAGAGCTTAGGGAAACAAAGCACTTGTATATTGACCTTCCTGCAATTGCGCCAAAGCTTGACGAATGGATGAACAAAGTAAGCAAAGAAGGCAAATGGTCAGACAACGCAATACAAATGACAAAGGCTTGGATACGCGACGGACTTAATGAAAGGGCAATCACACGCGACTTAAAATGGGGCATTCCTGTTCCAAAGGCTGGCTATGAAAACAAAGTGTTCTACGTTTGGTTTGACGCTCCAATAGGCTACATTTCTATTACAAAGCAATTGGCGGACGAGCTTAAAGCGCAGGGCAAGCCTTCTTTTGACTACAAGAGCTGGTGGCTCCCTGAAGAAAGCGAAGAAGGAAAAAACAAGCCTCATGTAGACTTGTTCCAGTTCATTGGCAAGGACAACATTCCTTTCCACACAGTTGTGTTCCCAAGCAGCTTAATTGGCAGCGGACATAACTGGACAAAGCTTTACCACATGAGCTCTACAGAATACTTGAATTATGAAGACGGCAAATTCTCTAAGAGCAAGGGAATCGGAGTGTTCGGCTCTGACGCAAAAGAAAGCGGCATTAAGGCAGACGCATGGCGTTTTTATATTTTCTACAACAGGCCGGAAAAACAAGACTATCAGTTCACATGGAAAGAATTCCGTGAAAAATACAACGGCGAGCTTATTGGAAATTTAGGCAACCTTGTAAACAGAACAGTACTTTTTGTCACAAAATACTATGACGGCAAAATTCCAGAAGCTCCTGTAGATGAAACTCTTTGGGCGCAAGTAAAAGAGCATGAGAAAAAGGCTACAGACTACCTTGAATGGGCAGAATTAAAAGACGCGTTCCATGAAATATTCACAATCTCTGACATCTGCAACAAGGCGTTCCAGGCGGCTGAACCTTGGAAGACACGCACAACAGACCCAGAAAAAGCGGCTCTTCTTATTCATAACCTTTGCTATGTTATTAAAGACCTTATGATTATGGCCCACCCGTACATGCCTCAGTACACAAAGGAAGTCATAGGCTTCTTTAGAAAAAAGATTGCTGACCCTGTAATTGACGTTCCAGCGGAAGAAGGAAGCTACACTTGGGCGGATCTTGGCAACACAGAAGGACTTTCCACAATTGCAAACACAAGCGTTTACTTTACTCCACTGGACCAGAAGACAGCTGACGCGTTCAAGGCAAAATACGCTGGCAGCCAGAAGGACAGAAAAGCTAAGGAAGAAAAAAAACAGCCTGCAAAAGAAAAGAAAGAGCCTGAATTTGCGGCAGACCAGTGCGCATTCTACAATGAAAAAATTGAGCTTAGAGTCGCAAAAATTGTAAGCATAGAGAACAATCCAGAAGGTGAAAAGCTTTACATTGAGCACCTTGACGACGGCAGCGGCACTGAAAGAATTATTCAAAGCGGCCTCCGTGAATATTTAAAGCCAGAAGAGTTGATTGGCAAAAACATTATTCTTGCGGCAAACCTTGCTCCAAGAAAGATGCGAGGGGTTGAAAGCCACGGAATGCTTCTAGCGGCTGACTACAAAAACTCCGACGGAAAAGACTGTGTTGAAGTTCTAACAGCTCCATGGGCAGCTCCTGGAACAAAGGTTGTTCTTGAAGGCGCGGACGCTTCTTTTGAAAAGCCAAGCGAGATTTCCGCTGACGACTTCTTTAAAGTGCAGATAAAAGTAATCAACAACAGCGTTGAAATCTGTGGTAAAAAGCTTGCTGTGGACGGGAAACCTTTATCTACATCAATTGCCGCAAACAGCGACGTCTGCTGAAATATGAAAGAACAGCGTTTTCTTCAAACAGAATTCTGGGCTAACTTCAAGGGCAACCATGGATGGAAGCCTTTCTTCTTCCTATGGGACTTATCTGCTTTAAAGCAAGTCCAGAGTTTTTCTGAATATAAAGATATTGCAACTAAAAAAAACTCAAACGAAGAGAATATATTTCTTTCTGTTTTAATTAGATCATTCTCTGTTGCGTTTAAAAAATTCAGCATTGCCTATGTTCCAATGGCCCCTGAATATGAAAAGCAGTTTTCTGAACAGGAATATCTTAAAGAACTTGAAAAAATCGCCAATGAGTTAAAAAAAGTTATACAAAAAGATACATTATGCGTACGTTTCGATCCGCCGATAGATTTTCTTACTACAGAGGAACGAGATTCTTACACAAAACGCATGCCACTTTTAGCAAAGCAGAGCAATTTGAATGTTAAACTAAGCCCTACTGCTGTACAGCCGCCAGACACAACAATACTTTCCCTTGATAAATCAGAGGAAGCGCTTTTGGCAGGAATGAAGAACAAGTGGCGTTACAATATAAAGCTCGCTGAAAAAAAAGATGTTGAAGTAAAAGCATACCACTTTGGCGAAGAAGGTTTTGATGAAGCATTTGACACTTACTACTCTCTTTTTGAAACAACAGGCAAACGCGACGGCATAAGCCCCCATGCAAAAACTTACTACAAAGATTTACTTGAAAGAGGCGCGCCTTCTTCAGACAAGAATAATCCTGTAGTCACTTTGTACATTGCTAAAAATGAAAGCGACAGCCTTGCCGGAATAATCACATTGTTCTGCAAAAGGGAGGCTGTATATTTGTTTGGAGCAAGCGGAAATGTTAAACGTAATTTAATGCCTGCTTACTTGCTGCAATGGACTGCTATTAAGGACGCAAAAAACTTTGGCTGCCCAGTGTACGACTTCTACGGAATGCCGCCTACTAATGATCCAAACCACCCAATGCACGGGCTTTATTTATTTAAGACAGGTTTTGGTGGAGCAATAATTCACAGGCCGGGGAGCATAGACTGCCCTCTTACTAAATCATATTCTCTTTATATTTTTGCAGAAAAGCTAAGGGCGTTTTGGCATAGAAAAGTTTTAAAGCTTATTCGTGGAAGATAATAAATTAAATGCATCTGTAAAGGTATAATTTTTAGAGGCTCACTTAACTATTTTTTTTGTTTTGTAGATTTGTTTTTTTTTGAAGAGACAATGCTTATATTTATTGTCTTTTCCATTTCCATGCCTGCCGCTAAGTCTACATTCCAAATAAAAGCAGATGTGAAAGTCCTAGCAGCTTCAACTAATTTGCCTTCACTATCAGGCCTTTTAAAAACTAATGTTGAGCAAGTAAAGCCAGACTCTTCATTTGGCTCATACATAAATGAAATGTTGTTTACTATATCTGTAATCATTAAAACAGAAACGCCGCTATCTGTTTTGAAATTATCATTTTTATCAATTTGTTGACGTTTGCCGTTTAAAATTATTTCTGCGTTGTATTGCTCAATCCTTTGATTTTCAAAATCAGTTTGGGCAAAATTTGACTCGGCAATGAAAAAACCTTTCAAAGACAATGGACTTTCATTTTTTAAAATGTATTGAATAGAAAAACCATTTGCTGTAACTAGATAATTTTTCTTCAAACAAACAGGCTGCTGCAATGAAGAAAATTCACCTCTTCCCTCAAGTTGAATTTCTTTTCTTTGATTTTCAAATTTTCTTTCTGTGAACTGAACTTTTGAGAAAATACCGTTGCCACACGGAATATGCTTTATGTATTTTTCCTTGTCATCATTTTCTAGCAAATGCTCTACAAATAATCTTCTTTCATAATTGTCATCAACATTGTCAAACTTGCTCATTCTAGTAAGGCTGTCTGCGTAATTGCCACCTGACTGAATAATGCTAAGTTCTGTAATGCTTCCTGAATGCAATGAGATTACTGCATTATATTTTTTCATTTGGCAGATATATTCATTTAAGCCGTCACCGTTGTAGTCAAAACTTGTAACAGATTCATTGGACTGACCGCATTCACTAATTATTCTTTCTGCTTCGTTTAATTTATTATAAGCATTTTGCCTTAGACGTGCTGCATTAGAAATATTGTCTGGTGAAAAAACATAAGATGCTCCAGACTGAGCTTCCCACAATTCTTCTCTTGCAGCAATTTTTCTAGTTTTATCACCATGAGATTGAGATACAATCATACTAATATACATCATTCGTTCATACAATCTGTGGCTTTGTGAATATGTATTTAAAAAATCAGCAATTGTTATAGAAAATTTTGTTTTATTTTCTAAAATCTCATAAGGCTCCTGAGACCATTTTGTAATTTTATTGCTCATGCCTGAAGGAATATATGAAGGAATAAAAGTTTTTGCATTTTTTAAATAGTTCTGCGGAGTTGAAAATTTAATTATTGAATCATTGGACACACAAATTTCATTTATTTTTTCAAAAAAATCAGAATTCAAAATATCATTTACTTCACTTAATTTAAAACTTAAAGTAATTAGTTTTTCATCAAGACTTTCTTTTTCTTGCTTAGAAAATACTTTATTAATTCTAGAAATCCAATCATCTGTCTTTTCATTTTTATTTGGTTTTAAATCTTCAAAAGTCGGAATTATTTTTATAGATTTGCCCTGCTCACTTGCTATTAGCGGAGAATAATTTTTTTTATTTTCTGGAATTAAACTGCTTTCAAGTAAAACATATTCCATGCCGCATGATTGTAAAGTGGTAATTAGTGAAGAGTCCCATATACTTTCAAATAAAGAAAAACCTCTTGGACGTTTGCCAATTGTCTTTCTTAATTCAGATGTCATTTTTTCTATTTGACCACTTCTGTCTACAGGAAAAAGCAAAGAGCAAATTGGATTGTAATAGCCGCCGCCTAAAACTTCCACTTGATGTCTACATGTAAGTTCACTTAAAATAGCTAAGGCTTCTGGATGCTTCTGCTTTAGAAACTTCAACTGCTCTCCAGCAAAGAAAAATGAAAATTCAAATTTTGGATGAGCATATAAAAATGAGATTAATTTCTTGTAAACATCTTGATAATTTTTCTCAAAAGTAGATTTATCAATGCAACCTTCAAAATCGCAATCAAGTTCTAAACATATTGTTAGGGCACTCATACTTTTTTATTTCCTATTGAATATTTTATAACACTTTTTCCAAAAATTAAAGCCCTTTTTTTGTGTTCTATTCAGATCAGAATTATCTCTATATTTTGTACAAATATTATTCTCATTTTCAGGTGCCTTGCATAATATATATTTTGTAACATTTTCAGGAATAAGGGTAATTAAATGTTTTGGACAAACAGAAATACAGATTCCACATCCGTTACAGTTTTCATTTATTACAGCTGTTGAATTTTCTATGTTTATGGCTTGTCTTGGACAAGAGCGCATACAGTTTCCAAAGCCCGTACAACCCCAAGTGCATTCATTTTCTGTCTCATATTGATTTACAAAAATAGTGCAATCTTTTTCACCATTATAAGAGAATCTCTTTTCTGAGAATTTTCTTTGTGATGAACAAAGAACAATAGCTTTCAGACCTGTGTCTATATGCGCAAAATGTGGATTTGCTGTTATAAGTTCCAGCTCTTCTCTTGAATATAAAGGATCTTCCGCATTTATTTTCTGAGCTTTTAAAGAAGGAAACAAAATACAAAAAAGAAAAAATAAAAAAGCAGAGAGTACAATTGTAAAAAGAATTAAAAACAGTATTGAAGAAATCATTTGTTAACTCCCATATTAAGCCAAGAAACATTCCAAGCAAGAAATGAAATTATAATTACAGCAATGCTTATAAATATTAAACTTGAATTTTCAAAGAAATCTGACGGTCTTGAAATTTCTATCCTCTTTTTAATAGAAAAAATAAACGGAACTGATAAATAAAAAGAAAGGGAACATGCAATTGAAATTACTAAACTTTCCAAAATAGTAGAGCTTTCATTCACTGATAAAATTACACATAAAACAGAAACTGCAAATTCCGCAGTATTAGTTTTTGCTGTGATTCGAATAACAGATTCTACAAAAACAGACAATGAAGAAAAAATCAAAACCGCTAAAAAAGGATAGAGTTCAACCAAGTTAACTTTCACCAAAAGCCATTCTGTTAGTAAATAAGTCAAAACAGAAGAGCTTGAAACAGTAATAACCATTTTGACTATATTCAAAAATATATGCTTTGGAGATTCACTAATTAAAGTTGCCTTGTTAATTCCAATGCCATAAATAAAGACAGAGGAAGTGAAAATAAGATAATATAATATTATAGAAATCATTTTTTACCCTCTTCTGAATTATTGTTCTTTTTATAAATTGAATTTGATATTTGAATTCTTTTATTTATATATGCGGAAATTACAAAAATCAATGCAATAAGAATCAAGGCTCCAGGAATAGAAGACCAAAAAACTCCAGATGCAAATAATTTAGAATCGCTTCTTAGTTTTATGCACGCAAGCCCTTCCCTTATAGGAAAAGATATTGTTCCATAACCAAAAATATCTCTAAATAAAAAAAAGCATAATGCAAATATTGAAAATTTAAAACCCGCCTTCATGTTCTCCGATATTTCAAAAGATAAGTTTTGCTCACTTTTTTTGTAAAGACTGCCAATTTTAAAAGAAGAAAAAGCAGAAACATATATTGAAAATCCTAACGTAAGCGCAATAACAGGTGAATAGATTATTAAAAGCTGTTTATAGAATATTGCTAAACCAATTAAGAAAATTGACATTAGCACAGGTTGAAGGGGTTGCAAATGTATTTTGTATATTAATTTTCTAAATAGAGTTCCAAAAAGCAAGAATATATTTATTGCTAACACAAGGACAATTGCATAAGCAAATCTGCCAGCTACAGGAACAAGAAGCGTAAGGGAAATCGCAATAAAAGAATATATTGAATTATTTTTATTTTTCATTTTTACTATTTCCTTCATTTATATTAGAATTTTCTATGATTGAAGGGATTCTTTTTGCCCAGAATGAAATTTGCATATGTTTTGAAATATCTACAATTTGCTTTTCTGAAGCTCCGTTCAATGTAAGCATTTTTAAGAATGAAACATCGGATTCTTTTGAATCATAAATATATATTGCTGGTATTTGTCCATACAATGTTGTTAATCTAATTATAACAGCATATTTATTTGTATTTTTTTTGCCTTTTTGATTTATATTGTAAACAGCGCAACTTGTAGAAAAAGGAGACTGAAGCTGCATAAAATCGCCTACTGTATAGTCTTTCTTTTGTTCCAATAAAACGCTTTCCACTTGATTTTTCAATCCTTCTTTCCATGAATTTCTGCTAAACAATGCTGAAGAAAAAATTATTCCAAAAATTACAATTATTATTGCTAAAAACAATCCATACTGCTTTAACAAAGTTATTTTTTCTTTTTGTTCAGAAGTCAATTCTTTTTTTTGCATTTGATTTTGGCTATTCATTTTTGACCTCATACATTTCATTTATATATGGCACAATTTTTCGTTCTATTTTATTTTTTGTTTGTCGGCTCTCAAAAACTTGTATTACAGGTGAAATTATATTCATAATAAGAACTGTGAATATATATCCAGAAGAAGAGGTTCCAAAGCCCATTATTAAAAATCCAATTATTCCTGCCAATATTCCATAGAGAATTTTACCCCATATTGTAATTGGAGTTGTTCCAAAATACTGAAGAACGAACAATGTTGAAAATAGAGTGCCGCTTGTTAGCAGTGCTAAAATTATATCACCTTGCCCATTTATTCCATGATAAAAAACAGGACCTAAAAATTTAACAAGCAAGGAATACACCAATATAAAGAATGATGGAATAAGCGCATCTACCATATCAAGAGAAATTAAAATTATAGAAGAAATTAATGTAAGAAAATTAAATCTGAACGCAGGAATTATAGAATGAGTATCTAGAAAAAAACTTATATATCCTTCTGGAATATTTATGCCTGCAATTTTAAATACTGTTTTATTTAAAAAAGCAGTAACTGATGAATCAACAGAAGAAAGCGGAACCGTACCGTTTTGAATAAGAACAAGGGCCGAATTTCTAGATTGCAAATCAGATGATGTCAGAAGGAATGCTGGAAAAACAGACATGTTTAAAAAATAAGCAACAGCTACAGTAATTGCTACAGGATTTATCCAGGAATTTGTATAAGCACCAAAGGCATATTTTGCACAAAGCAAAGTAAAAAGCGTTATAAAAAATACAGAAACAAATGGATAATTTGAAGGTAATAGAAGGCCTATTATTATCCCTTGAACAGCCGCTGTTATCCAAGAAAATGTATAATTTTTTTCTATTATTTTATATAAACCTTCTGCTGTAAATGAAGCTATTTCTGCTGAAATTATTATAAACAATGAGCCATAGCTTTTAGTAATTACAAGCATAATTACTTGCGGAATCAATAAAAGCAGCAACCCTATGTTTATATTGCCAATAGATGGAGTTATATAGCTAAACGGTCTAAGAGTTACATTTTTATAATCCATTTTATGAAAAACTGACGCTATCATATTTCATTATCCTTTAAAAGAGAAATTGTTTGGCTCAATGGAAGACGCGCAGGACATATGCTATTGCAAAGACAGCAGCCTGAGCACAGGTTCGCGGTTTTAACCAAGTCCTTCCCTATTGGTTTTCCACCAGTCTTATGTCTAAAGATTAAATCAGGAAAAATTCCTTCAGGACAAATTATTCTACACTTGCCGCATCTTATACATTGAGTTGAAGTCTGGTCATCCAATTCATTAGCAGAAACAAACATCACAGATTTTACAAGTTTTGTAACAGGTGTTTCCATATTGCTTATTGCAAAGCCTGTAATCATTCCGTTTATAATTATTTTTGAAGGAGCTCTTTTAAAACCGCCACATTGCTTTGTCAAACTTTGTATTGGTGTTCCAATTCTTACTTTAAACATTCCAGCAGAACGAAGGCAAGAACCTGTAACATGAACAAATCTTTCAACAACAGGAATTCCCAAAACAACTGCTTCGTATACAGAATATGCAGTTTCAGAATCTACAAAAAGACCTTTTGTGTTTACATTTATAAATATATCTTTTTTTAAATTCTTAGCTTCTTTCTTAATAGATTGTATTAAATTCTGTTTGAATCCACATGGATATTTTTTTACATCAACAGATATTTTCATATAAGGAAATTTACTGTCAGAGTTTAAATTTTCAAGATCTTTTTCTGCATATTTAGAAATTGCAAAAACAATGCCTTCTGCGTCCAATGCTTTTGCAATAATCATAATGCCTTCAACTACTTGCGCTGTATACTTTTCATAGACAAAACTGTCTGTCATTCTGCTTGGATCTTCATCAAATAGCCGAGCTACAAGAATTCTTTTATTTTCTTTTTGACATTTTTCTATTTGCATAGAAAGTGATTGTGAATTAGAAAATGTGTTTATTATTCCATTTCTAGAAAACATATCGCAAAGCTCTTTTGGTGAAAAAGCACGCCAATTATTTTTATTTTGTTTTTTTCCTAAGAAAGAAAAGCCTCCTGTCAAGCGGATTCTAATAGCCCTTCCCATTTGTCCATCTGGTAAAGAGCAGTTAATTATTCCACAAATTTTTCCAGGAATAGGAGAATGAATTAAGGCGCCTTTATTTTCATCATCTGGAGCTGCAATAATCTGCCCTTCCTTTACAGAGTCATTATCTTTAACTGTGCAATGAAAGTTCTGACCTCTTATTTGTGAAAAAGGAACTACTGTATATTGTGGCAGAAAGGATCTTACACAATTAATAAAAGAATGTGTTTCTGAATTTACAAAATTATGCACTGTTTTCATATATTTCTCTTGCGTCCTACAATACTATAATACAAATATAAAAGTAAAGGAATTCCTATACTAAAAAATAAAAGGAAAAGATTCTTAAAACTATTTCCAATTGGTTCGCTTTTTCCTTTTTGAGAATAAGCAACAACCTCGTTTCTTTCCTGAGCAAGCATAAGTTTTTCAATAGCAGGATACTCAAGATTGTAAACGGTTTTATCTGCTGTGTTCATAAAACTGTTGTTAAATTCATACACTATTTTTTCTGAGGGTTTAATTCCATTTTCTGTCTGACTATATTCTGTTATGGAAACATAGTCGCCTTTTTGAACTTTATCTGAGGAGAACTGCTTCTCATTTAAATTTCTATAAGGAAATGTAATAGTATTCCATGCCCAATTGTAATAGTCACTTATTGAAGGCAGAATTGTTTTTTCATCAAAAGCATTTTCTTTTTGAGGTGAAGGTAAAGAAAGACCTTTAGTAACATTAGAAGTAGAAAGATGAGATGATGATAAAAAAATAATTGCAAGGACAGTTAAAAAAGCTGCAGAAGTCAACAAGTACTTTGAAGATTTTGCGTACATTATTGGAATCATTTTGGCTGGAATTATCAATTTGTATGAAAAATTATTTTTTTTATCTTTGTTTATCACTAATTTATTATACATCATAAAGCAGCATAAAGAAGAGCATATTGAAATTAAAAATAAAAATCCACTTTGCCATGAAGAAACAAATGAGATGAGAATAGAGGAAGTCATAAGGACAATTGTATAAGCGTTTCTTAAAAGAATTGCAAAAGCGCTCTTCCTTTTCCAAAATTTTTCGCATAGCAACAGGCATGTAAGAAAAAGAATAACAGACGCAGCGTTTGTATAGAAGGGCTTTGAAAAAGAAAACAAAACAGAGAATAAACCTAATATAAAATAAAACTTCTTGTTTTTAGAAAGACAGGTGAATAAAATATACAAGCTTACACAAACAAGAGGAACAATCCAGGGAAAATGAGCCTTGCTGTCAAGTCCAATGTTAGCTTTTTTATTTTTAGCAATATAATTGACAGCTTTTGAAGTCTGATTTTCATAAATTTCTGGAATATAGTAAAGAGAATAGTTTTTTGACTCATCTGTGAAGTATCCGAGCCTTTTTGTTAAATAGTCGTTTTTATCAGCGGCTGGCTCCACTGGTGTGAATGGAGAAACCAACGGCTGCCTTTGTTCAGAAAGCGAAATTACATTCTTGCAGCCGTTTTCTTCTAGCATATTCAACACATAATCTTCTGATACAGACTTATCTACATAAAGAACCTGATAGTTGTTCCAAATTCTTGAAACAGGCACACTTCTGCAAAAAAATAGCAGCAAAGAGCATGATACAACGATCATTATTAGAATAATATTTTTTAAATATGATTTCATCTATTTTAATACACAAAATGCAAATCCTATTGTAAAACCTAACAGACATCCTATAAAGACTTCCATTGGTGTATGACCTTGCACTTCCTTAATTGGTTTATATTCCATAAGCCCGTTTTCCGCTAACTTTTTGCCCATTTCATTTATCATCTTGGCCTGAACACCGTTTGAACGTCTTACTCCAACGGCATCTCTTATAGTCACCATAAAAAATCCAAGTGAAAGTATAAAAATATCACTATTAAAGCCACTGCTAAATCCAATTGTTGTGCTTAAGCAAGAAACTAAAGCCGCATGACTTGAAGGCATACTTCCTGTTCGCCAAAATAATAATTCAAACAATTCTTTGAAACTATGAATTTTTCCAGAGAAAAGTTTAATCAAAGTTTTAATAAATTGAGCAGAAAGCCAGCTAAATACACATGCAAGAAACACTGGGTTTGTAATAAATAATTTTAATTGTTCTCTGGTGCTTTCCATGCAGTATATTTTAATCTATTACTTAGTTTTGTCTAGTAGCCATGTATTTTTTTTTAATCTATAATCAATGTATGGATTTCATTTATTTTACAGCAGCAGAAAACGACGAAGGAAGACGTTTAGATAGAATATTAAAACGTATTCTTCCAGATGCAAACGCATCAGTTATTTTTAAATCTTTACGCAAAGGTCTGATTAAAGTAAATGACAAAAAGGCAGAATGCTCAATTCATATTGCAAATGGAGATAAAATTAAAATTGCCAAATTTCTTTTAAGTGCACCTGATTTAAAAAATAATTTAGCAAACAGTTTAGAATCGGATAAGTCAAAAAGCTCAAAAGAATCCTGCATAGATATAGAAACTGTATTTAAAAACGAATATGTCTGGATAATTAACAAGCCTTATGATATTCCTGTTCAGCCGTCTGAATCCTCAAAAACAAGCCTAGCGGAAATCATATCGGCTAAATCATCTTCAGAAAAAGACTCGCTCTCTTTTAGAACAGGTCCGCTTCACCGCCTTGACAGGTTCACAACAGGCCTTTTAGCATTTTCTCAAAACCTCACAGGCGCGCAATGGTTTTCAAAAGCAATTTCTGGTGAAACAGAAAATAACACTGATGATAAAAAAATAAAAAAAATCTACATTGGAATAATACAAGGAAAACTTAGCTCAAGCAAAACTTGGAAAAACGGCATAGAAGATTCTAATGACATAAATAGCAGTTTTCATTCTGTAAAAATTGTCGGTAAAGACGAAGGGCAGATTGCTGTTACAAAAACATTTCCTCTTGCTTACGGCAAGTATAACGGCAAAGATGTCACATTGGCTCAATTCAATATTCTAACAGGAAGAAAGCATCAAATAAGGGCGCAGTCGTCGTTCAATGGCTTTCCTTTACTAGGAGACGACATCTACGGCGGAGAAGTTATTTTAAGAAAAAGCAATTTTTATAGGAAATTTTATCTTCACGCTATAAGAATGTGCTTTCCAAAAGACAATCCTCTAAAACTTCCAGAGCATTTGGAAGCTCCGGTGCCCTTAGATTTTAAATTATTTCTTAATTCAATCTTGATAAACTGGGACGGGGGCCTTATACTATAAATAATGAATATATTTACAAAACTAGCGCATCACGGAATTATGGTTTATGCGCTTGTAGGAGAAAGCGGCACTGGAAAAAGCTTTAGGGCAAAACTTCTTGCGCAGAAATACAATTTGCAGGCAATAATAGATGACGGTCTTTTAATTCAAGATGACAAAATATTAGCTGGAAAATCTGCAAAACGCGAAAAAACATATATGGGGGCTGTTCGTGTTGCCCTGTTTGACGACAAGGAAGACCGTGATCAAGTAGCAAGAATGCTTCAAAAATCACATATAAAAAGAATTCTCATACTTGGAACAAGCGAAAAAATGGTAAATAAAATAGCATTAAGGCTGCAGCTTCCCCCGCCAGAGAAAATAATTAAAATAGAAGACATTGCAACTCGTGAAGAAATTGAAAAAGCTATTAGAAGCAGGCAGATAGAAGGAAAGCACGTAATACCAGTGCCCGCGATTGAAATAAAAAAAAGCTACCCTCAGATTTTTTATAATTCAATAAGAGTTTTCTTCAGCTCAAAAGGCAGAAAAACCGCAAAAGGAAATGACTCAAAGCTCTTTGAAAAATCAGTTGTCACTCCAGAATTCAGCAAAAAAGGCAGAATTGAAATTTCAGAGGCAGCCCTAAGCCAAATGGTCATGCACTGCGTAAGCGAATATGACGACGCAATAAGGGTGAAGAAATTACTGATAAAAACAGACAGCCACGGATACAGGCTTATTATTACAATAGATGTGCCGTTTGGAAAACAGCTGACTGGAGAAATAAGAAATTTGCAGAGCTATGTTATAGATAATATTGAACGTTTCACAGGTATTCTTATTGAAGAAGTAAGCATAATAATTGACCAGATTACAATTGCACCTCAAATTAAATAAACTCACTCTGCAGGAAGAATTAACCTTCTTTGTTTTTTGATAATCTTTACTTGAACACCAAGATTTTTCATTACATATTTTATAGCATATTCCAATTCTGTTCTTTGAGGATTCATTGGAAGAACAAAATTTCTGCACTGCGCCCATGTTCTTGTGTATAAATCAGCGGCGGCGGAATTTGTAGAAATTTCCTTGCCCCAGTCAGTTAGACTTGATATAAAATCCCTTATAATAAAAACAAGCTTTTCACCAAGACGTGCGTCTGGGTTTGCAGTCACATATTTATCAAGTTCTTTTAAGCTTTCCAAGTATTTCTTGCAAAACTTCTTATCATCATAAATTAAATCACATGCGGCAGGCTGCAGGTATGGATATATATCTGTTTCTAGAGCGCTTGAGACTATCTCGTAAGAATGCCCGCTGTTTATAATTTTAAGAAGCTCTTCTGTAAGGCGAGATGGAGACACAGGAGAAAGAAGCTGCGTAGAGGACTGTATTTTTTTCTTTAGAGAATGAGGCAGCTTGCAGCCAGTTGTAGCTCCGTATTTTACAGCACGCAACATTCTAACTGGGTCTTCCACAAATATTTTATCTAGTGGAATAACAGGCCGCACAATGCCTTTTCTTATATCTTTTACACCGCCCGTGTAGTCAATTAGCTGCTCTTTTACTGGGTCAAAGTACAACGCGTTAAGTGTAAAGTCCCTTCTCATCACATCTTCGTCCATTGTTCCAAAGGCGTTTCCAACAGAGCCTTCTTTTGTAGAGCGGAATGTGCTTACTTCCACAATCTTTGGACCAAAAAAAACATGCACAAGACGGAACCTTCTTCCAATAATTCTTGAATTTCTAAAAATTTTCTTTATTCTGCTTGGAGTTGCGTCAGTAACAATGTCAAAGTCTTTTGGAGTTTTTCCAATAAGCAAATCTCTTACAGCTCCGCCAACAAGGTATGAGTCAAACCCAGATTCTCTTAAGCGCATAATTACCCTTAACGCATCTGGATCTATTTTTTCAAGCGAGATTTTATGCTCTTCTTTTGTATATATTATAGCTTTTTCAATAGGCTTGCCTTTTAGGTCAGCCGAATAACGAATCAACACAATAGTGGCATTTTAATGCTGAATTCTGTTCTTGGTCAAGGCAATTCGTAAAATTGGAGCTATTGGAGATTATAATTCTTTTACCCAAGTGATAATGTCATTTTCAACTTCAGCATGGTTTGTCTCGTTTAAAAGCTCGTGGCGCGCGCCTTCATAGAATTTTACTTTGACATTTTTCATACCATTAGCTAAATATATATCATATAAAGATTTAACCGACTGTCCATAAGAGCCTACAGGGTCGCCGGTGCCGTCTATGAAGTAAATAGGCAGATTTTTTGGAATTGAGTCCATGTTTTTCTTTTCATGGATAATGCAAAGTCCGTTGAACATGTCGTAGAAGAAGCCTATTGTGCATGTAAAGCCGCACCATTTGTCTGCAACGTATTTATCTACATTCTCTTCGTCCCTGCTAAGCCAGTCTGATGATGTTCGTGGATTTTTTATCTTGCTGTTGTATGAGCCAAACGCAATACCGTCCATGAATTTAGAGACGTGCTTTTTTCCTGTAAAGAATTTAATTACAGATGCCATTCCCCTTGCAAAGTGAACAAGCGCTTCTCTAGGTCCTGCTGTTCCGCAAAGAATGCAGCCGTCAATTGAGTCGCCGTATTTTTCACAATAGCACTGAGAGACAAAAGAGCCAAAGCTGTGTCCAAAAAGAACAATCTTCTTTCCATGATACTTTTCTTTTAGATCAAGAACTTCTTCGTGAATATCGTCAACAACCCTTAAAAAGCCGTTCTTGTCAGCTAAATAGCCAAAGCCGCCTGTGCCTTTTTTTTTAGCAAGCTCCGCTGTTTCTCCGTGCCCGCGGTGGTCTTCCGCATAAAAAGCATATCCTTCGTTTGATAATAGTTTTCCAAAGTAATCATACCTCATTGCGTACTCAGCCATGCCGTGGCTTAGAACAACAACGCCCTTCACACTCCCGTCTGGAATCCAAGCATGTATTATGTTTTCATTGCCGTCGCTCATTTTTTTAACAAATTTTTCAGTATTCATGTTCTGCCCCTCAAAGTATGATTTAGTGATTTCAATAATATAATTATAATATCCGCTTCCTTTAAAAAGCAACGTCTTTTGCAAAATAGTGTTTTTTGCTATAGTTGATAAAATGATTAAGACAATAACTACAGAAAAAATGGTTTTTGGCGGCGACTGCATTTCTAAAATTGACGGAAAGACAGTTTTTGTGCCGTACGCTCTTCCTGGTGAAAAGCTGGAAGTTGAAATTACAGAAGAAAAAAAAGACTACTATGTTTCAAAAATTGTAAATATTTTAGAGCCTTCTCCTCACAGGGTAAAGCCGTTCTGTCCTCTTTATGAAAAGTGCGGCGGTTGCAACATGCAGCACTGCGACAACGAGTACCAAGTGGAACTTAGAAAGCAAATACTAAAAGACACATTTGAACGCGAAGGAATTGAAATTCCAGAAGTTGAGTCAATTGCAGGCAGCCCGGAAAACTACCGCTCAAGGTTTCAATTTCATAACGGCGGACTTATGGGCAAGAGGACAAACACAATCATACCTTTGGAAAACTGCCCATGCGCAGTTCCAGAAATAAACGAATGGCTAAAAGAGACTCCTTTTGAAAACCGACCGCAAGGAAGAGTACATGTCTTTGCGTCAGACAAAATAACTTCAATTCCAGAAGGCTATTCAAAGATAATCATTGCTCAGGAAAAAGAGCCTCAAAAAGACGACCTTAGAAATGGAAAAACTATAAAAGGAAAAAGAAGAGTCATGAGGCGCTTTGAAGGAACATCTCTAAACCAAAACAACATCTGCTCAATAGATTTATGCGGTAAGAAAATCACTTTCGATGTTCAGGGCTTCTTCCAGTCAAACATAAGCGTTCTAGAAAAAACAATTCTAAAGCTGACTGAAGGCATTGGCGGCAAAAATGCGCTTGATATGTACAGCGGTGCCGGCACTTTCTCTGTGTTTTTAGCAGATAAATTTGAAAATGTAACTTTAGTTGAGCACAACAGGGACGCGCTTGTATTCGCTGAGCAAAATCTTGTTGGGAAAAAGCACGAAAGCTTTGGTGTGAGCGGTGAAAAATGGGTACTAGAGCACGAAAAGTCATGCGTTTCTAGGAACGGACCTTTTGACGCTGCTGTAATCGACCCGCCAAGAACTGGCATGGAAAAGGAAGTCTGCAAATATCTATGTTCTTCTAATATTCCAAAAATCAGAAGCGTTTCATGCGACTCCGCGACTCATGCAAGGGACGCTAAATATTTAATAAGGGCTGGCTACAAATTGCAAAAGCTTTATCTTCTTGACTTCTACCCTCAGACTTGCCATATAGAAAGCCTAGCTTTTTTTGAGAAAGGCCAATAAAAAAATGAGAGCTTCTACAAAAAAAATAGTTATTTCAATTTCATCATTTCTCTTTTTACAGATTGCTTTTGCTGAAAATTTTAACAAAGTCTCATACGACTTGTCAAAGATATCTCCTGACAAAGTTTTGGTTTTAGGCGGTAACGTATTGTCAGAGCCTGTTCGCACAGAAAACGGATATGTTGTTATTGGCGAAGGTAGAATGATTTCCTCGTTCACACAAAAAGGCAAGGTTCTCTGGCAGCGTTCATTTACAACACCTTTGGAAAGATATTTGACTGTAGGGCTGTCTGATTTACTTTATGTTGTCACAGAGTCAAAGAAATTGAAAATGCTAAATCCTGACGGTCTTGAGCTTTGGTCTGCTGATTTAAAATTCAAGCCTTTGTACGCTCCGGTTGCGGGGCGAGACGGAAGAGTTTTTGTTTTTGGAAGCAACAACGTTTGCTGCTATGGAATGAGCGGCATTTTAAAATGGAATCTTAAAATTGATTCAGCTGATAAAGATATTCCAGCAAAAGAACTGAACGACGGCTCTCTTCTTATTTTTTTAAATAAAAAATCACAAGGCAAAAGCGTTGCAATAAGAATAAGCCCCTTTGGAAAAAACTTAGAGCAAATAATATTTGCGGGAGATGTAAAGCAGACTTCTTCTTGCAATGAAGGAATACTTCTTTCTTTTACGGACGGAAGCGCGGGCTTTTGCTCAGTGGAAAATGGCACAGCTATTTCAAAATGGGTAATTTCTGCCAGCGACAACGGGCTTTCTTCAAACACCTATATTTCAACAGAAGGCTTTTCAAACAGCAATGCGCTTATACTTTCAGGCTTTCCTGCTAGAGCTTTCATTGTTTCAATAAAAGACGGATCTGTACTATATTCCATAAACACAGAATTAGTAAACGCTGACAAAATCATTTATGCAAACAGCACTGCTTCTGGAATTGTAATAGCTGACGACAAAAACGCAATATGCATAAATAAAGAAGGAAATCTTGTTTGGAATACAAGATTCACCCCGTTAAAAAAATGGAACTACATGTACGCAACAGACAATGGCTATATAAATTTTTGCGGCACAAACTGGGTCATAGAATCATACAGAATGTCTCAATCATTAACTTCAGAAATTAAATCAACATATAAATCTAAAAAGACAGTTGCATATAATTCTTTTTATGATGATATAAAAACCTCTTCAAACAACTTAACAGGAAGAGCTATAAGCGAAAAGCTTTATTCTGAAATTTACAATTCATATTTTAATGGAAAAGTTGGTGAAGATGAATCGAAATATCTACAACTGATTACAAATGAGATGAATTCTTTTTCTTCTTCACTTACAACAGCTGCTTCAAACTATAGAATAGAAAAATCTTTTTTTGCGCTTCATGTTTCTTATTGCGAGCAGATTTTAAACCTTGCGTCCTCAAGCGGCACTTCTCTTTTTCAAACAAATATTGCAACAGACATTCAAAGGACGACAGATAAATCTCTTTTAAATGTTTTAATCAAATCTTCAGAAAAAATTTCATACGATGAAAATGGCGCTATGCTAGAGTCGCTGCATAAAGCTCTTAACCAATGCTCCACTTCTGATGTGAACACTCTTATTTCTATTTGCGACGCTGTTTATGAAATTTGTAGATTCATGGGTCGTCCTGCTTTTTTTGAGAGAGGTGAAGAAATGCTTACAACAATGCTTTATCCTAAGTATGATTCCAAAATAAGAGGTTACGCAAGAAAAACACTATTAAAAATTTCAGAATTAAAATTGTAATATGTGCATCTCCAAAATATGAATTTTTTTCATATGTTTCAATAATTACTTAAAATTGCAAAATTTAAGTTTTTAGAAGTTCCCTATTCTTTTTTATGAAAAAATGATATATACTTATAATAATAAGTGGATATTATTTTCTGTTTATTGATCTGGAGGATTTTTAAAATGAGAAAATTTAAGTGCATAGCAATTGCAACATTATTATCTTTATCGATAACTACAGCGTTTGCCCTTGAAGTTGATGAAAAAGAACTTCAAGCAACAAATGGTCAAACAATAGAATTTGAAAATTACACAGGCCCTCACGCTGTAATAGACAGCCTTGCGGCAATTAAAGCAATAGGCACAGGGCTTGGAAAAACTGTAGCCGCTGATGTAAACAAATCAGGAACATATGGTTCTACTAATGGCAAATATTATGTTATTCACGCCATTGACCCTAATCAAAAAGATAAGCTTGACGCAGATATTCTTATTGTTGGCCCAAACGCAACTGTTGACCATATAAAGAACTTCAGGTACATAATTGCGGCATACTTAACAGCAGCTTATGGCTACTCAGAAAAGGACGCTTCCACAGTCGCAACATTTGTCACAGTTTACAACGCAGTTTACCGTGGAAAACTTGACAATTTCCAGGCTAAATACAAGGACGTTGTTACTAAAAACCTTACTGCTGCAAAATGCGGTATGAGCACAAAATGGAGCGAATGGGCTGGCAACTCACAGATTGTAATTCCGTTAAGCGATTTGAACGGAGGTCTTTCTACAGTTGACACTTCTGTAATCAGCGACAAGCAGGTTGTTCAGTCAATGAAGGAAGAGGACAACAAAGGCGTTGATGAAAGAAAGAACATGGTTGACATAAAAGAGCGCGAAGCAGACACCGCTACAGAAAAAGCACAGACAGCGCAAAAGACAGCTACTGAAGAAAACAAAAAAGCCACTGACCAGCAGAAAAAAGCCGACACTGCAAAAAAAGAAGCTGACACTGCAAAGAAAGAAGCAACAACTGCAAAAAAAGAAGCTGACACTGCAAAAAAAGAAGCTGAAAAAAATCCACAGGACACTCAGAAAAAACAGGCTGCTGAAGAGAAAAAGCAAGTAGCAGAAGAAAAACAGCAGACAGCTGAACAAAAAGAAACTGCAGCAGAAAAAGAACAGACTAAGGCTGACGAGCAAAAAGAAACTGCTCAAAAAGCAACTGACGAAGCCGCAACACAACAGGAAAAGGCAGATAAAAAACAGGCAGAAGCACAGGCTGAACGCACAGAAATAGCAAAAGACCATCAGAAGATTCTAGAAGACGCCCTTGCAGAAGCCGCAAACAAGAACGCAGTAATAGGCCTTAAAATGACAGACAACGCAAAAGAAATGAGCGGCATGGTAAAAGTTGACAGCGTAACAGGTGAAATTATAAGAGAGTCCCCTGTTACATACATCAGGGGACGCACAATTCTCACAGCAGGAAAATCAACAAATACTTCTACAAGCACTACTACAGAAACAAAAGCAAATACTAATAATAAAGAAACAACAAATGACAACACAGAGCCAACTTCAATTTTATATATGGCAATATGTGGTGAAAACACAGGAAACGGAACTGTAAAGCTTTGCCTTCTTGACGGGAACAAAATGGAAATTCAACAGGAAAGCAACGAAGTAATAGCGGAAAATTCTGTTCTTGTTCAAAACGGCTCAGACTATTACTGTGTCATTCAAAATGAAAAAGCATGGTTTGTTGGAAAATACGACTCAACATTGAAACTTCTACTTAAAAGCACTGTTGCGGTAACTCCAGAGACACCAATAACAGTTACACCAAACGGCCTTATTGTTACAAATGAAAATGGAAAAGTAATTCTCTTAAAACTTGAAGACTTAAGCCCTATACAAACACCTAGCGCAGAAAAATAAAATCTTCTCGTTATAAAAAAAAAGCTTCTTTAGTTAAAATACTAAGGAAGCTTTTTTTATTTTACTGCCCGTTCTCACGGTCCTTGTTTTCAAACTTTGTATAGCTTGAAATAAAGTAAACGTCAACATCACCTATAGGACCGTTGCGTTGCTTTGCAATAACAAGCTTTCTGTCCTGAACAGGATTGTACTCTTCCCCTTCCTTCTGCTTTTTTCTATCTCCGCTTATGAACACTACCATATCAGCATCCTGCTCAATTGAGCCGGAGCCTCTTAACTGCGCAAGAGTTGGCTCATTGCCTTCTGCATCACGGGCAACCTGGCACAAAACAACAATTGGTATTTCAAGTTCACGCGCAAGGCTTTTTAAAGACTTTGAAATTGCGGACTGCTGCTCATAAACAGGTGCTTCTGCGTTTTCACTTTGAATAAGACCAATGTAGTCTATGAATATAATTTGCACTTTCTGATTAACCTTCATACGTCTTGCCATAGCACGCAAGTCAAGAAGCTTCATATTTGGTGTATCAACTATATATAGAGGAGCCGAATAGCACACGCCGGCCGCATCTTGTAACTTTTGAAAATCAGAATATGTAAGCATACCGCTTCTTAGCTTAGTTCCAGGAATTCTTGCCACCTGAGAAAGAAGACGCTGCCCTATTTGCTCAGATGCCATTTCAAGGCTAAAGAATCCACAAGGAATCTTCTTGTCAATTGCAATATATTCCATCATAGAAAGAGCAAGTGCAGTTTTTCCCATAGAAGGGCGCGCTCCAATTATTGTCATTTCGTTGTTTTGAAAACCACTTGTCATGCTGTCAAATTCTGTAATGCCAGAAGGAACGCCAGAAAGAGAGTTTTTGCTTTTACTTCTTTTGTCAATTATATCTACAGTGCGCGGAATAACATCCTTCATTTCTTGAACTTTAGTAGACTGGTTCACGTCTGTCAGCTTGAATATCTTTTGCTCAGCTTCCTCAAGAATTCCTCGGCTTTCCTTTGTCTCATCAAAACTTTCTGCTTTTATTTCTGAAGATATTTTTATCAAATCGCGTCTAGTTGACTGGTCAAGAACAATCTTTGCATAATAATCAACGTTTGCGCTTGTTGGAACAACATCAGTTAATGAAGAAATATATGAAACTCCGCCTGCTGCCTCTAACTTCCCTTTTTTTGTAAGATCGTCAATCAAAGTAAGCATGTCGCCTTTTATGCCACTGCTGAACAAGCTCATCAATGAGTCAAAAATAACTTGGTTCTGCTGACTGTAAAACCTATCTGCTCGTAAATAAGCAACAACATCGCTTACAGAGCTCCAGTCCAAAAGCATTGCGCCAAGAGTAGCCTGCTCCGCTTCTAAATTATGAGGCGGTATTTTGTCTTTTAAATCCATGTTTTCTCCCGTATGAACTAACAAATGAAATTACAAATATCAACATATAAGGCATTTCTAAAAGCAGAAGTTTTTAGAAGCTCACTATACTTTCAATATTTTCTACAGAATGTCCACACCTTTTATACATTTTATGCACAGCTATGATATTTAAAACTAAGAAACCCGCAGAACTTTCATTCTACGGGCCTCTTAGTTAATTATGCAATCTTTATAAGATTTTTAAAGCACATCTTAAAAAACAATTTGATTTTTAACAGTGCTTTTAACTTATTTAGATTCTTCTTTCTTTTCTTCAGCAGGAGCTTCTGCATTTGCTTCGTCTGTTTCAGCTGGTTTTTCTTCAGCTTTAGCAGCGGCTTTTGCAGATTTCTTTGCTTTCTTAGCTTTTTCCTCGTCTTCTGCGGCTTTGTTTTCTGTAACTTCACCGTTTACAACAAGTTTAACTTCAGCTGATGTGTTCTCATAAAGACGAACTGTGAAATGATAGTGTCCAGTGTTTTTTACTGTTAAGCCTGGAATATCAATTCTTTTTCTTTCAATATCAAATCCGTTCTTTGAATAGAAGTTTGAAATTGTCTGGCTTGTAACAGCACCGTAAAGTTTTCCGTTTGAGCCTGCTGGCATTGTAATAACAACTTCAAGAGCTTCAAGTTTGTCTTTAAGACTTGCGCTGTCTGCTCTTTTCTGTGCTTTTCTTGCGTCAATTTCTGCTTTTCTTGTTTCAAAGTAAGCTACAGATTCCTGATTGTAAGGAACAGCAAACTCGTGTGGGAAAAGATAGTTTCTAGCATAACCATTGGCAACATTTTTAACATCGCCAAGTTCACCAAGATGATTAACATCTGAATTAAGAATAACTTTCATAATAACAAGCTCCTCTTGTTTATTTACCGGCCACGTCACCAGGAGTTGGATCGTAAACCGGTATAAAATTAATTGTTCTAAAAAATTAGTCTGCTACGAATGGAAGCAAACAAATATTGCGTGCGCGTTTAATTGCAAGAGCAAGCTGCTTCTGATGTTTTGCGCAAGTGCCTGTAATGCGGCGTGGAAGAATCTTGCCACGTTCTGTTGTAAAACGTTTTAAGCCATCTGCATCTTTATAGTCAATTTTTGCTTTGTTAGCGCAGAAGCGGCAAACTTTTTTGTGGAAGAAAGTCTTTCCACCTTTTCCACCGTTGCGTGATCCGCGTTCATCGCCACGTCCGTCATCGTTACGACCATCGTCATCGCGTGCAAAATCCTGCATTTTTGACTGGTCTTCTGTATCTTGTTTTTGCACTTCATTTGTTGAAGTTTCTGGTGTATCTGCCATATAAATCTCCTAAAATTAAGATTTGCTTTCTGAAAATTAAAAAGGTATATCTTCAGAAAAGTTTCCATCATCACCGCCAAAAGACTGGTTGTCTTCAGGCATTGAATCAACGTTTTGCTGTGGAGCAGAATTGTTTGGTGTATAAGACTGGCGTGGTGCATACCCCTGTGAAGCATTGCCGCTTCCGTTTCCACCACCGCCCAACAGCTGAATATTATTTGCCATAATAACAACTTTGCTGAACTTTTGTCCGTCTTTTTCCCAGCGGTCCTGCCTTAAGCTGCCGTCAATTCCAATTTGCTTTCCTTTAATAAGGTAAGTTTTTAATCTATCAACAATATTACCCATGAGTGTGACATCAAAGAAATTTGCTTCTTCAACCCACTGCTCTCCATTCTTGCGGCTGCGGTTAACAGCAAGACTTAATCTGCCAATAGGAACAGCAGTGTTTGTGCTTCTTACTTCCATGTCGCGTGTAAGTCTTCCAACCAAAACTACATGATTGATGTCTGTCATATCGCCTCCGTAAACTGAATATTGTTAAGCTTCTTTCTCGTTCTTTAACACAAACATGTATTTAAGAAGGTTTGTATTGAGCTTAAATTTTTTGTAAATTTCTGTGATTTTCGCAGGATTTGCATTGATGTGTATAAGAAGGAATCTTCCACGGTTCTGCTTCTTTACTTCATAAGTAAGGTCGCGGTCGCCAAAAGGCTCTTCTTTTTCAATTTCAGCACCGAATTGTGCCAAATCTGCACGAACTAACTCTAGTCCGGCGTTGTACTTTTCATCCTCAACAGGATAAATAGTCATAAGTTCATACTTTCTCATTGTATGTTCTCCTTATGGTCAGATGGGAATTACATGCGTAACTCCAAGGGGTCATGAAATAATATAGAAATATTCTGTTTTAGTCAATAAAATGTGATTGATATTTCAAACAGCATCTTTAAAAAACATTTGCGCTTCTTGTTTCGATTCATCTTTTACTTGACGGATTTTTTTACAACGTCTATAATTATTTTTATGAAAACAAAGCAATTTATAAATAAAGGTATTCTTTTATTTTGTACCTTTCTTATTTTATCTTCTTCGCAAGTAATTTTTGCTAAAACAGCAAAAGACTATACACATCTTGCGGAATCAGGAACAGCTCAAGAAATAGAAGATGCTTTAAAAAGCACATCCGGCTTGCAAAACCAGGCATTTGGAACAAACAAAGAAACTTTGTTGATGATTGCTTTAAAAAACAACAGAGACCTTGATATTATAAATCTTTTTATTAAATATGGATCAAAAGTAAAATCTAAAGCAAAAGATAAAAGAACACCAATAATGTTTGCTTCAAGATTCACAACAAATCCTGAAATTCTTGATCTTGTTATTCAATCAAGCGCAATGACAAAAGGCGGCAAAGAAAAGGCTGTTCTTGAAAAAGACAAAGATGGAAAAACGGCTTTTGATTATGCATCTAAAAATCCAACTGCCGGGGTTTATGAAGTTCTTACTAAATATGCAAATGATCCAATGCAAAAGGAAACTGAAAATGTCGCTTCAGAGGCAACAATACCTACAGCAAAGACAGCGGATGAAAGTTCTAAAACAAACAACGCTGATGAATCTTCAAAATCAAATGCAGAAAACAACAAGACATCTTCTTCTATGCATACAGTGACAGCAACATTTGTGCCTTCTCCAAAAAAGGAAAAAGAACCAGAGCAGACAAATGACGACTCTTCAAAAGCGGAGCAGTCAGCATCAATAAAAGAAGAAAGCGCTTCTGCTACTTCTGAAAATAAAACTTCAGATGTTCAAACAATATCATCAACAAGCTCAACAAAGCAAACTGAAGTTCAAGCAAAACCAGCTGAGGCAACTCAAACTGTTCCTGAATCAATTTCAACAAACTCTTCCAATAAAAATAATGCAAATAGTATAGAAACAAAAAATTACGAAAAATCTTATTTATCAGATTACATGAACGACACAACTCCAACAACTCCAGAAAAAGAAAAGCCTTCTACAACGGAAATCACAATTGACAATGTAAATAAAACAGATAAAAATGGTGTAACACTTTTAATGAAGGCAGCAAAAGCAGGCAATGACTGGGACATTCAAAATCTTTTAAACAATGGAGCTGATGTACAACTTAGAGACAAAGACGGATGGTCTGCCCTTATGTACGCAGTCCGCTACCAAAACAGCATAAGGCTCGTTAACATGCTAATTGAAAAAGGCGCGCATACAAGAATTAGAAATAAATATAATGCTACTCCACTTCTTCTTGCAGCTGACTATACTCAAAATCCTCAAATACTTTCATTACTCTTAAGAAATCGCTCAACTTCTGAAGATGAAGTATTCAAAGCATTTATTCTTTCTCTTACAAGCAATGAAGGTTCCGAGCATATTCAAGTTACAAAAATACAATTGTTCTTAAACATGGGAATTTCAGTTAACAGAGTTTGGAAAGGAAAAACACCTCTAATGTATGCCTGCCAATATACAAATTCATCTGCTGTTTTACAACTTCTTCTTGATTCAGGAGCAAATCCTGGAACCCAAAATGTTGAAGGAAAAACAGCTTTTGATTATGCAAAAGAAAATACCCGCCTTGTACATGATGATGTATACTGGTCATTGAACAGCGTGGAAAAGTAAATGAGAATTACAGGCGGCTTGTTAAAAGGCAGAATTACAGAATGTCCAGATGGAAGAATGGCAATACGGCCTGCAATGGACAGAATGAGAGAATCTATATTTGATATTCTTGATCCAGCTCTAAAAGGAAAATCTTTTTTAGATTTATTCAGCGGGTCTGGAACAATAGCAATAGAAGCTGTTTCTCACGGAGCAACAAATGTTACGCTTTGTGAAATGGACAAAGCAAAAGCAAAAACTATCTTACAAAATATTTCTATGACAGAAAAAGAGCTTGGCATAAAAATAGAATGTCATTTTATTGCGGTTGAGCTTTTCTTAAAACGTTGCAAAAATCAATACGATTATATTTTCTTTGACCCTCCCTTCCCTTATAAATTCAGAAAGGAATTATTAGAGACTGCGGATGAAAAAAAACTGCTTCTTCCAAGCGGCACTATTCTAATTCATAGGCCGCAAGAAGATCCTCTTCCAGAAACAATTGGCAATCTTTATAGAAGAGATCAAAGAGTCTACGGAAGATCAATTGTTGATTTTTACAGTAATAAAATAACTTGACAAATCATAATATGATGTTAATATAAATTTAGTAAAAAGTTGGAAATAATATGGATAATGATTTAAAAAACATTATTGACACTAAACAAGGAAATTCAGGCTTTATAAAAGTAACTGACAATCCTGTTACAAGTCTTTCTTCCGAACAAAAGGTTGTTTTAAATCGAAAAGGAAATATTTTATTCAACAACGGCGACATAGAGGGTGCAAGAAGAATTTTTATTACTACAGGTTATTCTGACGGACTTACAAGAGTTGGCGGTAAATATGAAGAAAAGAATGAAGATTTCAAAGCATTAAAAATGTATTTGCTAGCTCATAATAAAAAAAAATCTGATCCTATAATTGAAAAAATTGCAGGTCTTATTTCAATAACAATGAAAGGAGAATGAGAAATTGGAAAATGAATTTGAAAAAAATTTAGAAATTAAAAATGATGATTTAACAAATGAATTAAATCCATTGGAAGAACAAAAGGTTGATGAGAATGCGAAAGAGAATTCTTTAGCAAATGAAATCAGTGAGCTTTCAAAAAAAGGATATGCCTTGCTCAAAGAGGATAAAACTGATGATGCAATTTCTGCCTTTAATCAAATTTTGACGCTTGAAGACAACAATAACTATGCGCTCGTCGGTTTAGGTGACAGTGAAAGAAAACGGGGGCACTTCAAAGAGGCCATTAACTATTATTCAAAATGCCTTTCATGCCACCCAGGGAACAACTATGCACTGTTCGGGCTTGCTGACTGTTACAAAGCATTAAATCAATACCACAAGGCAATTGACATTTGGGAACAGTATCTTGTTCATGACGACAGAAATATTACTGTTCTTACAAGAGTGGCTGACGCATATAGAAAAATTCGAGACTTTAAAAAATCTAAGGAATTGTATTTAAAAGTCTTGGACATGGAAGAAAACAATGCTTATGCTTTAATAGGCTTGGGACATCTTCATTATGACTTTAAGGAATACAAAGATGCGCTCTACTATTGGACACGTATGCTTGAAATAAGCCCAGACAGCGTTGACATTAGAGTCCTCACTTCTATTGGAAACTGCCACAGAAAACTTAAGACATTTGAAGAAGGCGTGCCTTACTTTGAAAAGGCTTTGGAAAAAGACCCAAAGAATTTCTACGCCCTTTTTGGCCTTGCAGACTGCTACCGTGGCATGAACCAGCAGTTCCGTTCTATTGAATATTGGAATAAGATTCTTGACATGGATCCAAACAACAAAGTAATTCTTACACGTGCAGGCGACGCTTATAGAAATACAGGCGACTACAAAACTGCTGTTGAATATTACAACAAAGCTATGGACATAGACTTTGACATTTACGCAGCATTAGGCTTGGCTTTAATTTGCAAAGGCGAAGGAAAATACGAAGAAGCTATTGAACGACTTTCAAAGCTTATCCGCGACGATCCTAAGAACTACAGGCTTTATATTGACCTTTCTGACTGCTATATGAAAATGAATCAAAAGCAAAACGCAATTGATGCCCTTAAATCATTCCAAAAGCAAGGAATTAGAAGCCAGGCTATCAGCGAAATGCTTGATAAAATTCAGAACAATAAGCCGCTTTTTTAATGTCAGACAAAATTGTTTTAACAGGTCTTTCTCCTGAAGAAATTTGCTCTTCACTTTCTCTTGCCCCTTCATTCCGTGGCAAGCAAATATACCAGTGGATTTTTAAAGGTGCTACAGATTTTGAGCAAATGACAAATCTTGACAAAAACCTAAGAGCCTCACTTTCTGAAAAAGCTGCAATTTTTTCATCTACTGTAACAAAAGTTCTAAAAGATCCAGACGGAACAATTAAGCTTCAAATTACTCTTGAAGACGGTCGTGCAATAGAGACTGTTCTTCTTACAGACAAAGATGGAAGAAAAACAGCTTGTGTAAGTTGTCAGGCAGGTTGCGCAATGGGCTGCAGGTTTTGCCAGACAGGTCAGATTGGGCTTGGAAGAAATCTTACATTTGGTGAAATAATAGAAGAATTTCTTCTGCTAGAAAAAGAAGCTGGCAAACTAGACAATATAGTTTTCATGGGAATGGGCGAACCAATGATGAATCTTGACGCTATAAGAAAAACTGTTTCTATTTTAACAGATAAAAACGGCAGAAATTTAAGCGCAAGAAGAATTACATTAAGCACAAGCGGCATTGTAAAAGGAATATATGATTTAGCAGACAACGGCCCTCATTTACGGCTGGCAGTCTCATTAACAACAGCTGATGAAGATTTAAGAAAAGAACTTATGCCTGTAACAACAGCCAACCCTCTTTCTGACTTAAAGCAGGCAATTAAATATTATATAGAAAAAACAGGAAACCGTGTTACTTTGGAAGCGGCACTTCTTTCTGGAAAAAACACAAGCAAGGAAAGCGCAAGACGGCTTATTGAATTTGCTTCAGGACTAGATGTCTATATCAATTTAATTCCATGGAATCCAGTGCCCGGTCTTGATTTTACAACACCGTCTTCTTCTGAATGCAATCAATTTATTGATTATTTGAAAAACGCTAATCTTAATGTTAACTTAAGAACTAAACGTGGCACAAAAATTGGCGGTGCGTGCGGGCAACTAGGGCGATCTTCTTCGAATGATGATAAAATCGAATGAAATTAAGGACCTGTCTAAAAGCTGTATTTTTCAGAGGCTTTTTTATGTATATTTTAAGTTTGTTTTATGTATTGTTTTGCTACAAATAATATAATATTTACTTGATAAAATCACATTCTAATAATATAATAAAGGTATCTAATTTCAGGAGATTCTACTGTTATGGAAAAGAAGATTTATGTTGTCGGAATGGATGATGATACAGCTGCGGGGAAAGTAAATGCTTCTGTAAAAACAGTTGCCGGTGTTTCAAATGTAGTTGCAAATCCTGCGAAATGCCAAGTTCTAGTAGATTTCGATGAAAAAACTGCTGGAATAGAAGATGCTATTAACAATGCAATAAGCTCTACTGGTGTTACAGTTGTAGGCTAAAATCTATTTATAATTATCAATGCTCAAAATCTTATGAAAATTGTCATTCTTGATGGAAACGCCTTAAATCCTGGCGATTTGTCGTGGAAGCCTCTGGAAAAATATGGAAGTGTAACTGTTTATCCACGGACTTCTCAATCTGAGGTTATTGAAAGAATTGGCAATAATGAAGCAGTGCTTTTAAATAAAATCAATATTACAGAAGACACTCTTTCTGCCTGCCCTTCAATTAAATATATTGGAGTTCAAGCCACAGGATACAATGTCATTGATTTAGACTCATGCAGAAAACACAATGTAACAGTTACAAATGTTCCGTCTTACAGCACAGACGCAGTTGCGCAGATGGTGTTTTCGTATATTACTGAATTTTCAAACCATGTGCAATTTCATTCAGACAGCGTTCATTCAGGCGACTGGATAAAATGCCCGGACTTCTGCTACTGGAAGGTTCCGCTTTTTGAGCTTGCTGGAAAAACACTTGGCATATTTGGCTACGGACATATTGGCAAGAAAGTTGCACAAATTGCAAAAGCTTACGGCATGAAAGTAATTGTCCACACACGCACACAAAACTCAGAAATAGAAAATCCTGTTAGCTTGGAAGAACTATTCAAAAAATCAGACTTTTTGACGCTTCATGCCCCACTTACGGAACAAACAAATAAAGTTGTAAATACAAAGACTCTTTCTCTTATGAAAAAATCATCATACTTAATTAACACTGCACGCGGCGGCCTTGTGAATGAAGCTGATGTAAAAGAAGCGTTAGTGAACAAAACAATCGCGGGGTATGCAGCGGATGTTCTTACAAACGAGCCTATGAAAAGCGACTGCCCTCTTTACAAAGCGCCGAACTGTCTTATAACGCCGCACATTTCTTGGGCAGCAGTTGAAACAAGGCAGAGGCTTTTGAATATAGTTGTGGAAAATCTTGCGCATTTTGTAGCCGGCACACCTCAGAATGTAGTAAGTTGAATGAATAGATATTTGAATGCACTTGATATATTTACAAATACTAATTATACTTTAATATAATTAAAGTTATTAAAGAGGTATAATGATGGGAAAGACTATTGCACAGAAGATTTTTGACGCGCACTTGGTTGAAAAGCCTTTTGCAGATACAAACATTTTAAAGCTTGACAGAGTTTTCTGCCATGAAATTACAACTCCTATTGCAATCAATGATTTGGTTGAACGTGGCAAGGACAAGGTTTTTGACTGCACAAAGATAAAGGCTGTTATTGACCATGTTACCCCTGCTAAGGATTCAAAGACTGCGACTCAGGAGAAAATTTTAAGGGACTGGGCAGGACGCAACAGCATTAAGGATTTTTTTGATATTGGCTCTAACGGCGTTTGCCATGCTATTTTCCCAGAAAAAGGTTTTGTAAGACCAGGCTACACTGTGATTATGGGAGACAGCCATACTTGCACGCACGGAGCTTTTGGCGCTTTTGCGGCTGGGGTTGGAACCACTGACTTGGAGGTTGGCATTCTTAAAGGTGTTTGCTCCTTCCGCGAGCCTAAGACAATTAAATTTGTTCTTAACGGAAAACTTCAAGAAGGCGTTTACGCAAAGGACGTTATTCTTTATTTAATCAGCCAGATTGGTGTTAACGGCGCTACAAACTGTGTTGTTGAATTTACAGGTCCAGTTGTTGATAATTTTGGCATGGAAGAAAGAATGACAGTCTGCAACATGGCAGTTGAAGCGGGCGCAACTTCTGGTATATGCTATCCTGACATGAAGACTGTAGAATACTTGTGGCCTTTTATTGA
>Ga0172378_10000484_pt1 | contig 34944 bp, 26 predicted proteins | sample GrowelOW332metaG_FD_119755 | JGI IMG/M metagenome (GOLD analysis project Ga0172378, IMG submission 119755) | Groundwater microbial communities from an aquifer near a municipal landfill in Southern Ontario, Canada - Pumphouse #3_1 metaG | ecosystem: Environmental > Aquatic > Deep subsurface >...
ATGTATTGTAACTTCATTAAATAATGGACTACCAATTACAAATTGATTACTACCTGGGGTTACAGGGTAAAATCCCATGGCACTTAAAACATACCATGAAGAAAGCGATCCCATATCTTCATTCCCACATAAACCACCTGGACCCGTACGGTACAATTTAGTCATAACTTTTCTAGACCACTTTTGGGTTTTCCATGGTTGTCCGGCATAATCGTATAAATAGGCCACATGATATGATGGCTGGTTACCTTGAACATACTGTCCTATTGTTCCTACTACACCTATATATTTTGGCGGAGTAATAATTGGACTCATTTCAAAAAATGAATCCAATTTTTGAATAAAGGCATTGTTACTTCCAAACAGATTAATAAGACCTTGAATATCTTGTTGAACAGACCATATATATTGCCATGCATTTGATTCTGTATAGTACCTGTTAGGCCTACGACCAACTAAAAGTGGATCAAAGAATTTGTAATAATGATTTGTTCCATTGTTTACAATTGTCTGTTTATTTTCACCTAATTCCTTAAGCCATGTTCCATCAGCCATTTTAGGTCGCATAAACTGTGTCTTATCATCCCATAGATTTTTATAATTACCAGCTCGTTTGATAAACAATTTATAATCATCTTTTTTACCTAATTCTTTTGCTAATTGTGCAATGCACCAATCATCATAAGCAGATTCTAATGTATTTGGCACCGATTCCGTTACTTTATCAACCGGAGTATATCCAAGTTTTATATAATAATCAAGACCTGATCTTCCGGCATATTTAGGTACCGGGGGTTTAGGATCTTCCAGTGCCTTTTTGCGCATTGCATTGTATAGCTTTTTTACATCATAATCACGATAACCTTTTTTGTAAGCATCTACAATTATAGGAATTAGGTGATCCCCAACCATCGACTCTCCAAAAACATTTAGGAAATGTTGTGCAGGTAACCAATTGTAGTTTTCTACTTTATCGACAATGGATTTTATATAATTATTTACATGTTCCGGAGCAATCAGAGTCATCAACGGATGCATAGAACGATAGGTATCCCAACAAGAAAATGATCCATAAAATTCGTGATTTTTAGCATTGTGAATATTTCCATCTGATCCAAAATATGAACCATCTACATCTTGTGAAATATATTGTGCCAACAGGGAATGATATACTGATGTGTAAAAAATTTGTTTATAGTCTTCATCATCTCCGCTAATTTCAATTTTGGAAAGTTCTTTGTTCCATATAGCCCTGGCATAATCTTTCGTTTTATCAAAATCCCAATTATGAATTTCTTTTGCCAAATTTTTTCTAGCTCCTTCAACACTTGTGTATGAAATACCAACCCTAACTAAAATCTGTTCATTTTCTTCAGTATCGAAATTTACAAATGCTCCGATTTTTGTACCTGCCTCAGCATTTTTGTATGGGAAAACACTTCCCTCTGATTCTGGTGTTATATAAGACGTATCAAATGTTCCATAATATTTAAAAGGCTTACTGAATTCAGCCACAAAATAAATATGACCATGTCCGGCACTCTTTGCACCCTCAATACGGTTATTGTTTAATATTTTTAAATTTGATATTCCTCCTTCGGACATTTCACCAATCTGATGACCAAGGTCAAGGATTACTCTGGCGTAGTTAGATTTAGGAAAGGTATACCGTTGAAATCCAGCTCTCTGAGTAGCTGTAAGTTCAACTTTTATGTTATAATCTTTTAAAAGAACTGAATAATAACCAGGAGAAGCAGATTCATCTTTATGATCAAACCTTGAACGGTATCCTTCATCCGGATTTTTTGGTGATCCGGGAATAACCTGCAATTTGTTTCCAATAGATGGCATTAATAAAATTTCTCCTCCATTGACCATTCCTACACCACTCCAATGAGTATGACTAAATCCCATAATTGTATTTTCAGAATAAGCGTATCCTGAGCAATAGGTCCAACTTTCCGTATTTACATCAGGGCTTAAATGAACCATAGCATTGGGCAAAGATGCTCCAGGAAACATATGACCAAAAAAATCAGTTCCAATAAAGGGATCTACATATTCAACAGGTTCTTTTTTATCTGATAATTTATCTGGCAAAACTGCCCATAATCCAGTAGATGTGAACAATAAAAAAAGCGTAAAAAAACATTTCATTTTAAGTTAAATTTCATTATTATTTGTAGATAAGATTGAACCAATCTTAGAAAAGTCGGATAGGTAAATATATATATATTGTTAAATAATTGTTTTAAATTATGCAATAATTAATTATTAATAAATATGTTATGTTTATTTTAACTTGTGCTTTCAAAAGTTGATTATTATCTGATTGTTGCTTATTCTAACTTATCAGTCCACAAATTACACAATTTTTAAAAAATAATACTGACAAAATAAAATTAAGCGGATTTTTAATTATGATATTATTAGATAAACAGTTGTTACAAATCGTCTTTCCCCTAACAATGTGACATTGTAACCTTACACTTTCGATATTTAAATCTTTAATATGATTTAAATTAATACTTTTGTAAAAAGTAAAAACAAAATAATAATGATTCCATATCTCCAGGCAGAACATATTTCAAAAAGATTTGCAGACTATATGCTCCTTAATGATATCTCATTCACAATCTTTAAGGATCAAAAAGTTGCGTTAATAGCAAAAAACGGAGCCGGAAAATCCACACTTATGGATATTTTATCCGGCAAAGAATCGGCAGATACAGGAAATATAACTCTGACAAATGACATTAAAATAGGATACCTCAAACAGATACCGGATATGAATCCGGAGATGACCGTTCTTGAAATGGCGCTTAGCTCTGATAACCCGGTATTGCAGGTTATTTCAGATTTTGAATCTGCTATACGGCATAATGAACAACAACTTATAACGGATCTTTCCATAAAAATGGAAGAAATGCATGCCTGGAATTATGATATAAAGGTAAAACAAATCCTCAGTCAGCTAAAAATAGACAATTTTGATCAAAAAGTAAAAGAACTTTCGGGAGGTCAGCAGAAAAGACTGGCACTGGCAAATGTTCTTGCCAACGAGCCCGATTTATTACTACTGGATGAGCCTACCAACCACCTTGATCTGGAAATGATAGAATGGCTTGAAACTTATCTTAAAAGATCAAAATGTACTTTGTTTATGGTCACTCACGACCGTTATTTTCTTGACAGAGTATGCGATGAAATCATAGAAATAGATCAGGATAAAATTTATTCTTATTCCGGTAATTACAGCTATTATCTGGGAAAAAGAAAAGAAAGAATTGAACAGGAACAGGCTGCTGCAGACAAAGCAAAAAATCTTCTTCGCACAGAACAGGAATGGATGAGAAGAATGCCACAGGCCCGTGCTCATAAAGCAAAATACCGAATAGCTAACTTTTATGATTTAAAGGACAAAGCAGATTCAGGACGTCAGGAAGACAAGTTGGAACTAAATTTTGCATCTTCCAGACTCGGTAAAAAAATTCTGAACATCAGTCATCTCAGTAAATCATACGGAGATCTGCATTTAATTAAAGACCTCAGCTACAAATTTGCTCCACGCGAAAAAATTGGTATCATAGGAAAAAACGGATGTGGTAAATCAACGCTACTTAATATTATTACAAAAAAAATAATAGCAGACAGTGGAGAGGTTGATATGGGACAGACCATCCGTATAGGATATTATCGACAGGAAGGCATTACTTTTAAAGAAGACGAAAAAATAATAGATGTTATAAAAAACATATCCGAAGTCATTAATTTTGACAATGGAACACAAATGACAGCCAGTCAGCTTCTGACTCATTTTCTGTTTCCGCCGGAAACTCAATACTCTCCGGTAGAGAAACTAAGCGGAGGGGAACGAAGAAGATTATATCTTTGCACCATACTCATGAATAATCCGAATTTTCTCATTTTAGATGAGCCCACAAATGATTTGGATATAATGACACTGGCCGTTTTCGAAGACTACCTTATAAACTTTGACGGATGCGTTATTGTAGTATCCCATGATCGTTTCTTTATGGACGAAATTGTAGATCATCTGTTTGCTTTTGAAGGAGATGGAAAAATAAAAGACTATCCGGGAAATTATTCACAATACAGAGAATCACATCCTCCGGTAGAAAAAAAAGAAAATAAAAAAGAACCTGTGTCAGCCGAGAATAAATCTGCATCAACCGACAACAGAAGAAAATACCGGAAAGTAGAAAAGAAGATTTCCTATAAAGAGAAAAAAGAACTTGAAAAGCTGGAAAAAGAAATCGCAGAACTTGAAAAAGAGAAAAAAGGACTTCAGACAGAAATGAATTCCGGTAATCTGGATAATGACAAACTGGTCGAAAAAAGCAAAAGATTTGGAGAGATAAATTCCAGTCTTGAAAATAAGGAAACCCGGTGGCTGGAACTCAGCGAAAAAGCAGAATAAATTACGAATCTTAATACAGACGCAAAATTTTGCGTCTGTATAATTATTATTTTAGCCAGTTAAACTTTGAATAGCTGAACAATCCTTTCTCTCCTATTTTAATTTCAGGAATAACTACCAAAGACATAAACGATAATGTCATAAAGGGAGCACGCAGACTACATCCCATCTGTCTTACATAATCACATAGTTCTGAATAACGTGCAGCTACTTCCTCACCTTTTTTATCGCTCATAATACCTCCCACAGGTAATGGCAATGCATGAGTTTTACCTTCAATGGAAACTGTTAAGCCACCCTTCTCTTCGATCAGCCTGTTTACTGCCTTTGTAATATCTTTATCAGAGCATCCCACAGATAAAATATTATGTGAATCATGAGAAACAGAACTTGCAATAGCACCCTTTTTTAAATTAAAGCCTTTAATAAAAGATACCTGAGGTTTCCCATTCCGGTATCGATTGATATATACAATTTTAAGAATATCATTTTTAATATCAGACTCCATATTTTTCAACGGTTTTTCAGGATGGTATTCATAAGGTGCTGTAAGTAATTCTCCGTCTGTAAGGGAAATAACCGTTGTACATTTATTAACTTCCTTTTTAAGTTCAGAAGCAACAATCCTATTATGATTAAACTTATTTATACAAACAGTAGAATCTGCAACAGAGCATTCTCTTTTTTCGGGAAAAGATGCATCAAATACTTTTATTCCATTGATATAATTCTGCTGTACTTTAAAATCATGTAAATCCTTAACCACAATAAAATCAGCAGGATCGCCTTTTTGTAATGTTCCGACTTTCAGATTATAATATTTAACCGGATTTATACATGCAATCTTCATTACATCAAACAGATCATAACCATCAGCCACAGCCCTGCGGACAATTTTATCAATATGTCCCAGATGAATAATATCATCAGGATGAGAATCGTCAGTACAAAACATCACCTCATCAGAACTTGTCTTTATTAATGGTTTTAATGCTTCATAATTTCTTGCTGCGCTACCTTCACGAATAATAATCTTCATACCTGCAGAAAGTTTTTCTTCTGCCTCTTTTAAATCAGAACATTCATGATCATTGGTAATTCCGCTTTTAATATATTTGAGCAAAGCATCTCCGCTTAATCCAGGTGCATGACCATCTACAGGAACGCCACAATCTTTTGCTGATTGCAATTTTGCCAAAACTTCACTGTCTTTAAACAAAACTCCCGGTACATTCATCATCTCTGAAAGTCCCACAAACTTTCCTGTCTCCAGCATTTTTTTAACATCCGCTGATGTAACAAGATCTCCGGAAACATCAAAAGGAGTTGCCGGAACACATGACGGAACTGTAAAGAAAAGTTTCAGAGGTGATTTTTTGCCGTTATCCATCATAAAGTTTATACCTTTCTTACCCATAACATTGGCAATTTCATGAGGGTCCGTCACAACAGCTACCGTTCCGTGACTAACCGTCAGCCATCCAAAATTCTGTGGCGTTAGCATAGAACTTTCTATATGCACATGTGAATCTGTAAATCCAGGCATAATATAGTTTTTTTCTTCTACATCCTCAGGCACAATTTTTTCAATTTTTCCTTCTTTGATATGTACCGAGCCACTATATATTTCCCTTTGTAAAATATCAACTATCTTACCTTTTACAACAAAATTATTCATTTTGATAAATTTAGGTTTAAAATCAAAAAAAAATCAGGTTATATATTTATGCTTTACATTCAAATATAATTTATTAAATATAAGAAACAAAATGCTTCTCTTATATTCCAGGTTATCATTAATCATAAATAATGTGATTAGTGTGGATTGTGCTCTCCAATCAATTAACTAATTTACTTATTTTCTATACCTTTTATATTTTTCAAATACATGAGATTGGAATCCTGCACCAAAAACTTATCTATCAGTTCTTTATTTTAAGCATCTTTGCCTGGATTTATTTTTTTATTTTGATACATTTTTTTTCGCGTGATACGCTATCATAACAGGGATAAATTAATAAACAAATTTTTTTTTCGCGTGATGTCTGTCATTATGATAAAAACAATTTGAATTTTGTATTTTAGTAAAAAATTTCTTCATGGATAAAAAATCTATACTTTTTCAGATAGAATCTCTTCGTAACGAGATTGAAAGATATAATTATCAATATTATGTTCTTTCTAATCCTATAGTCAGCGATTATGATTTCGACATGAAAATGAAGGAACTCGAAAAGCTGGAGAGAGAGAATCCTGAATTTTTTGATGAAAATTCTCCTACACAGAGAGTAGGCAGTGACATTCAGCACGAATTCATCCAGGTAAAGCACAGTTATCCGATGCTTTCTTTAGCCAACAGCTATTCCGAAAATGATCTTACTGAATTTGACAGTCGCATAAAAAAATTAATTCATGAGCCTTATGAATATTGCTGCGAATTAAAATTTGACGGAACATCAATAAGTATACTATACGAAAACGGCAAATTAGTTAAAGCTATAACACGTGGAGACGGAGTAAGCGGAGACGACGTTACCCGTAATATTCGTACCATACGATCTATTCCGCTAAAGTTAAAAGGAAACGATTATCCTTCACGATTCATTATTCGCGGTGAAGTACTTATGCCTTTCGAAGTGTTTAAAGAATTAAACAATTCCCGTGAAGAGATAGGCGAAGTTTCATTTGCCAATCCACGTAATGCAGCTTCAGGAACTCTAAAGCTTCAGAATTCCTCAGAAGTGGCAAAACGAAAACTCGATGCATACCTGTATTATATTTTAGGAGAGGAATTACCGGGAAAAGGACATTACCAGAACCTTGAAAAAGCCCGTGACTGGGGATTCAAGATTTCCTCACATATGAAAATATGCAAAAATCTAAAAGAAATTTTTGACTATTTAAAATACTGGGATACAGAAAGATTTAACCTACCGGTTGCTACTGATGGAATTGTAATTAAAGTCAATTCACTAAAGCTTCAGAAGAATCTTGGATACACAGCAAAAACGCCGCGATGGGCAATAGCTTTCAAATTTAAAGCAGAAAGAGTAAGTACACTTCTTGAATCGGTCACATTTCAGGTAGGACGTACAGGAGCTGTCACTCCGGTTGCCAACTTAAAACCGGTACAACTGGCCGGGACGGTAGTAAAACGTGCCACGCTTCATAATGCTGACATTATTAAAAATCTTGACCTTTATATAAACGACACTGTTTTTGTAGAAAAAGGAGGAGAAATCATTCCTAAAATCGTATCTGTTGACCTTTCAAAAAGAAAATCGAATGCCAGTCCTGTAGAATTTATAAAAAGATGTCCGGAATGCGGAACACTGCTGATTCGTGGTGAAGACGAATCTGCACATTATTGTCCAAACGATACAGGATGTCCTCCGCAAATAAAAGGGAGGATAGAGCATTTTATCAGCAGAAAAGCTATGAATATTGATGGACTGGGAGAAGAAACTATCGAATTATTATATGAGAAAGGATTGATTCATAATTGTGCCGATCTTTACGATTTGACAACACAGCAGCTTATTCCACTTGAACGGATGGGCGAAAAATCAGCCAGCCGTATTCTAAAAAGTCTTGAAGATTCAAAAAAAGTATCATTTGAGAGAGTTATATATGCACTTGGAATCCGTCATGTAGGAGAAACAGGAGCAAAAACTCTTGCCTTCAAATCAACCAGTCTTGAATGTCTTATGGCAGCCTCTCTGGAGGAACTAACTAACATGAATGACATCGGGGAAGTCATTGCCAAAAGCATAATCCGGTATTTTAAGAATGAAAAAAATATAGAAATAATACACAGGCTTAAAGAAAAAGGAATACAATTCAGTTTAGATTCCGCTGCATTAGAAGGACGGACAGAAAAGCTTGCAGGTAAAAATATTGTTATTTCAGGGACATTTCAGAATCACTCACGTGATGAACTAAAAAAATTAATTGAAAAAAACGGAGGGAAAAATGTTGGATCCATATCTAAAAAAACTTCGATGCTGCTTAGAGGAGAAAATATGGGTCCTTCTAAATTACAAAAGGTTGAAAAGTTAGGTATTTCTATTATATCAGAAGATGATTTTATAAAAATGATAGAATAGTCCCTTAATTTTTTATTTTTTTAAATAGTTTAGTTTTTTAAAACAGATTCGTACGTATCTTTGTCTTGATAAAATATGGGACTAAAAAAAATTATAATAAAAAGAAGAATAAAACGTCGGATAAAATCCAGCGGCAGGCATGTCAGTTTTAAAAATTTGGAAACTGCACGTACAGCAGTGATTATATGGAACCAAAATGATAAAATTGCATATAAAAACATAGCCGAAAAATTGGATGAAAAAAAAATCAAATATCAGTCGATTTGTATTTCGGATAATAAACTGGAAGAAAGTCTGGAAAACGTTGTAACCTGTAAAGATTTCAATTTTTTTGGAACGCCTAAAAATAAAGACATACAGGCTCTTTTAGATACTGAATTTGATTTAATGGTTGATATAAGCCTTTCTTCTTCTATTTATGTCCAGATAATTCGTAGTTTTTCAATGGCACATTTTAAAGTAGGATGGACTCCGGTCAATACCGATTCTTTTGACATGACAATTGATATAAGTAAACAGCCGGATTCACAGTATCTAACAAAACAGATAAATCATTATTTGAATATTATAAATTGAATTTCAAGATGGAACATCTTTTAAAAGGGTTAGGGGTTGCTCTTATAACCCCCTTCCGGCAAGATTATAAAGTCGACTATAAAACACTCGAGAAGCTAGTCGAAGAACAAATCTCAGGAGGCACTGATTATATCGTAGCCCTGGGAACTACTGGAGAGACGCCGACATTAAGTGACGAAGAGCAGAAAGAAATTATCAGCTGCATTTGCAAAACTGTTAACAAAAGAGTTCCCGTAATACTGGGTATTGGCGGAAATGATCCAACAAGGGTGATAAAAAATATAAAAAACACCAACTTTGACGATATTCAGGGAATTCTTTCTGTTACTCCATTCTACAACAAACCTTCTCAAAAAGGACTTGTAGAATACTACAAAAAAATCGCATCAGCCTCACCGGTTCCTGTTATTTTGTATAATGTACCTGGAAGAACGGGCACAAACATGCTTCCTGAAACTACAGTTGAAATAGCACAATCATGCAAAAATGTGATAGCTGTAAAAGAAGCCTCCGGCATATGTGGTCAGGCAGGGAAAATTGCAAAAGACTGTCCGGCAAATTTTGCCGTTGTATCCGGAGATGACGGACTAACTCTTCCCATCATGTCTGTAGGTGGTATTGGTGTTATTTCTGTATTGGCCAACGCCCTGCCTAAACATATGAGCTTAATGGTACATCTTGCCAATGAAGGTAATTTTATATCAGCACGTAAAATTCATATGCAGTTATTAAACTTTTTTAAACTTCTGTTTAAAGAGGGTAATCCATGCGGGATTAAGGCTTTAATGGAAGTCATGGGTAAGGCCAACAATGTTTTACGTTTGCCTCTATACCCTATCAGTCAGGATCTTTATAAGAATTTAGAGAAAGAATTAAAAAACGTTATTTAACTTTTCAAAAATATATGCTCAAACAATTTAAAGAGATACCTTCTCCATGTTATGTCATGGAAGAAGACCTTTTAAAAAAGAATATTAATTTAATCCGGGATATCTCAGAGGAAACCGGAAACGAAATTATTTTCGCAATTAAAAGTTTTGCCATGTGGAGTGTGTTTCCTAATTTTAAGGATAATGTTCCGGGAGCAACGGCAAGTTCTCTTAACGAGCTTAAGATATGGTCAGAAATGATCGAAAAACGAGCCCATATATATTCTCCGGCTTACGATGAAGATTCCTTTCAGGAAGTAATGCAGCTATCAGATCACATTACTTTTAATTCATTAAGTCAATACAATCGTTTTTATCCTCTGATTAAAAAATCAGGAATGAATATATCCGTTGCTCTTCGTATAAACCCTGAATTTTCGGAAGTAAAGGAAGCAGTTTATGACCCATGTTCTCCAGGATCAAGATTAGGAATTACAGTGGATAAATTACCGGACACGCTTCCTGAGGGAATTGACGGACTACATTTTCACACACTTTGTGAATCCAGCTCCCTGGCATTAAAAAATACTCTAAAAGTTGTTGAAGAAAAATTTGGGCGTTACTTTTCACAAATAAAATGGATAAACATGGGAGGAGGACATCTTATAACCGATAAAAATTATGACGTACCCCTACTCATTTCAACTCTAAAAGATTTCAACTCAAGATATCCTAAATTAAGAGTATTTCTGGAACCGGGAAGTGCTTTTACCTGGGATACAGGGTTTCTTAAAACTACAGTTGAAGATATTGTAGAAAATCATGGCATAAAAACAGCCATCATAAATGCATCATTTGCCGCACATATGCCTGATTGTCTGGAAGAGCCTTACCAGCCTGAAATCAGAAATGCAAAAACAGGAATACTTCATGGTAAAGCCGCATACAGAATAGGTGGAAATACATGTCAAAGCGGTGATTTTTTCGGTTTCTGGTCATTTGACAAAGAGCTGGAAATTGGAGATGAACTGATTTTTGAAAATATGATGCCATATACTATGGTAAAAAGCACCTTTTTTAACGGTGTACGCCACCCTTCCATAGGAATAATTCATTCAGACAAAAAGTTTGAGTTAGTTCGCAAATTTACCTACGAAGACTACAAAAGCAGGTTAAGTTAATAAAAAACAAATTAATTTTTAAATTCTCTCACACAAGCGAAAACGTTTGCGTTAAAGACTTGTATATCAACTCTTTAGCTTAAGCTTCCTAGCTTGGACTTCTTCTCCTCATATTTAGTTTAAGCTTTCTACACTGGACTTCTTTTTTTTAATTGATATCAATGCCCATCACAAAATCATTCATTTCGAAACCGTGATCTAAAACGAAATCCTGCCGACCGATGATTCTCATTCCTAAGTGTTTATAAAAATCTACAGCAAAATTTTTACGGTTAACCTGGAGAATCATTAATGATGGTTCTCCTTTAGATAATTTAGAAACTATATTTTCAGCATATTGCAATAGAAGACGTCCAAGTCCACATCCTTTTTTTTCCGGTAAAAGATATATCTTATGAAGAAGATATACAGGTTTTTTATAATCCCTTATAACCTGCATATTTGCCGGTGAACCATTCTTTTTGTGACAATTTTCTATTCTTTCTTTAATAAAACGATCAGGCGTTGTAAGACTAATATACCCACATGGTTTCCCTTCATCATACATTAAAAAATAATTTTGATCCCCGCTTTCTATATCTAATGTTAAAGCTTTTTCTCCGTACATCACATCCATCATATAACTAATCTGTTCCTGATTAATTATAGATGAAAATGCTTCAGGGAATGCTTTTGATGCTATTTTACGAATTTCATAAATATCATTTACCCGACATTTTTTTAATGTCACATTCTCTTTAATCATTGTCGTATATTATTCTGGTTTATTATTCTGGTTTATTATTACAACATATAGTTGCTGTAAATATGCTGTATATAGTCGCTGCATATAATAAATATAATACATATAATCTATGCATAAATTGATGCATATAGTAGCTATAACAAACACAAGATTTTATATATTGAAATACAGCAAAATTAATCTATTCCGTCACATTACCTTATTGCGATGAAACCACCGGTTATACCCTCAATAATCTCTTTACTATTCTTAATAAAAGTTTTTGCGGGATAAAGGGTTCCCATAATAACAAAAAATGCAGAAAACCGGAAATTCCGGCAATTACATTCAACTTTCCCCTCAGCATACCTTTATAAGCTTTTGATGCTACTTCAGAAGGAGTAGCCATCTTTTTAAATAAAATAGTTTTATCCATTCCCGAACGAGGTCCGAAACCGGAGACTGTTGGTCCCGGCAGTAATGTAGTTACAGTTACCCCCGTTCCTCTTAACTCTTCACTAAGAGCATTACTAAAATAACGCACATAAGCCTTGGATGCAAAATAAACAGTCATAAGCGGACCAGGCACCAGTGCTGCGACAGACGATGTATTAAGAATCCGACCGCTGCCGCGTTTTACCATATCCGGAAGAAACAACTGTGTGAGTTCACTTAAGGCAAGAACATTTAATTTTATCATTCCCATGTTTTGTTCCTCCTTCAGCTCCCAGTAATTTCCAAGAGCACCAAATCCTGCATTATTAAAAAGATATTCTATCTCAATACCATTATTTTTTACCTCCTCATAAATTTTTTTCGCAGCATCCGGCAATGTAAGATCTGATACAATTACAAACACTGAAGTACTGTATATTTTTTCACATTTTTCTTTTAAAGCCATAAGCTTCTCTGAATTACGTGCTATTATTACTAAATCTCCTCCAAGTGAAGCATGTATTTTACATAATTCACTGCCTATACCACCATCTGCCCCTGTAATCAACGCTACATTATTCATTGTTCTATATTTTAAATATATTAATCAAATACACTCCTCCATGGAACCTTTTTAAACAGTATAAAAATAAGAAAAGAAGGTGAAATGTCAAATTTCAAAAAAAGACATTTTTTTTAATTTAGATGGCATTATCTTTGCAACAAGATATACTAAATAAAGGATTTGCTTACTAAATATTTTTCTTTAAAAACTCTATTATGAAAATGAAATTTTTTTTAATAACCGGATTATTAATTATAATGTCCTTTGGTCTTAAAGCTCAGATAATTAATTCTACATATATAAATTACGGTGGAGTTCTTGACCTTAATACCACATCCCTACTTTTTGGGAAAGCATCCTCATTACAGGAATTTGAACAATATCTGAACGAACCTGATATCCGGGCATCCAATCTTGACCTTAATAATGACGGGTATATAGATTACCTAAAAGTAACAGGGTCATACGAAAATAACAGATATATAATTCAAATTCATTCTATGATTGGAATGAATCAATATAAAAACATTGCATATATAATTGTCAGGAACATAAATTACAGAAATCCATCTATCCTGATAGAAGGGGATCCTATTATATACGGTCCTAATTATATTCTCACTCCCAATTATTCAAGACGTCCTGATATTTTATGGTCATTTTCTTCGCTTACTTTTAATAGGTGGAATTCTCCATACTATTGGGGATACTATCCCAGAAATTACAGATATCAAAGAGTTATTGGTCTGGGAGATTATTACAGACATCTGAATATTCGTTTTGGATTTAATTATCCGACAAAATATTATGACAACAGGAACTGGACTCATCGTCAATATAATCATAGGTATCATAATCAAAACAACTATCAATCCAACAGTAGATATAAGAATCAATATAACAGCAGATATAACAACCGAAGCAACAATCAATATAATAGGAATAATAATAACTACTCTCCTTCAACCTACAACAACAACAGGACTGCCCCGGCAAACATAAGATACAGAAGCCCGTCGGCAAATACTCATTCTAAAAATATTCATCCACAACATAATAGTAGTTATATAAAAAAAACTGAGCCCTCTCATCCAAAAGCCACCGGAAGGTATATAAGAGGTACTCAAAATAACTCAAAAAGCACCTCAAAAAGTATGGGCAGAAATCAGTCGGTAATTACTCATCCAAAAGCCACCGGCACTTCCATAAGAGGAACAAAAAGCACTAAGAGTATAAGTACCAAAAAAAGCAGCGAAAGTAATAAGACAACAAGTCCGGTAAGAAGATAGATATCGTTATTCCCTTATTATCTGCAATCCCTTCGGACCTGAAGATAAGGGGGTTCGGGTTGCTGCAATCAGTCTGCCCTTAGAGACAGACTGATAATATTGGGTTAATGTAATTCGCTAAGCGAACTGCAGCAACCCGAACCCCCTTAAAAATATGAGACGCAATATTTTGCGTCTCATATTTTTAATAATCTTCATCTGTAAGTATTTTTTTATATATTTTAAGATTAGCCTTATTTTCGGGACTTATCTTTGGATATTTAGGATTTACTTCTTTCAAAGTTTTCTTTACAATTTCAGATACAAGAAACCACGAATACCATTTTTGATCTGCTGGCAAAACATACCACGGAGAACTTTTAGAAGATGTATTATTTATTGCATCTTCATATGCCCTCTGATAATCATCCCAAATAGTTCTTTCCTTCATATCACCATCAGAAAACTTCCAGTTTTTTTCTGTTTTATCAATACGCTGCAATAAACGATTCTTCTGCTCCTTCTTTGAAATATTCAAAAAGATTTTTATTATGCGATAACTGTTATTGTACATATACTTTTCAAAATGACTGATGTCTTTATACCTTTTCTTAAAAATATCATCATCATTAATACATCTTTCAGCCATTTTATAGGTTTTATTAAGCTCATGAACCTTAACAACCAGCACATCTTCGTAATAGGAACGATTAAAAATTCCCATTTTACCATACTCTGGCACGCACTTATGAATACGCCATAAAAAATCATGAGCAAGCTCCTCTTTATTTGGTTGTTTAAAACTAAAAACATCTATACCCTGAGGATTCACACCACCCATAACATGTTTCACCGTACCGTCTTTCCCTGCTGCGTCCATAGCCTGTAAAACAATAATCACAGATTCTCTGCCATCGGCATAAAGTTTGTCCTGAAGTTTTTTTATTATTTTCTGATTATTCCTGGTCTTTTTTCGGATACTTTTTTTCATATCCTCACTAAAACACTCACATGTCTTTACCTGACCAAGGTTCAAAATTTCAGAACCGTCATATCTGTATTTATCCATTATTGAGTCTTCCATTATTGATGTTTTAAGTGTTTGTATTAAATACCGTTAGTATAAAAATAAGAAAAACTATAGAAAATTGGGGCAGCTACTTCTTAAAAATAAAATATACAGCAAGAATTAGAAATACAAAACCAATTAAATGATTAAGCCTGAAAGTTTCATTTTTATAAATTTTATTTCACCTAATAAAAAAATCATGCAAATTTTGCATTTAAAACAATTGGAAATCATCCGGACATTCCTTAATCTTCATGCAATAAAAAATATTTTCTTAATTTTGCCATTTAAAAATTATGATAGCACTCATTATAATTATATACGGAACAATCCTTCTCGCTATCGGGATCTATTCAGCCTTCAAGGTAAAGACACCAGGTGATTATTACGTTGCAGGAAAAAAGAACGGAGTCCTTCAGGTATCAGGAAGTCTGGCGGCTACCATTCTTGGAGGATCTGCGATATTAGGTTCGGTAAACCTTGCCATGGAAGAAGGCTGGGCAGCAGCATGGTACCTTTTATCAGCATCAATAGGACTATGGATTCTTTTGCCTATGGTAAAAAAAGTAAATCATCTGGGGCGATATACACTTACCGATATGATCGGTCATTTCTATGGTAATAAAGCCCGCAAAACAGCTTCAGTAATTATTCCGATAGCATGGACAGGAATAGTATCCGCACAAATAATAGCTGCCTCAAAAATTTTATTCAGCATTTTCGGTTTACCTTATGAATACGGGGTTCTGATATCAGGAGCTATTTTTATTATATACACATTAATAGGTGGACAAATTTCAATTCTTAAAACAGATTTTTTTCAGTCAATTGTCATAATATTCGGTATAACAATTTGTGTGTTCTATCTGACAAATAATCCGGTAATAACAGTGCCTAAGGTTTTTGAAACATTTCCTTTTAATACTCATTTCAGCTTTCTTGACCTGATAATATTACTGCTTACCTTTTCAAGCACATTTGTAGTAGGCCCGGATATTTATTCAAGGCTATTTTGTGCAAAAGATTTTAAAACAGCACGATATAGCATCATAACTGTCGCAACTATTATGATCCCTTTTGCTTTTATTCTCACTTATCTGGGAGTTATGGCAGCAGATAATCTACCTGCAGAAACAATAAAAAATTCAGTAGCGCTTGTAGAATTAATGAAACAATATTTATCTGAATGGCTGGTAGGGCTTATTGCAGCTGCACTTCTTTCGGCAGTACTTTCTTCTGCCGATACCACATTGCTAACTGCTTCCATAATTTTAAGCGAATTCAGATCTACTGATATTGACAATAAAAAATCTCTGAAAAGGACAAAAGTGAGAATTCTTATAATAGGATTAATCAGTATGCTTATATCTTTTAAAATAAGTTCGATTATAGGTATGCTGCTGCTTGCACTTACCTTTTATTCAGGGGCATTCATCATACCACTTATAGCTGCGTTAACAGGACTAAAAATTAATAAAAATATGGGCGTTACGGCGATGATTACAGGAGGTCTTATTGCATTATCCGGGAAATTTATTCTTTCAATAGGTCATCAATGGTGGGGGAACTTGATTATTATAGCAGCCTTTATAATTAACTTAATATTGCTTAAAAGTTATCCTCCAAAACGACAAACATCAAATTAATAATGTTCGAAGAAATGCATCGGAAACAAATAGATTTTCAATTCATAAACTGGCAGGATCATCAAAATAAACTTTAGAAGGAATTCCTATACGTGGAGTAATTGTTATTATAGAAGCACATAGAATAATATAGTATTGCTGAGTTTCTTTTGACCACACCCCAAAGCAATTGTGTTTTATTCCCGAATGTCATTTATAATATAACCATTATTAATGGGGCCTTCGCCTAACTGAGGCTCTTTATTTCCTGCGGTCGTAATATTGTAGGGCACTATAACTTAGAAAAAATAATTATTTTCCAACAACAGAAAAATTACTAAACTTTTAGATTACCTCTTAAAATACCTGAATCATCTTTTATTTTAATCTTCAAAGACTGGCGGTTAGCTTCTATTTCGATAATAGTTCTATCCCCCTCTTTTGGTCCTCCACCAATCACTATAGGATAATTATGCTGTCCCACAACAGGAGGATGAATTCCGTAACGATGGGTATGCCCGGAAATTAATGCACTTATTTTTGCTTTATTCAGAATGTCTCCGAAGACTTCCCGACAGTGCATTGTTCCATGTCCTTCTCCAGAATAATAAAGAGGAATATGACTAAATACAAGTTTATATTTAGCATGTCGGAAGGATTTCTTTTTTACTTCCTTTTTCAGCCATTTTTGTTCATCCAGCCGATATTTATCAAAACTCACCAGTCCGAAATATTCTTTACTACTATCTTCCTTATCCTCTCCTGAATCAAGAACAATGCAATAAACCGGACCGGCGACAAAAGAATAATAGAATCCATTTCCCGAATTTTTAAAATACTCCGAAAGATGACGGGCATAATTGCCTCTGGTTTCATGATTTCCCCGCGAAAAAATAAAAGGAGTCTCAGGAGAAATATTTGAAAAAGGATTAAAAAGATGATCAACAATTTTGTCCTCTCCATCCAAATAATTGAATATATCTCCATTAAAAAGAATAAAATCCTTTTTAATATCAGACTGATATGACAACAATTTCTCAAAAGATTCAGGGTGGTCGTGAATATCATTAAATACTAAAAGAGAAACACTATCATTTTTTTTATTTATAATTTCAAAAGAATATACCGGACTTTTAAATGTATCTCCGAAAGTTACATTATAAGGCTCAAATTTTTTAATTACCTTAGAACATATGCGATAATAATAAGGGCCTGATTCCAGATTTTTCAAAGTAACAGCATGATTCCGGTCGTAACCATCATTTAGTCCATTGTGAACAGACTTCTCTTTTTTTGTCAGAGATGCTGAATCTTTTCCATATTCTACCCAGCTGTAACATAAAGCATTGGTAAGCCATCTAACAACCATTTTCTTGCCTGATTTAATCTGAAGATAAGGGCCTGCCTTAAAAACAGGCATAGAGCTATCCTCTTTCGTTAACGAATGGTCCGACCCAAATACACTGGAGGATAATAGACTTCCGGCTCCTATCATTCCGAGAGAAGAAAGAAAATTCCTCCTGCTTTGATTATTCACAACTGCTTTACGTTTCATTTTATCTGTCTTTAATATTTATCCAGAAAAATTAATCCTGATTTTTCTTCTTCAAAATTAAAAAATACCTGCCAGTAAAAAAAACAAGAGTTCATTATTCTCCGTTAGTAAAGCAAGAATGTTAAATTGATTCTATAGATAAAATTAGACTAATTCAGTTCAACAATAGTTATTCCTGTACCACCGTACCGTATATCCTCATCTCTGAAAGATTTAACAGCAGGATCCGTTTTCAGATACTCACGGATAACCTCCCTGAGTATCCCGTTTCCTTTGCCATGAAGTATTCGTATTTCACTGGCATTAACCATGATAGCCTCATCAATCATTGACTGAATTTTTAAAAGAGCCTCTTCTGCACGTTCGCCACGAAGGTCCACTTCAGACTTAAAATCAGACTTCTTTTCTGAAATATTTTTAAATACATTCGCTTTTGTCAGGTTATATTCGTTTGACTCATGCTTTGCCTCATTTCTGCTTACATATTTCAATCTATCTGTTTTAACAGTAGTTCTTAACTGTCCAAAAGCCACTACAGCATTTTTACCCTGTATTTCAATAATTTCACCAATAGTTCTCTGAGATTCCAGCCGCACGGAATCACCTGCTTCGAGTTGCTTCTTTTCAGGAGTAACTGTAGCTGCGACAGGTATATCCTCACGTTTTTTATACTTTTTTTTCTTCGACTTAATACTTTGAATTTTTTGCTCCAGCCATTCCTGATTCTGAGAATTCATTTTAGAGACTTTCTCTTTAAACTTAGACAAATCCTTACGAATAGCTTTTGTCTTTTCTTTTTCAGCATTATTTTCACGAATTTCCCGTATGGTACTCTCTACTTTTTTATTTGCATCATCAATAACCTGCTGTGCTTCAGCTTTTGCATCGCTGATAATTTTTTTACGTTCAGATTCCAGCTTTTGCAGATTTACCTCATATCGCGAAGAAACCTGATCAAGTGTTTTTTCCTGCTGATGAATTTTTTTACGTTTAGCTTCCCAGTATCGTTTATCCCGTGAAATATCGCGAAGATGCTTGTCATAATCAACATGCTCCTTACCTATTTTTTCTGTGGCCTTTTGTAAAATAGATTCAGGCATACCTATTTTACGTGCAATTTCAAAAGCAAAAGAGCTGCCCGGTTTCCCTATCTGAAGACGAAACTGTGGTTCCATTTTACCTGCGTCATAAATCATTGCCCCGTTCTCTATTCCATCAGTTACAGATGCAAATTGCTTAAGATTTGTATAATGCGTTGTGATTACTCCAAATGTTCCTATCTGATTAAGCTGATTTAGAACAGCTTCTGCAATAGCTCCACCCAGTACAGGCTCAGTTCCTGTACCAAATTCATCCATCAGAATTAAAGTACGTTCATTTGAATTTTTCACAAAATATTTCATGTTCAGTAAATGTGAACTATATGTACTAAGGTCGTTATCAATGGACTGCTCATCACCAATATCAATAAATATTTGATCAAAAATTCCTACTCTTCCTTCTTCATCCATAGGAACCATAATACCACACTGCAACATATACTGAAGTAACCCTACTGTTTTAAGACACACAGATTTACCTCCCGCATTAGGTCCGGATATAAGTAAAATATGATTTTCAGAAGTTAAACGAATATCCAGTGGAACAATTTTCTTCTTGTCTTTTTCAAGATTAAACTTAAGCAAAGGATGAATGGCTTTTTTCCAATCAATCATACAACCTTCTCCGAATAGCGGTTTCACAGCATTCATACTGCGGGCTAAAAGTGCTTTTGCTCTCAGGAAATCAAGAATACCCAATATTTCGTATTGTTTTATAAGTTCACTCACATAAGGTCTTATCTTATTGGCCATATCAATCAGCACCTTAATTATTTCACGCTTTTCGGTGTATTCAAGTTCACGTAATTCATTGTTCATCTCCACAACTTCGGTCGGTTCCACATATGAAGTTTTACCGCTTGCAGATTCATCGTGAACAATACCGTTAATTTTTCTTTTTACGGAAGAAGGGACAGGAATAACAGGTCGCCCGTCACGGAAAGAAATGTTAGCATCATCTTCTACAAATCCATCCTGTTGAGCTTTCTTCAACAAATTACGAAGACGTCTGGATATTTGTCCCTGCATATTCTGCAAGTCTTTCCTTATTTTTCCAAGTTCTACAGAAGCATTATCTTTAATCTTTCCGTTGGGTGTAAGAATATTATCTATTTCTCTTATAACTTCAGGCAAAGAGTCTACTTTGCGTACAATAGCTTTCAATACAGGAAAATCTTCTTCTTTCAGATTGCTCATCATTTTAACAATTGCTGAAATTGTTTTTAAAGATCTTCTCAGATCGAACAATTCTTCTATTTCGAGGAATCGTCCTATGATATTTATCTTTTTTAGTGAAGATCTTAAATCGAAATAGTAATCCGTAGGAAAATCATCACGTATGGTTATCAGCCTGAAAAATTCTTCTGTACCGGACAATTCATATATTATTTTCTTTTTGTCCGTAAGGAAAATCATCTTATCCGTCCATTCTTTACCAAGAGAACAAAGACAATTTGATTTGATTAGACCTCTGATCTTATCAAAACCGATTTTTTCTTCAAAATTTACAGGATACACTCTTGCCATTGATTGATTTTAATGATGCAAAAATACAAAGATTACCGTATTATCACTACATTTGCCTTTCATCATTTTAATTTGAAAATCATGTTACCAAAATTTTTACTAGCCGATAACTCACAGGAATCTCTTGATACCATTTACATTGTTCATACAGAAAAGCCTCGATTTATTGTAGAAAGTGATATCGAAGATTTTTGGAGCAATCAGGAAATTTACTGGATTGATACAAAACCTGAATCTGAAAAAGAAATAGAGGATATCCTTAATGATGCAGAATCCTTTCTCGAAGACGAGCTTGACAATGAAGATGAGCTCGAGGACGAAGATGACTATGGAGAAAAGGAATAAATTATTATCTAATTCTGTCTGCAGAGCGAATCAGTGCCTCATCTTTACCGATAGCACGAATTGCCAGATAATCAAATATAATAGCTACCAATGGAAAAGCTATGCATAATTTAAAATGGATTTCGGCATCGTCAAAAGAATAATATGTAAAAAAATAGAATATACCGAAAAGTCCGAGCATAAGGATTATTGAGAATACAAGCATTCTCATTTGTAGTATTCTTTTTTTGTAGATAAACAAAACTATGACATGAACCAACAGTGTCATGGCTATAAAAATAGCAATTGACAGTCCACTTATCATAACTTTATCATTTAGCACTATTCCTCGAATATCAAAAAGATAATCCTTATTACTAAATACAATATCGGCAAAAGGTAGTGAAAAAAGTAAACTAAGCAATATCGCAGAAATAAGAACATAAAGTGTTTGTATTCTTTGTACCATCTTTTTTGTATTTATTTTGTATTTATTTTTTTTGCAAACTTACATTTTTGAATTAAATAATAAAAACATTGACAACAAATGTTCTACATAAAATTGTAATCAGACATCGTTTTTATCAAAAAACTATTTGTGTTATAATCAATTTTTCTAACTCTTATTAATTCAGAAACCTTTTCATGTTTCATAATATCCCCGCATACATCTGCTCCTATTACATTTCCAGTTCTAAATATATCTGTCATACATTCTTTTATCTCCGATAGATTCATTTTTCCCTGCTCCCATCCTGTAACAGCATATTTTGAACTTAACACATCCTTATCAATTGAAACATAAACAGGACCATAAATATTATCCTTAAAAAACTTTTCCCACTTATCTTTATTTCCGACGTCCTTTTCAGAAAAAACAGACCATTTCCCGGGATATTTTTCTTTGATAGAGCTCACTGATGTTTGAGAAGTACCTATTAAAAATACTTTCTGCAAATAAGAATTTTTATCGAGTAAAAATTTTACCCAGTTGCCACACGACAATAAACCATCTATCATTCCGGATTGCATATCAGAATGATGATCAAAAAGAACCAGTGAAAATGGAATTTTTATACGGTCAATCCAGAATTTACTTATGTAATGATAATTATTTGAACCTATAAAATGAATTCCTTTTAACGGAAACCGTCCAATTCTTTTGCGTATAATTTTTCCTGCCTGATAGTCGCAATATCCGTTTATTCCCATAATATCAGTGCAGTCAATACTCTTGTAGTCATGATTTTCAGGTAAGGTTAGATCTTTCGATTCACGGTCAAATATCATATGTACTACAATTTTTCTCATCTTTATTTCTCAGGTGTATGCTCTGCCCACTCTAAAAGATTATCAATCCTATGCACAATTTTTCCACGGTCAGAGAGCCAGCTAATTACCTGAATTATGTCATCCTCATTCTTATCAATTTTAAAAATAATATCTTCAAAAGAACATGGAATTTTCATTATCTCTTTTAACCTGGATACAATATTATCAAATTCAAGTTTACTCAGGCTAAGTTTATTTCTGGACATACATACATCACATTTACCGCAGCGTGTAGAATTTTTTTCGCCAAAATAATCAAGCAAAAGATTACTTCGGCATCTGGTTTTATTCGTGATATAAAAAAGCATAAAATCAACACGCTTCTGAAAATCTTTTTTTCGGTCAGTATAATTCTCTTTTGAAATTTTGAGACGACCGATTTCTACCCTTTCTTTTGTAAAAATAATAAAAGGAGTCTTCTTTCTAGGAATATAATGGATGATTTTATTTGTACTAAGCTGACTTAAAAAATAGAAAACACCATCCATAGAAATATTCGCCCTTTTTGAAAGAAAAATTTCATCAATATCTACATAAGTCGAAAACAATCCTGTATAACTACGGAGAAGAAGTTTAACAAATCCGTCGAACTTAGCATTCGCCACCTGAAATTTATACAATTCATCTCTCTGGACAAGAAAATGAACCCTTGAAGGATTATCCACCTCCTCCGTAAGTTCCAGATAATTATCACGCTGCAATATCTTTAAGCAATTAAGAGTATTAACTATTGAAAAATGATAATGACCGGCAAATTCAGTAAGGCTGAAATCGAAAATCTGATTTTTTCCAAAACCAACAGCTATTTGAAAAAAATTACATAACGACTTGTAAATGTCTTCTACCTGCTGTATTGGAGGGAATACCTTGTTAGTCTGCCTTTTAAGAGATAGCTGATCCGCCTTATCCGAAATCAGCACAGCGAAAGATTCTTTACCGTCTCGCCCCGCTCTTCCTGTTTCCTGAAAATAAGATTCAGGAGAAAAAGGTGCACCATAATGAATAACAAAACGGACATTGGGTTTGTCGATTCCCATACCGAAAGCATTTGTAGCAACAATAACTCTTGTCTTCTCATTTTGCCATTCATCCTGTTTGCGTGTTCTGCTTTTAGAACTCAGCCCGGCATGATAATAATCCGCTGATATATTGTTTTTTTTGAGCAACTCATAAATATCTTTACTTTTCCTTCGGCTTTTAACATAAATAATTCCCGTCCCTTTAGCTTTTTTAACAGAGCGTACCATATAAGATAATCCGTCATCCATGCTTTTTACGATATAACGAATATTTTCCCGGTAAAAACTCATCTGAAGAACATTCTTCTTACTAAAGGACAACTTATCCTGAATATCATCAACCACCACAGGAGTAGCAGTAGCTGTAAGTGCCAGAACCGGAACCCCGGGTATATATTTTCGTAATTCCTTAATACGCAAATAAGAAGGTCTGAAATCATAACCCCATTGCGATATACAGTGAGCCTCATCAGCAACAATAAGGTTAACCTTCATTTGAACCAGCCGTTCTAAAAATCTAGATGATAATATCCTTTCAGGAGAAAGATATAGAAATTTATAATTGCCCCACACTGCATTATCATAAGCCATCTTCATCTCCCATCCACTCATTCCTGAATGAATGTACATAGCTTTTATGTCTCTCCTCTGAAGATTTTCAACCTGATCTTTCATAAGGGAAATAAGAGGAGTAATAACAATGCATAATCCTGGCTTTGAGAGAGAATACACCTGAAATGTGATGGATTTTCCTCCGCCGGTAGGCATCAGTCCAAGAGTATCCTTACCTTCAGCTATGGATTGAATAATTTCTTCCTGCAGGGGTCTGAATTTTGTAAAACCCCAATATTTGTTCAATATATCCTGATACACATTCATTCTTTTAAAAAATCAAATAGATAACAAGAAACATACGAACATAGTAAAATTTAATTAAATTTAAGACATTACTTTCCCTATAACAAGAGAAACAAAAATATACTACAGTAATTTTTTGTAATTTTGAAACATAAACTATAAAAATAAATAAATGTCTTTTTTATCGGACAAAATAATTTCTGAAGGTCTTACTTTTGACGATGTTTTACTGATACCTGAATATTCTGAGATATTCCCTGGAGACACTATTCTTAAAACAATGTTTTCCAAACGGATTTCTATAAATATTCCTATCATTACTGCTGCAATGGACACGGTAACTGAAGCCACAATGGCTATAGCAATAGCAGAACTTGGAGGTATCGGAGTCATCCACAGAAACATGTCTGTTAAAAGGCAGGTAGAACAGGTAATGTTGGTAAAAAAGGCCAAAATAAAGAATCTTTACGGAGAAAATATTAATGACGATCGTCCTTTTCCTGAGCCGTCTATTGACAAAAAGGGAAAATTAAGGGTTGCTGCAAGTGTAGGAATATGCAAAGATGTAATGGATCGTATAGAAGCACTGGTCAATGCTTCAGTTGATGCAATAATTATTGATTCGGCACACGCACATTCAAAAATTGTACTTGACATTTTAAGGAAATCAAAATCCCGGTACTCAGAGCCTGATTTTATTGTCGGAAACATTGCAACAGGAGAAGCAGCTACAGATTTGGTACTTGCTGGAGCTGACGCTGTAAAGGTAGGTATAGGTCCTGGATCTATCAGAACAACCCACTCTATAGCCGGAGTAGGAATCCCTCAGTTGTCAGCCATTTATGCAGTAAGCAATGCTTTACAACATAGTGGTGTCCCTATTATTGCCGATGGAGGAATTCGTTCACCAGGCGACATAGCAAAAGCTATTGCTGCAGGTGCTGATTCAGTAATGGCAGGATCCATTTTTGCAGGAGTAGAAGAATCTCCCGGAGAAACAATTTTTATTCAGGGGAAAAAAATTAAAAAATACAGAGGTATGGATTCCAATGAAGTTCTTAATGAACGATATCAGGAATTAAATGATGAAGAAATAAATATGAACAATCCTATTCCTGAAGGAATTGTTGTAAGGATTCCATGTAAGGGTTCTATAAGCAAAATCATTCTCCGTCTTTCCGGTGGGTTAAGGGCAGGAATGGGATATTGTGGTGCAAAAACAATAGAAAAACTTAAACAGGCAAAATTTATAAGGATTACCCAATCAGGTGTAAGGGAAGGATATCCGCATGATATCAACTCTAATAATTCAGATCAGAATTCATTTATAAAATAACAATCACTATTTATCCATGGTAAAAACATATAAGACATATATTTTAGATTACAAAAACATTAAACTATAATTTGTATAAATTTATGAGAATTCTTTTAATTTCAATACTTTCCCTTTTTTTATTTACAAAATGTCAGCCTCCGTCTAAAGATGCCAGAACTCCTCTTGCTCAGGTAGGAGAGAATATACTTTATAAAGAAGATGTACAGAAGGTTTTGCCCAAATATATAACCGAGTCAGATAGCACTCTTTGGATGAATGATTTTATCAACAGATGGATTCGTAAAGAACTTGTGGTACTTGCTGCCGAAGAAAATTTATCCCCTGAACAAAAAGATGTAAGTGAAAAATTAGATGATTATAGAAATTCTCTCTTAATTTATCAGTATAAGAATCAGCTTCTGTCACAGAAATTAGACACAATAATCTCTTCCGAAGAGATTATTGATTATTATCATAAGCACGAAAAAGATTTTATTCTTACAAATAACATAATAAAGTCTATTTTTTTAAAAGTTCCATCTGAGATTGCCAACATTAAACACATAAAAACTCTGTGCAAGAATCTTTCCACGGAAAATCTGGCTAAATTTGATGAATACGGAATGCAATTCGCTAAATTATATGATCGGTTTGATGATCAGTGGATAAATGCTTCGTCTGTTTTTAAGCTCCTTCCCGATCCAATTAAAAAAGAATCTGCCTTTTTGGAAAAAAACAAGTTCGCAGAAGGTAACGATACAAATTATTATTACTTTATTTGCATTCGGGATTATCGTTTATCCGGAGATATTGCACCAATGGAATTTGTAAATAAAGAAATCATAAATGTAATATTAAACAAAAGGAAAATAAAATTTTTCCAAAATATGGAAAACGACATCTTTCAGGAAGGTTCAATATCAAATAAATATAAAATCTTTAATAAAAAATAGAAATATTATGTTCAGGGAAGCATTAACGATATTTAGTTTATTATGTCTTTTAGTATTTTCAAATAAAATTCAGGCACAAGACAAAACTGTTGATCAGATTGTAGCTATTGTAGGAAACAATATTGTTCTAAAATCTGATATTGAAGACAGGTATATGCAAAACAAGGCTCAGGGGATTACCTCTGACGGTGATATGAAATGTGAAATTCTGGAAGACTTTCTTGTTGAAAAATTACTGGTAGCCGAAGCAGAACTGGATACCACAATTGAAGTCACGGATAGTCAGATAAATGAGAGTATGGATCAAAGAATCCAGTATTTTATCAAAAATATGGGATCAATAAAAGCGGTAGAGGAATATTTTAGAGAACCGATGGCAAAAATTAAGATGAATTTATCCGAAGTTATCAAAAATCAGATTCTTACAAGTAAGATGCAAACTAAAATAGGAGATAAAGTTTCAGTTACTCCTGCTCAGGTACGCTATTATTATAGAAACATTGATCCGGCAGAAATTCCTTTAGTACCAACACAGGTGGAATATTCCGAAATTTCAATTTATCCTAAAATTCCAATAGAGAAAGAAAACAGCATTAAGGCCCGTCTTAGAGAAATGAGAAAAAGAATAGAAAATGGAGAAAATTTTGCTACTATGGCTGTATTGTATTCCGAGGGTCCTTCTGCCCCAAATGGCGGGGAACTTGGATATATGGGAAAAGGCCAGCTTGATCCTGTATATGCTGAAGCAGCCTTTAATCTTAGAGAAGGTAAAATCTCCAATGTTGTAAAATCTGATTTTGGATATCATATAATTCAGTTAGTAGACAGAAAAGGTGATAAGATCAATACCCGTCACATAATACTAATTCCTAAACCGAGTCAGGAAGCACTTGATAAAGCAAAAAATGCACTTGACAGCCTGGCTGATATGATCCGAACAGAAAAAATAACATTTGAAGAGGCTGCTCTTCATTTTTCTGCTGACAAAAACTCAAAGAATGGTGGCGGAATTGCCATTAATCCATACACAATGTCTTCAAAATGGAAACCCGAAGAACTGGATCCTACAGTAAGTAAGGTATTAAGCGAGCTCAAACCAAATGAAATTTCAGATCCGTTTGTTTCGAAAAATGATAAACAGAGAATTGTATATAAAATTGTAAAATTAATAAACAGGAAAAAAGAACATAAAGCTAATATGCAGGAAGATTATCAGTTGCTTGATGATTCTTATCTTCAAAAAAAGAAGGCGGAAGCCCTGGATAAATGGATTGGCGATAAGCAGTCTAAAACGTATATTCATATTGATGATTCCTATGCTAATTGTAATTTTAAATTCAAAAACTGGAAAAGACAATAATAAGTTTTTTGTATTACAAAATTTCGTTTTTAGGTTATATGATTTCGTTTTCCGGATACAAGGAAAAGTAATATGATTAGTATTGACAAAAAAATTATCTGTTTCTTTTTTTTTATAGTACCTTTATTTGTTCATGGTCGGATAATAGAGACTATACAGATTCAAGATACCACTATTCATGGTGAAGCTGCGACAAAGACTAAAGCTACAATACAAAAACTTTATAAAACGTCAAGCGTTCCGGTTCAGCCAAAAGATTCTGTACAGACTAGCTCTAACGGACAGCCCAAATCTACAGGACAAAGAAAAAGAGTAATAATAACGCACGCCGACTCACTGGTACACAACAAATCTTTTGCCAAGAACATTCAGCGTCTTATAGGGAATGTCCGTTTACGTCATGAAGAGATTAATATATGGTGCGACAGTGCCTACTCCTATACAGATACCAACATGGTTGACGGATACAGTCATGTACACATTATTAAAAGCGACACACTGCATCTCTATGCTAATTTCATTAATTACAATGGAGACACAAAAATTGCCAGAGCGAAAGGGAAAGTGAAATTAATAAACAAAAGTACTATTCTTACTTCCGATTCACTAAATTATGATATGAATACAGGAATCGGCTATTACGATCATTATGGAACAATAAAAGACTCAACATCCACCCTTAACAGTAAAATCGGTGAATATCATGTCAGAGAAGATAGGGCATATTTTAAAACAAAAGTACACGGTCTGGCCAATGGATATACACTAAAATCAGACACATTAATTTATCAGCCAAAATCAGGAATTGTTTCCATTGTAGGACCGACTAATATTTTTAACGAAGAAAATAATATTGTTGCCTCAAAAGGAACCTACAATACGAAAACAGGTGAGGCAGATTTATTTAAAAGGTCTGTAATTACCCGCGAAACCAATAAAATTATTGCAAACACCATTTATTACGATAAATTAACCGGAAACGGGAAGGCATTTGGAGATGCAGAAATATATGACCTGAAAAATCATTTAATTATAAAAGGTGATCGTGTATTATATAACGATTCTCTGAAAACTTCAATGGCAACTGATTCTGCACAACTTATCTATTACTCAGAAAGAGATACCTTTTTTTTGCACGCCGACACATTATTCTCATCTCCCGACGATAGTATTCCTGAGCAAAAAATTGCAAAGGCATACTATCATGTAAAATTTTTTAGAAAAGATATGCAGGGGAAATGTGACTCTCTTGTTTATCTGACCAGAGATTCCACAACACAAATGTTTCACGAACCGGTTGTCTGGTCTCAGAATAATCAGTTATCAGCAGAATATATAAAAGTTGAAACGGATGATAAAGATACAAAAACAGCCTATCTTGACAATAACGCATTTATTATAGCCCGGCAGGACACAGGATTATATAACCAGATAAAAGGAAGAAATATGATCGGGCATATATATCAAAACAAACTATACAAGATTGATGTAGACGGAAACGGAGAATCTTTATACTATGCCAGTGATGACAACGGAATTTTCGGACTAAACAATGTTCAGTGCAGTAGTATTATTATCTATTTAAAAGATAGTAAAATCAATAAAATCAATCTTGTATCTTCACCTGAAGGTATTCTTACACCATTAGACCAGCTTTCAGAAACAGACAAAACACTACCCCAATTCAAATGGCTGGATGATATCCGGCCAAAATCACGTTACGATATTTTTAAATAGATAAAAACAGTTGCCGGATATTTGCCCGGGGCAAAAAAAAGAGACGCAATATTTTACGTCTCAGGTTAATGATATTTTACAGGTCTATAAAACCGCAAGAATTATCAATACTCGTCTTCATTAAAGAAAAAGTCATCCTTACTGGGATAATCAGGCCATATATCTTCGATACTTTCATAAACCTCTCCCTCGTCTTCAATTTCCTGCAAATTTTCAATCACTTCCATTGGTGCCCCCGAACGAACTGCATAATCAATTAATTCATTTTTTGATGCAGGCCAAGGTGCATCTTCCAGCTTTGACGCTAACTCTAATGTCCAATACATAATTGAAATTATTTAAATTTTATCTATTCCTATTTTTTGCGAATATATATAAAAAATCATTTGATATAGTATAAAAAATCTAATTATTTATTTTTTTTCCAAAAAGTTTCTAAAACTCCATTATCAAGATTAAATTTTCGCGCAAGAATAAATAAATAATCAGACAACCTGTTGATATATTGTATTATACTTATATCAACAAAAGTATGCTCCGATAAACGTACAATATTCCTTTCAGTCCTCCGGCAAACAGTACGGGCAACATGCGAAAATACAGATGCTTCACATCCTGATGGCAAAACAAAATTAGTCAGCGGCGGAATTTTTTCAGAAATCCTGTCAATTTCTGCCTCCAGATCTTTCACATCATCCGCAAATTGTAATTTTTCTTTATTTTTATAATTAACTGATATATTTTGGGAACTATCAGATTTTTTTTCAGGACAATCAGACTGATCAGTTGCAATGCATGAACATATATCGAATAAAGTCAATTGAATCTTTTTCAAAAATCCATTGTCAAAATAATCCTTACACTTCGACCGTATAACACCCAGATAACTATTAAGTTCATCAACAGTTCCATAGGTTTCAATTCGAATATCATATTTTTTTACCCTTCTTCCTCCAATCAGTCCGGTAGTACCGTCATCACCCATTTTGGTATAAATCTTCATTTTTTTTCCATTTGTTCATATATTAAAAGATAACTATGCACTCTTGTAAAGATAATAAACATAAAACACAGAATCCAAATAAAAAAATTAAATAACCACGTAAAAATCCGGTTATCTTTTTTTTTACCTTTGTGTTAAACAGAATTCTATTATAAGTATGTCAGATATATTAGATCAGGATATAAAATATTTACCGGGTGTTGGTCCAAAAAGAGCTGAACTTTTAAAAAAGGAGCTCGACATATCAACATTTAGAGATCTGATGTATTACTTCCCATATAAATATATCGATCGCACGCAGTTTTATAAAATAAATGAGCTGGATCTTCATCAGCCTTACGTACAGGCAAAAGGGAAAATAAAAACATTTAATCTTATAGGAGAAGGCCGCAAACAAAGACTCACAGCTGAATTTTACGACGAGACAGGAAGCATAGAACTTATATGGTTCTCAGGAATCAGATATATAAAACAGAGTATTCTTCCGGGAAAAGAATATACAGTATTCGGAAAACCGTCTGCTTTTAACGGGAAAATCAACATAGTTCATCCCGAGATGGAATCAGAAAACACAGAGGCCATCTACACAGGAGTACTACAGTCATTTTACAACACCTCCGGACTTCTAAAAAAACGATATATAACCAGCCGTGCACTAAACAAATTACAATTTACTCTGGCAAAAAGTACAGAAGGAAAAATAACCGAAATACTCCCCTCCTGTATACTTGAAAAGTTTCATCTCCTCTCGCTATCACGAAGCCTTAAAGAAATTCATTTTCCAGAAAATTCCCGGATTCTTCAGAAAGCCATATTCCGGTTAAAATTTGAAGAGCTGTTTTATATCCAGATGAAAATACTTTTGCTAAAAATAAAAAGGCAGGAACATTTTAAAGGATTTGTATTCTCAAAAATCGGATATAATTTCAACAAATTCTACAATGAAAACCTTCCATTTGAACTAACCAATGCACAAAAAAAAGTCATTAAAGAAATACGACAGGATATTGGCAGCGGAAAACAAATGAACCGTTTATTGCAGGGAGATGTAGGAAGCGGTAAAACACTGGTTGCCCTGATGGTATCATTAATAGCTTTCGATAACGGATATCAGGTAAGTCTTATGGCTCCTACTGAAATTCTTGCCCGTCAGCATTATCAGACCATTACAAATTTTCTGAAAGGAATTCCTATAAATATTGGTATGCTTACCGGTTCTGTAAAAACTAAAAAACGCAGAGCAGTACTGGAAGGAATAAAAACCGGTGAAATTCAAATATTAATAGGTACTCATGCACTAATTGAAGATACTGTAGTTTTTAAAAATCTCGGACTTGTTATAATCGATGAACAACATAGATTCGGAGTAGCCCAGAGAGGAAAATTATGGACAAAAAGTGACACCATTCCGCCACATATTCTGGTTATGACAGCCACCCCTATTCCAAGAACACTGGCAATGACTCTATACGGAGATCTTGACGTTTCGGTTATTGATGAACTTCCTCCGGGAAGGAAACCAATTGATACACGTCATTATTACGATAACAAAGCAACTGAAGTATATCAGTTTATAAGGAACCAGGTAACACAGGGTCGTCAGGTTTACATAGTCTACCCTTTAATTAAAGAATCAGAAAAATCTGACCTTAAAAACCTTGAAAACGGTTATGAACTATTAAAAGAAGTCTTTCCAAGGTTCTCTCTTAGTATGGTACACGGGAAAATGAAGGCTGCTGAAAAGGAAAAGGAAATGCAACTTTTTAAAGAAGGAAAATCACAGATTCTGGTAGCTACAACCGTAATTGAAGTAGGTGTTGATGTTCCCAATGCAACTATCATGGTCATAGAAAATTCAGAGAGATTTGGTCTTTCTCAACTTCATCAGCTTAGAGGAAGAGTCGGCAGAGGAGCTAGTCAATCATACTGCATACTTATGTCATCTTTTAAAATCAGCAGCTTAAGCCGCAGGCGTCTGAACACCATGGAAAGAACAAATGACGGATTCGAAATTGCAGAAGAAGATCTTAAACTTCGCGGTCCCGGTGATCTTGAAGGAACTCAGCAAAGCGGACTGGGAATAGACCTGCATATAGCAAATATTGCCAAAGATGGTAAAATATTACAGGTGGCAAGAGATACTGCCTCCGAAATTCTGGAAGACGATCCCAAACTGAAAAAAGATGAAAATAAAATTTTGAGAAATCAACTTATTAAGATTAAAAAAAAACAATTCGACTGGAGTGTTATCAGTTAATCAATTTTACTTATGATTTTTAAGAATATATACCAAAAAGATATCTATATATTATTATTTTGCTGATTTTTAGTTTCATTTTAAATATATTGTCATTATATATACTTTTTAAAAAAATCATAAAAAATATCTTTCTAATGAAAAAATTAAAAAAACATGTTTAGTTTTGTTCTTTAAGTAAAAAAAGGGAAACATGGCAGACGAAATTTCACATGAAGGAATTGTCAAAAAAATTTTAGAAGATAAAATAATAGTTACTATAGTTAGCCAGTCTGCATGTAGTATGTGCAGTGCTAAAGGTATGTGCCCTGCCTCAGAATTACAGGATAAGGATATTGAAATCGAAAATTATCCCGGAACCTTTCATACAGGTCAGAAAGTTCTTGTAACAGGGACAACTTCACAGAGCATGAAAGCATTATTTTACGGATATCTTCTCCCTTTTATTCTGGTAATAGCAGTTCTTATTACCTTTATGCAGATAACCGGTGAAGAAGGATTATCAGGACTTTTATCCCTTGGTATTCTTGTCCCCTATTATCTGCTATTATATTTATTCAGAAAAAATCTCAAACAAAGTTTTAATTTCAAAATCAAGTCGTTATAATCTTAATGTATGAATACAGTTATTATTTATAGTATCATTATTTTAAGTTCCATCGGTATTCTGGCCGCGGTTATTCTTTATTTTGTTGCACAAAAATTTAAGGTTCACGAGAATCCTAAAATAGATGAAGTTGAAAAAGTATTACCAGGAGCCAATTGCGGAGGTTGTGGATTCGCAGGATGTCGTGCCTTTGCTGAAGCATGTGCAAAAGACAATGATCTTTCTGATAAATTATGTACAGTCGGAGGAAATAAGACAATGGGAAAAGTTGCCGACATCTTAGGTTTAAAAGTTGAGAAGAAAGCTCCCAGAGTTGCTGTCGTAAGATGTAACGGGACATGTGAAAACCGTCCCAAAACAAGTCATTTTGACGGAGCCTCTTCATGTGCTGTGGAAGCATCAATCTATTCAGGCGATACCGGATGTCAGTTCGGATGTCTTGGAGAAGGAGACTGCGTTGCAGCCTGCAACTTCGATGCTCTTCATATGAATCCTGAAACCGGTTTACCGGAAGTTGATGATGATAAATGTGTTGCCTGTGGTGCCTGCGTTGAAGCATGTCCGAGAAATCTCATCGAGCTTAGAAAAAAAGCTCCCAGAAACATGAAGGTATACGTAGCATGCCGAAACGAAGAAAAAGGTGGAATAGCCAGAAAATCATGTAAAGTTGCCTGCATAGGATGCGGGAAATGTGTACAGGTTTGTCCTTTCGACGCCATCACACTAGTAAACAATCTGGCTTACATAGATTCAGACAAATGTCGTTTATGCCGCAAATGTGTTGCAGTATGCCCTACAGGAGCCATTATCGATGTTAACTTTCCAAAGCCTGTAATCAGGGGAATAAAGAAACCGAAAGTTACACCCGCAGCAAAACCGATAGTATCAGCAGATAAAACTGTTAAAGCAGTTCCAAAAACAGCAAAAAAACCGTTAACGGAAACGGCTCCCAAAGCAACTGCTAAACCAGTAACAGAACCTACGGGAAAGACAGTTAAAAAAGAAGTTACAATTTCAGAAAAATAATATCCTCTTAAAAAATACTGTTGTGATAAAAAAATCAGAAAAATTAATATTTAATACAGGAGGTCAATTGTGTTGAAAACATTTAAAATTGGAGGAATACATCCGGCTG
>Ga0172378_10000485_pt1 | contig 34920 bp, 25 predicted proteins | sample GrowelOW332metaG_FD_119755 | JGI IMG/M metagenome (GOLD analysis project Ga0172378, IMG submission 119755) | Groundwater microbial communities from an aquifer near a municipal landfill in Southern Ontario, Canada - Pumphouse #3_1 metaG | ecosystem: Environmental > Aquatic > Deep subsurface >...
ACAAAAAAGCCCGGCATTTAAGCCGGGCCTTTCAAATCTCAAGAACTCTATTAAAGTTCCTTACCGTACACCTTTTCGGCATAGGTAATCGTTGCACCGAGATATTCGCGGTTCATCTTCGCGATATAATCCACAGTGATGCCCTTCGGGCAAGCCGCCTGGCATTCATAGAGGTTCGTGCAATTGCCGAAGCCTTCCTTGTCCATTTGAGCGACCATAGCGAGCACGCGCTTCTTTGCCTCGACCTTTCCTTGCGGGAGGAACGAGAGATGACTCACCTTGGCTGCGACAAAGAGCATCGCGGAAGAGTTCTTGCAAGCTGCAACGCAAGCTCCGCAACCAATGCAAGCTGCTGCGTCAAATGCGCGATCCGCCTGATCTTTAGGAACAGGAATCGTCGCGGCATCCGGTGCAGAGTTCGTATTAATGCTCACATAGCCGCCAGCTTGAATGATGCGGTCAAATGCGCTTCTATTTACAACGCAATCCTTGATGACAGGGAATGCAGCAGAACGCCAAGGTTCAATGACGATAGTATCACCATCCTTGAATTTACGCATATGAAGCTGGCAGGTCGTTACCGCATAATCCGGACCATGCGGCATACCGTTGATAACCAGAGAGCACATACCACAAATGCCTTCGCGGCAATCATGGTCAAAGGCAAAGCCTTCTTTTCCCTGCTTCATCTGTTGTTCGTTCACAACATCGAGCATTTCAAGGAAAGACATATCCGGCGAAATGCCTTCGATGCGAACGGTTTCAAATTGTCCTTTGGATTTGGCGTCCTTCTGACGCCAAATTTTGAGAGTCAAGTTCATATTGTCGCTCATTATTTGTAACTCCGCGTCACAAGGTGTACATTATCAAACGTCAGCGGTTCCTTAGAGAGTTCAGGCACACCGCCTTCGCCCTTGTATTCCCAAGCGCCGACATAACAGAAGTTATTGTCATCGCGCATAGCTTCGCCATCCGCAGTCTGGTGTTCCTCGCGGAAGTGACCGCCGCAGGATTCTTCGCGGTGGAGAGCATCGCGCGCGAGAAGTTCACCAAATTCAAGGAAGTCCGCAACATGATTCGCGCTTTCAAGATTCTGGTTGAAGTCGCCTTCAGAGCCCAGAACAGTGACGTTCTTCCAAAATTCTTCGCGGAGTTCCGGAATACGCTTGAGTGCGTCTTCGAGGCCTGCCTTGTTTCGACCCATTCCGACGTCTTCCCACATGATATGCCCCAGTTCGCGATGGAATTCGGAAACCGTACGCTTGCCATGAATGCCCAGGAGCTTGTTCAAGCGTTCCATAGTCTGCTTTTCGGCCTCAATGAACGCAGCATCGGAAGCACTCACCTTTTCGAGCTTTTGACCCGCAAAGTAACCGCCGATCGTGTAAGGAAGCACAAAGTAACCGTCAGCGAGGCCCTGCATAAGGGCACTTGCACCAAGGCGGTTTGCGCCATGATCCGAGAAGTTTGCCTCACCGAGGACAAAGCAACCCGGTATGGTGCTCATCAGGTTGTAGTCAACCCAAAGGCCGCCCATTGTATAATGGCTCGCCGGATAAATGCGCATCGGGACCTTGTATGGATCCTCATCCGTAATCTTCTGATACATCTGGAAGAGGTTGCCATACTTAGCGCTTACGCCACCGACACCGAGGCGTTTGATAGCATCACCAAAGTCGAGGTAAACAGCTCGCTTAGTAGCGCCCACACCCATTCCGTTGTCGCAAACCATCTTGGCATTGCGGCTAGCGACATCGCGAGGAACGAGGTTTCCAAAAGATGGATAGCGCTCTTCGAGGTAATAATAGCGTTCATTTTCCGGAATCTGATCCACAGAGCGGGTATCGCCCGCTTTCTTCGGAACCCAAATACGTCCGTCATTGCGGAGGGATTCGCTCATCAAGGTGAGCTTGGACTGGTGATCGCCCGTCACGGGAATGCAAGTCGGGTGAATCTGCGTGTAGCAGGGGTTCGCAAAAAGAGCTCCCTTCTTATACGCTTGCCAAGCCGGGCTCACATTGGATCCCTTGGCGTTGGTGGAAAGATAGAAGACGTTGCCATAACCGCCCGTAGCGAGACACACGGCATCGGCTTCATAGCTTTCCAGTTTACCAGTAATGAGATTGCGGACCACAATTCCGCGGGCCTTTCCGTCAATCACGACGAGGTCCTGCATGTCGCGGCGCGGGAAGATCTTGACCGATCCCTTCGCCACCTGGCGCATCAGAGCCTGATATGCGCCGAGCAAAAGCTGCTGACCGGTCTGTCCACGGGCGTAGAATGTGCGCGAGACCTGCGTACCGCCAAAGGAGCGGTTGGCGAGGAGTCCACCATAATCGCGTCCGAATGGAACGCCCTGGGCGACGCACTGGTCAATAATGGAATTGGAACATTCCGCCAAGCGGTGAACATTCGCTTCGCGGGCGCGGAAATCGCCGCCCTTGACCGTGTCGTAGAAAAGACGATAGACGCTATCGCCATCATTCGTATAATTCTTGGCTGCGTTGATACCGCCCTGAGCCGCAATGGAATGTGCGCGGCGCGGAGAATCCTGGTAGCAGAACGAAAGAACTTGATAGCCGAGTTCCCCGAGGGAAGCTGCGGCGCTAGCACCGGCAAGACCCGTACCGACGACGATGATCTTGAACTTGCGCTTGTTTGTAGGATTCACCAATTTGAGTTCAAATTTATGGCGAGTCCACTTTTCAGAGATGTTTCCACCTGGGATATGAGCATCGAGAATCATATTAGCGATCTCCTTCTGCTTGTTTCATCATGTAAGAGACTTGTGAGCCGCTCACAGAAGAGGGGATGACAAAAGAAGTCTTCTTCTGTACCTGTTCTTGTTGAAGCTGCTCTAGTTGATTTTGACGGCCGATATCCTTGGATTGCTCGATCAAGGCTTGAGTAGCCGGCTGATGGGAGAGGACTGCACTACCGGTGGCAACGACTAAAAAACCGCCAGCAACAACAATGCTATAAGCCATGCCGAACTTTTCGATGATCGGCGTCCACTTCTGATGGGCTATGCCTAGCGTCTGGAAAGCGGAGGAAATAGCATGGAATAAATGAAGGCCGACGATGAACATTCCGAATACATAGAAAACGGACCATGCAATGTTGGAGAACATCATAATGGTCGTGAGCCACATATCGCGCACCACAATACCACCAGCGACATCTGCATTCTGGTAGTAATAGTAAGTGCCAAACTTAAGCATATAAAGATGAGAAATGACAAAACCTAAAACGAAGATACCGGACCAAATCATCGTGAAGCTAGCAAAGGTCTTCTTACCCTTGCGAGCATCCACTTCGTAGGTCTCGGATCCGCGGGCTTTGCGATTTTCAATCTTAAGCGTGACAGCGAGGAAAACGTGTATCACGAATACGCAAATCATTACGATTTCAACCGTATAAATGAAAGGTTTGAAATGCGTAAGCAAATACGAATAAGTGTTATATGAGGCCTGAGCGGCCGCAGGATCGGTGTTCAAAAGTTGCAAGTTGCCGACCATGTGCCCTAAAATGAAAAGGGCGAGGACAGCTCCTGTGCAACCCATAATCTGCTTCTTTCCGATGGAGGAAGTCAGATATTTGATTATCCATTGCATTGGGTTTTGTCTCCTTGTGTGTGAATTCTATTAGCCGAGTACGGTACAGGCCTTCTGAGAAGTTGCTTCATACTCATAAAGGTCTTCCTTCTTGAACCAGAACGAGACCTCGCGTTCGGCGCTCGCCGGACTGTCAGAGCTATGTACAACGTTCTCTGTCATAGAAGGGGCAAAATCATAGCGGAGAGTTCCGGCTTCCGCCTTGAGAGGATTGGTCGCTCCATTGATGGCACGGACCTTGGCCACGGCATTTTCGCCGGCAAGGGCGATCATCACAGAAGGGCCCTTAGTCATATAGGCTTCAAGTTCCGGGAAGAAAGGCTTGGACACATGTTCCGCATAGAAGCCACGGGCTTCCGCTGAGGTCATCTGATGCATCTTGAGACCGACAATCGCAAGACGCGCACTTTCATAACGATCGAGGATACGGCCCACAAGACCGGATTTCACTCCGTTAGGCTTGATCATCGCAAAAGTCATTTCCATTAAAATTACCGCCTTTATAAATACGCGAATTAAGTGTGCGAAATATAGCTTTTGGAAGCTTCTAGGAATCGTCTATTCCGCCTTTTCATCCTGTTTAGAAATCTTCTCGAGAAGTTCCTCTGCGAGTTTTCCATTGCTCTGGATGTTCCTGATGAGCCAGTCCACGGATTCCGCAAGGTCGCTCTTGGGATACTTCTGCTGGAATTCCTGGAATAGACCAAGAGCGACGGTATCCTTCTTGAGGTTTTCGTGCATAATGAATGCACGGCTGAAGAGAGCCTTCTCCGCATCTGGAGAAGACGGCCACATCGCATAGAATGCCGCATACTCCCGCTCCGCATCGAAATAATTCTCATTTTCATTGCCAATCTTCGCAATTTCGAAGGTCGCACGAGAATATAGCGAATCGTCATCTGGATAAAGAGTGCGGAGGCGCTCCCAGACTGCACGGGCTTCAGGAAGCTTGCGATTCTTATACAGCGAATCAGCGCGGGCTTCCAAGACACTTGTTGAATACTCATCTATAAGAGGAAGATAGGTCGTGTCATAAACATTTACTTTAGCCTTGCGGGAAAGCTCCGCCTTATAACGAGTAAGCCAATTTCTCTTTTCTGGATTCGCAATCATTTTGAAAATCGCAAATCTTGCGGAATCATAATTCGCATAAGAGGCATACCGGACGGGATTGAGATAATATTCATGACGCATTACAAGCTCCGGTACGGACAAAAATAAAGCCAACTGAGAATGGACGTCTTCGAAAGAGCGGGAATCAAAAAAAGAAGCTCCGTACTTTTTATACCCATTTCTAATCTGAGCTTCAGAAAGTCCATAAGACCCCGCCATTAGGGAATCCATATAAATGCTATTGTAAATGCTTACGCGAGTGTTAGTCACAAAAGCCTTATAAATTTGAGACTTTTCAATATCCACGGATTCCGCTTCTTTTGCAAAGACTTTCCAACCGACCAGATACTTAAGAAGAATGTCACGGGAATAGCGATAGCGCTCTTGTTCTGGAATTTCGCTCCGCAAAGCTATTATATCCCGCTCGTAGACAAATGGGGTTCCATTAGACTTTGCAAGCACATAAGAAGAGTCTAATTCATATTCAGAGCCGGAAGAGAACATAGCCTTGATCTTGGCTTCTACCCGTTCAAAAGGCATTACAGATTCTGCATAACTAGAATCCAAGTAGAAGACTTGGAAAAGCCCTGTATTCGGGGCCTGCATAACAGAAGAGATCGCACCGTGTTCCTTACCTGCGAACTCATCAAAAAGTTTAGGCATCATTCCAATTCCATACGGAAGCGGATGACTTTTTTCCACTTTGCCAACAAATCCGTCATAAGCTTTAGTACTATCATTGGAACTCACTTCGCGAGCCAAAGTCTTAAACGCATCCAACGTTGCGGCACCGGCAACGGCCTTCGCCAAAGCTACCGAATCAGAAGATTGAACGTGGTACACGGAATATGTCGGAAGAGTCTTAAACTCGTCCTGATGCGTTTCATAATATTTACGGGGCTCTGGAGGAACAATTTTTTCTATTGTTACTTTATACTTGATTCTCAGGGTATCTTCACTTCCATGAATTTGTTTGTCCTTATAGCTATCGACAAAAGCTTGTTCCAAAGAGGGGCGAACTTCATCTAGAGTTTTGGATTCTGCCGCATGGCGGGAAAGAATCTTAAAAACTAAGAAAGATGTAGGAGGATCGTTTTTTTGAGATCTCTTGATCTGCAAGAACTTAAAGGATCCATCCGCATTTAGATGCTTTTTCCCAAAGAAATAATCATAAACATCGCTATATTGAAATAGGGAGTCCTTGCTATCAGCCGAAAATGATTGCCTGTTCAACCCAGGGATAGAATCCAGTGACGTTCCTGCAGCAAAAGAGCTTTCTACTTTTTTTGCTTGCAAAGAATCTTGCGATATAAAATAAGCGACATCCACTGAAGCTGGCTTTTGATAAGATCTGAGGCGTTCCGTCAAGAAAGCGTTTAAAGAATCCTTATTTTCGGAAAGGTAGAGCGACTTCGCAATCTTTTCACGGCATTCTATATAGTCAAAGCAAGAATCCGCTGGAAAAAGTTCAGGATGCGACTTATAATAGCTCTGAATCTGATCGTCCGAATGTCCTAAATTACCGATAAGATAAATTTCCTGATATATGCGGGTAAGCATTCTCTCCCGCAAGGCATCCATCTTTTTCTCTACATCCTTGTTCGAATTTCCCAATTTTTTCTTTGCTTCGGCGAAAAATTCATGCGAAGAAATTAAATCGGCAAGAATTCGATTTTTCTTCTCCAATTTGCCATGCTCCGGAGAAGACATCCGGACAAAATCAACATCGGACTGGTAAATTTTCTCATCGCCGACTTTTGCAATCAATGCATCCTTGGTTCCAAAAGGAAAGCAGCCAAGCAAGCCTGCACAAGAAAGTAAAGACAAGCCCAAAATGAGTTTCTGTTTCTTCATAAACAATTTACTCCATTGATGCGTTATTTAAGAGTGGAAAGTGCTTCGTCCAAAGACTTGTGAATTTCGAGGAGGGAATCCGCGCCGATAATTTCAATGATTTCAAGCACATTTTCATTGACATTCGCAATTTTAAAAGTACCTTTTAACTCCTTGACCTTCTTATTTACGAAAAGAAGCGCGCCGAGACCCGTACTATTGATGTACCGGAGGCGAGAAAAATCGGCAATCACCGCATTGACCCCTTCATTTAAAAGGGAAATAACCGAATTCGACATGTTTTCGGCATTGGTCGAATCCAAATCGCCAACAAACCGGAGTAACCGGGCCTTTGGGAAATTCTCAATATTTTCTATGGTCAGAAGTTCCTGTTTTCCGTTCATTTTCCCTCTCGCATTTTGGTAATGCAAACTTCAACCTTCCGCGATTCAATGCGGAAGGTCATTTGATTTGAAAACAATTTGACTAATGTAATGCCCCTACCCCGCAACGCATCCGGACCAAACGTCGGATTGCTGAATTTTTTAGAAAGTTCGTCGATTTCCTGTTGAGAAAGATCCTCACAAGAATTCACTACCCGAATTTCCACTTTCTTTTTGTCAAAGGAAAGGAAAAAATCAAAATAGGCATCCGAGGGGCTGCCATGTTCTATAGCATTATTCGAAAGTTCATCTACGATAAGCTCAATTCCGTAAACTTCTTTTGGCAAATATCCTTTACTGCGCAAGAGATCGACGACCAAGCGGCGAAGAACTGGAATAAAGGAAGCCTCCGCCGGGAACTTCAAAGTCAAGAAGCGAGGTGCATTGCGGAATTCCCAACGGAAATAGTCGAGATAGGCATCCATATTCTTGTAATAGGGAATGATCTTGTTCACCCCCATCAAATCCAATTTTTCAATAAGGTATTTACCGGGAGACACAAAAGCAATGCTTCCCAAATGATTGACAACCCGGGAGCGGAGCCCCATTAACGCACCAACTGCCGGAGAACTTAAAAAATCCACTTCCGACAAATCCACGGCCCAATGATAAAATTTCTTTTCGAGCCATTCGTCCAACAAAGACGCTATCTGCGGGATGGCATCCAAACCAATATCGCCTTGCAATTTTAAAACGGAAACCTGCGGCTCTTCCGCAAGACTTTTAACGGAAATAGGACTCATGCAAGAACATCCCTCTTCCCGCGGAGATTTCCTTTCGAATCAAGTAAAGAGATCCGGAGCCGGGGAAAATCATAAATGCATTCTATATGAAGTAATTCACCAGAAGCCTCATTCAATCCACTCGAAAAAAGAAATTTGGTTTCTTCTCCGGCTTGTTCTGCCGAAGATTCAGAAAATCCAGCAGCCTTGGTCGAGCCGGAAATAAACTCAATGATACAAGGAAGAAAGGCATCATCGGAAGAAATGTCCAAACGAATGGTTTGATTGCAAGGCATGCCCCCAATATACATAGATTTCTAGCTATATTGGGAGTCGTGAACCGGTTAAACCCCGTCGTTGCCATTATAATATTCATCCTTTTTGTGGGCTCTCTCCTTTTAGGAACCTGGGGTGTCCGGAATTTTGTCATCCAATATATGAAAACGGGGCACAAATATGGCGAAATTTCAGTTACACCCTTTGGGCATACATATAGCGGCATTCTGGAGCACAATTGGGACTCCATCCAGGTCAAAGGCCCCGGATTTGATATTTCGCTTTTGAAGCCATCCTTGCGAGCTCATCTCATTTTTTCACCTAAAGAAGACTTTTTCCAATTAAAACTGGATACGGCCCACACCCGGATCCACCCCCATCAATTTTCGCACGAAAAAAACAGACAAGATTTCAACTTTTCTTTTCCGGACATCCGGATACCTTTAGAAACCTCCATCTACATCGATTACACCGATATTTGCATCGATTCCGTGGGAAGCTGGGCCGTAGATTCAATTGTCCTCAAGACCACCAGCGGGAAATCCCTGAATCTTTCATTTGAGGACATCAACGGTACATACATTGAACGGCTTATTTCAGGAGGAGCAGACCTATCCTGGAGTGCGAGATTCTTAGATCTGAATTTAAGAATCGTCACTGAAGACAAAGACAGTCTCTCGATTGCAGCCAATGCGGCCCGCACTTCACCGATGAACTTGTCCGGCACCGCAGAACTATTCATCAAAGATCCCAAAATATGGATTCACAATAAAATTCCAAATAAGCTTTCCATTGAATCCATACACACAAACACAAAATTTTCAGCTGACATTTCAAAAGGCAAATTCGCTTACGATGCAAATCTAAAGGCCGACCTCGGCGAATTCTGGCCGCTGCCCGCCCTCCGGGCCAATTTGAATGTCCAGGGCAACGAAAAAATGAAAGTTTCTATAAACGGGGACCTCTCTGGAAATGAAGGCGGAAAAATCGAACTGCAAGGCGAAGTCGACAAGAACCTGAATGGGACTCTCTTTACAAGCATAGAGAATATCAGCGCCGAGTTCGCATTTTTAATGATGCCTCTCGATATCACGCTGCTTTCATCAAAAAAAAGCAGGGATACACTCCAAATCGAAGCGACAACCCGGAGAGGTTCGACGGTCAATGCAAAAATCAGCGACCTATTCAAAAATCCAAGGATAGACTTTACCGCAGATATCGACGAGCAGGAACCCTGGGCTCTCGATTGGTGCCAAGGCTACTTAAGGTTCGGATCCCGTCCACAAATTAGGGGAGCTTTTTATGATAAAAAACTCCATGCAAATGTTATTATCTCACCTTTAGAATACGCCTATATGATGAAGGCCGATTATTTTTCCACATCCCTCGTCCTTGACAAGAACGGAATTTTATTCGATAACGGCATCATCCGGACTCCCGCAGAGAACTACGATTTTACAGGAGAAGTTCTCTGGAACGATTCCATTCCGCACACTGCGTGGAAGGTGCATCAAGGTAACCGCGGCTATGCGGAAGCGTGGATATCATTCGATGCCAAATTGCAGGCTAGTGCAAAAAATGTGAGGCTCGCCACCATACCCTTTGCCGATACATCCTGGAGAAAGGGCATGGATGCAATCGTCTCGGGATCATTTAATGAAGATTTCAAGAAAAACATCGGCAATGCGGACATCTATGCAGAAGCAGAAATCGCCCACATCCCGCTCCAAGCAAAAATCAGAGCACACCAAAATTTTGACAGTCTTGTATTTGATCATGTGGAAATGACGTCTTTTACAAACAAAATCGTCGCAGAAGGATCCGCGCTACTCGCATACGATTCTCTACAAAACAAGTTTTCAGGCATTGCATTAAACGATGCTTGGCTTTCAACGGATCATTTTGATATTCCCGTACTGCTCGCATCGTATAAAACACCTCTAGCTAAAGGTTTCTTAAGCGGAGACATTACATACAGAAAAAATTCCGGATTGCAAGGCAACCTCCTTTTTACAGACTTGATATTGAAGAGCTTTTCCGAAAACCAATTGTCCATTCCTAAACTGAACATATTTGCAGAAAAAGAAAAGCTGGAAATTTCCGGCGATGCAATCGCCGGAGATGGGGCTTGGGATGGCAACATACAAGTTGACATCGATGGTCTCCTCAATCCAAGACGCCACATTTTCGCATCCTATGCTACCCAGAACGGAGGAACAGCCTGGCTCGAAGGGGATGTGGACTCTTCCCTTTCTTGGAAAGGCAAAGCCCAGCTTTCGGGATCTTGGTTCTTACCTGAAAATCTCGGAGAAATTACGCAAACGGACCTCAAAGCGGAAATAACGGCCGATCCGAAAAAAGGCTTTAGCGGCCTAAGCGCAAAGTTCTACTCCGATACAACCCTCTTTGATAGCAAAAAAAGCATTCCCGTTTTTCCGATTTCTTTCAGCGGAACACTCGATAATGGTCAATTGAGCATTCAAAAAGCGGAAATAGCAAACGATAAAGGAGAAACTGTCACTGCATCGATTGATTACAACTTAACAGATATGAAGTTGGACAAAGTTGATTTTCATACAGACGAGTACAGTATCGTTTGGGATAAAAGGCATGAAGTTAAACTCTTTAATACCACAGGGCACTTGGAAGATTCAGAAAAAGAGTTCGTTTTGCATCTGAATCTTCCCAGCATAACATATAAATTAAATGATAAAACTTGGGGCTACGCCGATGCAAAAGCTCACGGATCAGCAGCATTTCATCTTCCGCACGCAAAAGAAGACCACCTCGTCAATTCTTCCATAACTGGAGACTTCTTTATCGATAGGGCCGTGTATAAAAACCAGTTCGCCATCAATTTGGGATTAAACAACCTCGACAAGCTCACCAAAATGCTTTCCAGTTTTTTCACTAAGATTCGCCGAGAAAAACCTGTGGCAGAAAAAACTTCCGCAAAATCAAGGCCGACAAACTTATCCATACACATTGCAGACTCCGGTGTGGATTCCATCGCTATCGTCACAAATTTGGCAAAATTTCCCCTTATGGTAGATCTTTGGGTTTTAGGATCTACAGATCATCCGATCCTCCGAGGAGACATCAACAACTCCGGCAGCGGGTTCATCGGGCTTGAGAACACATTCCAATTTAATTTGGAATCCTTTGCCATTTCTTTTCAAGACGTTCCTTGGAAACGAGGGAGCATCAACATATCAAGCGTCCAGGAGCTCCCCTATTGCGAAACAAAGGGAACAACAGAAGATAATGAAACCTGTCCCGTCCACTTGGACATTTTAGGCTCCATCACCGAACCAAAACCGATCCCGACCGCAAATTGCGGCATAGACGCCTCACCCGCATCTCTCTATTACAGCGTTCTTCTCGGTTGCATTTCGGAAAACCAGAATTCGATTATCGACCGCAATAAAGTCGCCGGCAAAATTATCGGTAGCGTTCTCACATCTACAGCAAACAAAACTCTCGGTGGAAATTATGTGGGCGATATTGATATGAAGCTTCAATTCTTTAGTGATGAAACTACGTCAGAAAAAGATTCGAGCTACTTGATGATTCCCATCTCTCTCGATAGATGGGTCAAAGATTTGAACTTCGTCTTCGGCTATAAGCAGGACCAAAGCGAAAACCCAACTTACGACCAAGCAATCGAAGCCGGCCTCACCTATACAATTCCCGCCTTTGATGAAAAGGACAAAAAAGATCCGGAACATTACGATCCCAAGCTCGACTTCAGCGGCAATCTAGTCTCCAAGCGCTATGTAACAGCCCTCGAAAGTGATGAAAATGAAAACCGCATAGAAAAGAACATCGGCTTCAATTACACTTATCATTTCTGGTCTCCCTGCTTATTCGGAATTGGAAGATGTCCAGAGCGTAAAGCAACTGAACAAAAAGAGGAGACAAAAAAATGAATGCTTGGAAGATCCTCCTCTTGATGGCGTTCTGTGTATCCGCCCTATTTGGTGAAATGGTAAAACATCCTTGGAAAGTAAACTTTGAAGGAAACGACCTCTATTCCAATTCCCAACTTGAACAAGAACTGGATTTGCCAGAAGAATTCGGACTTGTCGATACTTCCAGGCAAGATTTTCTCATGAAGCTTGCACAAGCGAACATTGAGCTACTTTACTATTCCAATGGCTATTTCAGTTTCAAATCAACTCTGAAAATAAATAAGAACGCAGCCGACGACAATTCTACAAAATATACGCTTTATTCTTTTAATATTTCCGAAGGGCAAGCCTACACATTTAACGAGCTCAGTATAATCCGAGATGGCGGAGAAGACAGCGTTAAAATTTCCGGACTCCGCTTTTCTAGGGGTAACAAATACGACCCTCTAGTCGTTTCCGATGATGTGCAACGCCTGCAAAGTTTGTACAGAAACAACGGATATTTGCACGTGCGCGCGGACTACATAGAAAGCCTCGACACGCTCCATCATGTTGTTAATGTCGAGATCTATATTGAAAAAGGCACCCAAGTCCGTATGGGCAATTTTTCTAGCAGCGTACAAAAACCTAACAATTTCAACAGCGGCGATTCTATAGATAACGAAGGGCTATCCGATACCGCTTGGCTATCCGGCCTTTGGAGAGTTCCTAAGGGAGAAATCATCAACGGGCGTACCTATACGTCCTTCCGCACCAAGTTGCTTTCCACACAGATGTTTTCTTCAGCAAAAATGGAAGACTCTCTCAGAGCAGATGGACTTTCTGACATACACTTCAATGCTGTAGAGCGCATTCCCGGAGAATCGCGGTACTCCATCTTTTACGAAGAAGAATATGGATTTGGCGCATCGGCAACGGCAAAGCATAAAAATTTTTTCGGGCATTTCCACGAAGGTTCGGCAAGCATTCTCGTAGCACAGAACAAGCAGGAGCTTACATTGGGCTATGCCAATCCGCTTTTGTTCGGAACCCGGTTCACCTTTATCCCGACAGCCATACGCTTTGATGACCACATCAGCCTCAATCACGAAAAAATTTCACCACCCGCTTATCCCGATAGCTTGGAAGAACGATACGAAGTCATCAACCGAGGCGATCTTACCTTCGGCCTTTCCAAGAACATCCACTTCCGCGGAACTATAGACACCCGGTTCGTACAAAAAAATGAAGATAGGCTTGTCAAGCTAAAATTAGAGTCCGCAGTCACATTTGATTTTACAGACGATTACTTCAATCCTGAAAAAGGAGTCCGCTTCGCCCCCACGATCGGTACGGGAGCAAATTTCAGCGGTAACATCAAAGACCCTGAGCTTACCGGCAATCCCTATACATACGGAGAAATCACAACCAGCGGCTATCTGCCTATCTACGGGCCCTTCCTAGGTGCCGCAAGCGCAAGTTACGGAAGATTCTTCGCAGAAACTATCGAAGATGACGCGCGCATGTTCTACCAAGGCGGATCCCGCTCCGTACGCGGCTACCGCTTTAGGAGCATCTACCCAAGTTATACTACGGAAGAAGACGGAGAAGAAGTAATCCATACGGGACTCACGCCCCGCTATATCCGATTAAACGGCGAACTGCGTACCAATATGCCTTTTAACGCCATCAAGAACTGGCAACTCGTGCAATTCTATGATTGGACAAAAGTGAGCGACAAGGACAGCAAGACATACGCAAGCAAAACGGAAGCAAGTCTCGGTGCAGGTATCCGCTACAAATGGCAATTCCTCACGCTCCGCCTAGATTACACATTGAAAAAAGATTTCGATAACTGGGGCCCGGAGGCCTATAAATTCGAACGCGTCAACTTCGACCTTTCCCAAGCCTTCTAAAAAAGGCCCCTCGAGAGGAGCCTTTTATTTGTTAATTCCGGGTAAGAGTCTTATAGCGGAATGGTTTGGGATTATCCGGATCTTCGCCCGTGCGGCGCCGGTAATCGGCCTCGTACTCCGTCCAGTTGCCTTCAAACCATACGACCTTGGAATCGCCTTCATAGGCGAGAATATGCGTGGCTATGCGGTCGAGAAACCAGCGGTCATGCGAAATAACCACGGCACAACCCGCAAAACGGAGAATAGCCTGTTCCAAAGCCTGAAGAGTTTCAATATCCAAGTCATTTGTCGGTTCATCCAGGAACAGCAAATTGCCCGCCTGTTGCAAATTTTTCGCCATCAGCACTCGGTTGCGTTCACCGCCAGAAAGTACGGAAAGTTTCTTTTGCTGATCCGCTCCCGTGAAATTGAAGAGCCCACAATAAGCGCGACCGTTCATCTTGCGTTCCCCAACCAGAATCTCATCGCTCCCGCCCGTAATGGATTCCCAAACCGTCTTCGAGTCATCCAGGCTGTCGCGGCCCTGTTCCATCGTGATCATCTCAACAGTTTCGCCGATTTTGAGAGTTCCCGAATCTGGCTTTTCTTGGCCAGTGATCATTTTGAACAAAGTAGTCTTACCTGCGCCATTCGGGCCGATAATACCGACAATGCCCGAGCGCGGAAGCGTAAAGGAAAGGTCGTCAAATAGAATTTTGTCGCCATAAGCCTTACTCAAGTGTTCCGCCTGGATCACGACATCTCCCAAGCGCTTGCCGTTTGATATATAAATTTGCGCGACTTTAATTTGTTCGCGGCTGTCTTCTGCAAGCAAGTCTTCGTAAGCTTTCAAGCGGGCCTTGCTCTTCGCTTGACGAGCCTTCGGGCTTTGCTTTACCCATTCCTGTTCGCGGGCAAGTCGCTTCTGCCTGTCCGATTCACCCTTTTCCTCACTCTTTATGCGGTCGAGTTTCTGATCGAGCCACTGTGCATAATTCCCCTGCCAAGGAATGCCGCGACCGCGATCAATTTCAAGAATCCAACCCGTTACATTGTCAAGAAAGTAACGATCGTGAGTGACCAAAATCACGGAGCCCTTGTATTCCTTCAAATGGCGTTCGAGCCAAGCAACGCTTTCTGCATCCAAGTGATTTGTGGGTTCGTCCAAGAGAAGCAAATCCGGTTCTTCCAAAAGCAATCGGCAAAGGGCCACGCGGCGTTTTTCACCGCCAGAAAGATTCGTGACGGGCAAATCGCCTGAGGGACAATTCAAAGCATCCATCGCAATTTCAATTTTGCGGTCGAGGCTCCAAAGATCTTCAGCATCGATCTTGTCCTGAAGCTTACCTTGTTCTTCCATGAGCTTTTCCATTTGCTCATTGCTCATCGGTTCAGCAAATTTTAAAGATATTTCATTATAGCGGTCTAAAACAGCCTTCTTGGCAGACACAGCCTGCATCACATTGTCTTTCACGGAAAGCTTCGGATCCAGTTGCGGTTCCTGCGGCAAATAGCCCGCAGTACGACCGGGTTCTATCCAGGCTTCACCTTGAAATTCCTTGTCTATGCCCGCCATAATGCGGAGAAGTGTAGACTTTCCGCTTCCATTAGTGCCAATGATGCCAATTTTTGCACCATAATAAAAGCTGAGCGAAATATCCTTGAGCACTGTCTTATTCGGCGGATATGTCTTGCACATTCTATCCATATAAAACACAAACTTTTCAGCCATCTGAAATCCTTTCTATGAAATGGAAATTGGAGACAAACTATTTTTTGGGAAGTGCGGAGGAATCTTGCTGCAGTTCAGGATGCGCCTTCATTTGTTTCATCAAGCGATGATACTTGATAATTGCAGCAAGGCTCATTGCAATACCGACAAGAATCAGCATGCTTGCACAATAAGCGCCCACCGCTGGTTTTACAGTCAAAAAATCATAATTCTGACTTTGCAGCGTGGATGGCAGGCGATAAATGAAAACCCAAAGGGAAACTAAGGCGGCAAGTCCCATTGCCAACGAGCCTACCGGAGAAAAGAAGGCAAATACTCCGGCAAGAACTACAGCAACAATAATGGGGACAAGAATCGGGGCTGTCTGCAAGCGCTGATTGAAAAATTCAGATACCTGCGGTTCCTTTTCCGACATATCGGCAAGTGCAGCCCGTTCCTTTTCCTCCAAAAGGGAAAGAGGCTTCACACCCATAGCAAGCTGATAGGCATTCGGTTCTGCAACAACCCGTTCAGCACAAGAAAAGCTGACTAACGGGAAAAGGAAAGCCACAAGTACAAGAGCAAAGGGAAAAGAGCAAAGGCGCTGAAAAAGTTTAAATTCCTGCATTGTAGAATCCTTTAAAAATCATTTTTTCGAAGCCTTCTCAAGTTCTTTCGAAGCCGGAGCATCCACCACGACGCCATGGGCTTTTAAAACTCTGCGGGCTTTTTCCAAATCTACTTTTTGATGAGAAGGAAAAGCACAGCGAAAGCCGAGATAACTCCCCCAATAACGCGGATCTTCATCATCATAATCCGTCAAATCCAAATCATCCTCAGAAGAACTCTTCCAAGACCCGCCTTTGATGACTCGACTATACCCAAAGAAAGATCCCGTCGGGTTGGATCCTTCCACATAGAAAGAAAACGCGGAATAATCATCCAAAGTCCATTCAGCGACATTACCCGACATATCGTAGATTCCCCACTCATTCGGTTTCTTGGAAGCGACAGGCATTGGGCCTTCCTTTTTGCTGCGGTTGAACACAGCATATTGCACAGCATCGGGCTCCTCGTCCAAATTCCAAAGAGAACCTTCATTATTCCCGGCACGACCCGCATATTCCCACTGTGCCTCTGTCGGAAGATTGCCTCCGACAGCCTTGCAAAATGCTTTAGCCTTGTCCCAAGTCACGTTGTGAACAGGGAGATCTGCGCCTTCAAAAGTCGCAGAATCCTTTCCCAAAATACGACGGAAATGAGCTTCAGTTACTTCCGTCTTATTAATGGCAAACGGCGAGAGGGCGACGATCTTGTTCTTATAGCGGAAAGAGCCGGAATCGATTTCAGCAACTTCACCGCGAAAAAGGTCTATCGAAGGATCAACGGCAGGAGTTGTGTCCTTTACTACAGAATCGCTTTTCGCCACGGTTGAATCTTTTTCAACAGGAAGTGGCGGAGGCGGATTGAGCCAAGCCTGAACTTCCGCTTCATTCAAAATATAGTCAGGTAAAAAGAACTTGCCCGTTCCAATATAAGTCACCTGTCGGAACACAACTTCAAATTTAAGATAGCGGTAGTGATGACGGCTCTTGACTTGGAACTTTTCATACTTCCAGACTGGCTTGTTCTGATAGGTTACCATAATTTGTACGGAATCTGGATTTTGTGCGTTTGCAACAATTGCATTCGATGGAGCCGAAAGAGGTAGAACGCCTTCCCAAGAAAAATCATAGCGGAGCGAATCTCGACCGAACCGGAATGAAACATCTTTAATTTGTGCGTCCATTCTTGCAGAAACAGGGACAAGCTGAGTGCGAAGCGTATCCTCTTCCTGCTTTTCTATCCGTGACTTGATCATATTGTTCAAAGTAAGCACCTTTGACATCTTGGTCGCCTGCCACAGAGACTTTGCACGAGCGCGCGTATTATCAAAATCTTTGACATAAGCCTTGTATTTCGGATTTTCATATTGCATTCCCTTAGGAGGACGCTTGACTTTAGGATAGATGGAATCAAACTTGGCGAAGCCTCTGTTAAGATCCGCAACCATCAAATCATTGATAAACTGATCATACAAGCGCTCTGTTACTTCCAAGGATTCGGCGGAATCCACCATTCCTGCAGTAATATCCGTCTTTATCCGGTAAACCTCTGTATCAAGAGGTACAAGGATCGGGGTTAAAAAAGACGTTTTACCACTTTGCACGTTGACACCCGAAACAACGGGATAGTTCTGTGGAACGCTGAACGCACCAAAAAAAAGACCAGTATCTACAGGAGCAAACGTAACAGGGGGTTTGAAAGAAGTTTGCCCCACAGCCAAAATGGTACCTTCAGGTACCTCCACCACTTTGACAATACCCGTCAAAGAACTCGGATGAAGTTCTTGCCATTTCCCATTTTTCTTGAAATAGAGACGACTGACACGGGAAGAATAAACATAGCGTTTGTCAAAATAGATTTCAGCTTCATCCTGAAATGGCTTTGCAGCCATCGAAGCATAAAAACGGAGCGTGGCCGCCTCATAAACCGAGATTCGGTTTGCTTTTAAGTCAAAAGCATGCAATTTGGAATAACAGGCCGGAACCAGATTTCCGGCATACCAACCGTATAAATTTCCCGCATGCTTGTGGCGAAGGTAAAAGTGATCAGGATCCAAGGGAAATTTAGGCAAAACAGAAATCATGTACCCGCTAATATTTCCATCAACGCAGACATTATCTGCTTCTAGCAGTTTCAATTGCGCATTATATTGCGACAACGGAACAGAAAAACGAAAATCATTCTTACCTCCAGCAAAGACAGCAGCTAGAGAAAAAAGAAGAGCCATCGCCGATATTCTAAAGCGCATAAATCCTCCAGGAATGCTCGTTCCTCAAATTCTAAGATAAAATAAATATAATTTTTTCTTATGATTTTCGAGAGGGAACCCCCATATATGTCAAATACCCTCCTTCATCACCGCCAGAAGGACCGAGTTCAACGATCCAATCCGAAAGGCGGATAATATCAGGATGATGCTCAATCACAATGATGGTGTTGCCCTGTGAGGAAAGACGCCTTAGAAGATTCCAAAGGACTTGTATATCCTTTAAATGAAGCCCCGTCGTCGGTTCATCCAATAGATAGAGGACCCCCGAACGCCCACCCTTGGAGAGTTCCGCAGCAAGCTTCATGCGCTGAGCCTCGCCCCCGGAAAGCGTGGTAACGGACTGCCCCAACCGCAAATACCCAAGTCCAACATCCAAGAGGACTTCTAATCGCTTGGATATCTTAGGCTGATCCTTGAAAAACTCGCAAGCAGCATCAATCCGCATATCAAGGACATCGGCAATATTCTTACCCTTAAATTCCACCGCCAGAGTTTCCTGATTGTAGCGCTTGCCCTTGCAGACATCGCAGGGTTCCCATACATCCGAAAGAAAGTGCATCTCTACGGAGAGAACTCCGCGGCCTTCACAGGCTTCACAGCGGCCTCCGCCACGTGAAGCATTGTAACTGAAGCGATTTGGGCGAAATCCCTTCATCTTGGAAAGTTCCATTTTGGCAAAAAGATCGCGGATAGGATTCAGCGCATCCGTGAAACTCGCCGGAGTCGAACGCGGAGTACCCGAAATAGGCGACTGGTCTACAGCGAGAACTTGCTTGATGCCCTCGGGGAAAATAGCCCGTTCACGCGCATTGCGGCGTTTGTCACCCCTGCCGAATGCGGCTTTCATTAGCGGGAGAATTTCTTCCATCACAAGCGAGCTCTTGCCCGAGCCAGAGACACCACAGACCGTAGAAATCCTGTTTTCAGGAAACTTGACCGTCAAATTTTTTAAGTTGTGCGAAGAGAGCTTCTTAAAAGAGAGGAACTCCGTTTCCTTAGTAACTCCATCCAGTGGCGGATTGTACATTGGAAGCGCCCCCGTCAGGTATTTGACAGTTTCGCTCCGCGGAAATTTTTTGAGAGCTGTTTTCTTTGCAAGTTCCTCTGGAGCGCCTTCGGCGACAATTTCGCCGCCATACTCTCCAGCAAGAGGCCCCATATCAATCAAATGGTCCGCTCCGCGGATCATCTCCATATCGTGTTCTACGACGACTAGCGTATTGCCCAAATCGCGCAAGCGGTAAAGAGAATCTAGCAACTTTTGCGTATCGCTCTGATGAAGGCCCACGGTCGGTTCGTCCAAAACATAAAGAACACCTTCAAGACCGCTTCCTATTTGACTCGCCAAGCGTATGCGCTGGGATTCACCGCCAGAAAGAGTATCGCCGGTGCGGTTTAAATTCAAATAGCCAAGTCCCACACCTTCCAAGAATTCCAAGCGTCCGATGATTTCGCGAAGAAGAGGTTTCGCAATCGCCTCGCGGTTTTTGTCTAATTTGCACTTTAGAAACCATTCGCGAGCATCGTGAATCGAAAATTCCGAAGCCTCTGTGATATTCTTTCCATTCACGGTCACTAGCCGGATTTCAGGCTTTAAGCGGGCGCCTCCGCAATCCGGACAGATTTCTCCCGAGCTGAGACTTCCCATGCCCGAGCACGTCCCGCAAGCACCCCAATGCGTATTGAAACTGAACTGCTTAGGGTTGAGAACGCTATTCAAGTACCAATGGCAATGCGGACAACCCGGGAAAAGCGAATACGATTCAATTGAACCTGAATCCACGCGGACGCCGACCACATTCTTTCCATCGCGATAGGCTCGTTCAAACGCTTCGGCCATGCGCGGAGCATTTGAATCCGATACAGGGATCAAATCCGCAACCGCATAGGCTTCTTTGACATTTTTTGTCGCACTTTTAAATGGTAGGTCAAAAATCTTTCCGTCAAGGACTATTTTGCGGTAGCCGAGTTCCATCAAGCGATCCGAAAGAGAGGATACTTTCACCGCACTTGGAGCCATAAATCCCTGATTAGAGTCCACCATAAAAATCGGAGTGAGAATTTCTGCAGTCTTTCCATTAGATTCTTTGAGCAAATCTCCGATAATCTTCGATACCCGCGAAGACTCCAAGGCTCCCCCGCAATGAATGCAATGCGCCTCTCCTGCTCGCGCCCACAAAATGCGGAAATAGTCATAAATCTCCGTAAGCGTTGCAACGGTGCTCCGCGGGCTCTTTGACGCACAACCCTGATCAATGGCTATCGCCGGAGAAAGTCCGTGGATAAAATCCACCGAGCCTCTATCCAAGCGGCCCAAAAAGCGGCGGGCATACGTGCTGAGCGTTTCGACAAAACGCCTCTGGCCCTCCGCAAAAAGCGTATGGAAGGCTAGACTCGATTTTCCAGAGCCGGAAACGCCCGAAATCACAGTGAGTTTGTGCCGCGGAATCGTAACCGAAAAATTCTTGAGGTTGTGCTTGCGCGCACCGACAACCTCCAAATCCAAGCCTTTTAACTCATCGCGTTTGCGCTCGATCGGTTTGATGGCTTCCGATTTTCCAAAGAGAACTGGATAGAGAAATTTTCCCGTGAGCGAATTTTTGTTGCGCGCAACTTCTTCCGGAGTGCCGACAGCGACAACTTCACCACCGCGATCGCCTGCATCGGGACCTAAATCGATAATATGATCGGCACACTTGATGACATCCATATTGTGTTCGATAATCACCATGCTGTTACCGAGCTTGCGAAGCTTGGAAAGGCAATCGAGCAACCTCCGGATATCCTCAAAATGAAGCCCCGTAGTCGGTTCATCCAGCAAATACAGGGTCTTGCCAGTACCGGGACGGCGAAGTTCCGCAGCAATCTTCACGCGTTGCGCTTCTCCGCCGGAAAGAGTCGTGGAGGGCTGTCCAAGAGTCAAATAGCCAAGCCCCACTTCTATAAGCACCTTGAGAGGATCTGAAATTTTCGACAAGCCCGCAAAAAACTCGCAAGCCTCCACCATATTCATATCCAAGATATCGGTAATCGTCTTGCCCTTGTAGTGAACTTCAAGCGTCGGATCATTAAAGCGCTTGCCTCCGCATACATCGCACGTCACTTGCACATCCGGCAAGATCTGCATTTCGACCGTCTTTACGCCCGCACCCTCGCACGCTTCACAACGCCCTCCAGGGACATTGAAGCTAAAGCGGCTTTTAGTATAACCGCGCACCTTGCTATCGGGCAAAGCGGCGAACAAATCGCGGATATCGTCGAATACGCCCGTATAGGTTGCCGGATTAGAACGCGGCGTGCGCCCGATTGGAGTCTGGTCGATTTCAATTACTTTATCTATAAATTCAAGGCCTTCCATGCGGTCGAATTTACCAGGGACCTCCGTAGAACCGTGAAATTTGCGGGCGAGTTCACGGCGCAAGATATGATTAATGAGAGAGCTCTTACCTGAACCAGAAACACCTGTGACAACAGTCAAAGCTCCATCCAGCGGGATCTTCACGTCAATATGGTGCAGGTTGTTCTCTGCCGCCCCGAAAATCTTCAAAAAATGAGTTTTTTCCGTAATCGGCTTGCGCTTTTTGGGAATCTCGATTTTAAGCTTTCCCGAAAGATACTTGCCGGTGAGTGACTTTGGATTTTTTGCCAAGTCCGCAACGGTACCGATGGCGACGACATTTCCGCCTTCGACACCCGCCCCCGGGCCAAAATCCACCACACAATCCGCGTAGCGCATCGTCTCTTCGTCATGCTCCACGACGATCAAGCTGTTCCCCTGTGAACGCAAGCGTTCCAAGATATTCAGGAGCATCTGATTATCACGGGCATGGAGTCCAATACTCGGTTCATCGAGTACATATAAAACGCCCTGAAGCCCGGCGCCCACCGCACTCGCTAGCCGAATGCGCTGGGCTTCGCCACCCGAAAGAGTCGCTGTACCGCGAGAGAGCGTCAAATAGCCGAGGCCCACAGAAACGAGAAAGTTCAAGCGGTTGCGGATTTCCTTGAAAAGTTCCCGCCCGATGCGCTCCTCTTTCGGAGAAAGTTCCAGTTCCCTGAAAAATTCTTCGAGCTTGTCCACCGGAGTATTGCACATCTGGTCGATAGTTAGCCCATGGAACGTAACCGCATTTGCTACGGGAGAAATACGCGAACCATGGCAAACGGGACACTCTGATTCATGCATGAACTTGCGGAAATGCACAATATGCCACTGATCCCAAAGTTCCTTCATCAGAGGAATGATGCCGGGAATTCCGGCCTTATTGCTGCCGTAAAGCACGGAGTTCTTCGCTTCCGGGGAAAGATCCTTCCAGGGTGTGAGAATCGAAAAATTTTCCGCACGGGAAAGTTGCAAAAGTTCCCGCCAACCGTGGTGCGTAAAGATGATATCGCCATCTGCCTTCTGGCATTTGAGCGCGCCGCCCTTAATAGAGAGCGATTCGTCGGGCACGATCAGTTCCGGGGCAAATTCAAAATCGCGGCCTAAGCCCTTGCACCTCGGGCACTGCCCTTGTGGATCATTAAAAGAAAATAGTCGCGGCTCTAATTCAGGAATGGAAACGCCGCAATCGACACAAGCGAGTTCCGTTCCCTGCAAACGGTATTCCCCGCTGTCAAAGAGGAATGCAACGAGCTTGCCGGCGGTCAAGCGAAGCGCCGTTTCCAAAGCTTCCCTAATACGCGAAAGATTCTTGTCTTCAATCGCCACACGATCCACCACGGCTTCAATCGTATGCTTTTCATAGCGGACGAGGAGAGGAACTTCCTCTACGCGGTACATCTTGGAATCGACGCGCACTCTCGCGAAGCCCTTATCCGCAAGATCAGCGAGTTCCTTGCGGTATTCGCCCTTGCGCTCCTGCACAATCGGTGCCAAAATAGAAAAGCCCTGCCCGCGGTAATCGGCGTACAAATTATCCACAATCTGGTCCACAGTCTGAGCCCGGATAGTCTTTCCGCATTTGGGACAATGCGGTACGCCCAAGCGGGCAAAAAGCAGGCGGAAAAAGTCAAGGATTTCAACCGTCGTTCCCACCGTAGAACGCGGGTTCCTGTTCACTGTTTTCTGGTCAATGGAAATCGTGGGCGAAATACCGCGGACACTTTCCACATCCGGGCGCTTCATCGTACCAATGAATTGCCGTGCGTATGCCGAAAGGGAATCCACGTAGCGGCGCTGGCCTTCTTCAAAAATGGTATCAAAGGCAAAACTGGACTTTCCAGAGCCCGAAACGCCCGTCACGACAACAATGGAATCACGGGGTATGGTAACATTTATATGCTTGAGATTATGTTCGCTGGCATCGCGGACGACAAGGGAACGAGTCATAGCCTAAATATAGTGAACAAATGTTCAACTTTCAAGGCGGTATTTTCCCCCTACAAAAAAACCTCCGTTTCCGGAGGCTTTTAACGAATTCAAAACTATTCTTCCCAACCCTCTTCCGCATTATTTTCTTCACCGGAAGAACTATCTGCAGAAGCCGGAGGAGCAGGCTGCTGAATAGGAACTTGATCTACAGATGCAGGAGCGTCAGCCTTGCTTGCTGGAGCTCGCTGAACCTTCGACGTATCCACTACACCCGAAATGAACTTCGTCCTAGGCGGTTCAGAATTCGGTACATTACCGATATAGTTGTGGATGATTCTCGGCGTTACGAAAATGACAAGATCTTTCTTTTTCACGGACTTGGACGAATATTTGAAAAGGTTGCCGAGCACCGGAATATCCATCAAGAAAGGAATACCCGATTCTGTTTCCGTATTTTCATTCTTGGTGAGACCGCCGATAACGACAGTTTCACCATCACCGACGACAACTTTCGTGTCGGCATCCTGCGTGCTGATGACAACTTCACCCATATTATCATAACCATAGGAATTATTTTCTGGATGGAGGTCTAGCATAATGCGATTGTCACCAGAGACATGCGGAGTCACAGTAAGCTTAATTCCCGTTTCCACCAATTTCGTAGAAGATTCGCCATCATCATCAATCACGCGGATAGAAATCTGGTCGCCCATAAAAATTTTCGCTTCCACATTATCCATCGTAGAAATCTGAGGGGTTGCGAGCACTTCCGTAGAAGCATCGCTCAAAAGGTTCGCCACAGCCACTTGGACATTGTTATCCAATACACTAGCAGTAATCGCCGTTGTCGCACCCGATACGGAAGGAGAAGAGCCCGAACCTAAAGCGCTGATAGCCGCACTCGTACGAGATCCCGTACCACCACCCGTAGGAGTAGTGACCGTACCCGGAGTAAGAGTCTGTGTTCCCATTTTTGCAGTCCAATCCACGCCGAGCTGACGAGCGAGACTGCTGCTCACGACAACAAGCTTGGCGGTAATCATAATCTGGAGCGTTTCGACATCCAACTCCTCAAGTGCATTTGCCATCTGGTCAATGCTCTTCTGGGTATCATAGACAATGATGGAATTGCTCCGATCCACAGTCGTAATTTTTCCGCGAGTCGATTTCATTGACTCTAGGACAGTCACAAGTTCGCTAGCCTTGGCATGCTGCACCTGGAAATTTTTGCGGACTAGAGGAGAACTCAGTTCTTCGGTCGCAATCTGTTCCGCGATTTTTTTCTGTTTCTCCTGATAAGAAGCAGAACGCTGGACATAAATATATTTGTCCTGAATCGTCCAAGTCAAATCGTAAGTATCGCAGATGAGTTTAAGTACGTCCTGCCAATTTTTCTTCGTTACTTGCAAATTGTCAATTTTCCCCGAAACATCCGGAGCAAGGATAATGTCAACACCTGCAGTTGCGGAAATAGAATGAAACGCAGCCGCATAAGTCATATCGACAAACTTGAAATCATACAACTTATTGTTCGGAGCGGCATTTTGTGCAAAAGCCGAAGTCAAGCACAGCGCGAGAAGCGCCATTATTGAAAGACGCATGATTTTTTTCATTTCGTATTTCTCCCATATTTATCGGGCAAACTCATAGAATATCTGCGGCTGACGCCAAATTCCTGTAAAAGGAAGAGGACATCCGTCTGAGTAATTTTAAGAACTTTTCCATTCAGAATCCGGTCGCCCTCCTTAACCGTATAAGAGACGGACGGATTCTTTGTTTCTGCCAAAATCGCCATTGGAACTTCCGATTCCCAAATAATGCCGACTAATTCAACTTGGTCGATATTGATACCATCTTCAAGAAGTCCCTTTATTGCCACAAAAGGATCCCGGCGGCCAAACGAGCTATAAGTCACCCGATCTTCCGTCAAGTTTTCGAAATGCAGATTAGAAGAGTCTAAGGCATTTCCCTGATCCAGCGAGATTTGTTTGAGGCGCTCAGCCTGCACCGCAGAAAGTTCGTCTTGGTAAGAAACGGCACGTTTGTTGACAAAGCCGACCTTTGCACCCAAGCGAACCTTGTAATAAAGTCCATCCAACTCTATATCCGCAAGCCTCTCTCCAAAGGAAAGATTCTGAACCGGATGCGCATTATCCGAAGGAGAAGCAAGCAAAGGAGTGCTTTCGGTCACAACAATCAAGTCCCTCGAAACAGGGCGAAGCTGGAAAGATTGTGCAACAGAGACAATCTTCTTATCATTCTGAAAAGTATTCGCAAAAACATCAAACGCCGGCGCAGAAGATTCCTCGGCATTTTTCCATTGATGGAAATAGACACCCGCCGGCGTCGCGATATAGCATTCAAATCCCGGTTTAGAGACTGCGGGGACCTGCAAAATCAAAGAGCCTTTATAAACAACAGCGATCGGTCGAATTTCCGGATAAAGCTGGATGCGGAGCCCGGCCGAAGTCCACGTGACGGATTTGACGATTCCACTTGAAGAAACTTTGAACAAAGGTGCTTTTTGCGGCCCCTTGATAGAGACCATAATCGCAGAAGCTTTATCAGGGCCATTGACTTTTGAAATATCAATCGGGGTATCCGTCACAATGCGGAACTGTTCAAGTCCATTGCCTTTGACATCCGTCATTTCTTTCACACCTTCAATAAGGGCAGATACGACTTTCTTAGCAGCAGCTTGCGTTTCTGCCTCTCGGGCAACCTTTTCTGCTTCGAGCTCCGCCTTCTTGTCTGCTTCGGCCTTCTGCTTCTCGAGCCTTGCCTGTTCCGCGGCAGCCTTCCTGTCCGCTTCGGCCTTCTGCTTCCCGAGCCTTGCCTGTTCTGCGGCAGCCTTCCTGTCCGCTTCGGCCTTCTGCTTCTCGAGCCTTGCCTGTTCTGCGGCAGCCTTCCTGTCCGCTTCGGCCTTCTGCTTCCCGAGCCTTGCCTGTTCCGCGGCAGGCTTCTTGTCGGCAACCGCAGTCTGCTTTTCCACCTTTAATTGTTTGGAAGCGATGCCCGACAAAGACCAAGAAGAAGATTTTGATTTAGGTAGAGCAATAACAAAATTTTTCCCACCCGAGAGACTTACCGGATTTTTATCATTGACGATTGCAGAGCCCACCGCAAATTCAAATTTCAGAAGAGGAATTTTGAAAGAAGCATCCGTAAAAATGCGGACTCTTTGCAGTGCAGAAGAGTTCTCTTCCAATGGAAAAGAGCCCTCTCCCAAAGCAAATTTGGAGTTGGAAAAACCAATGGTCAACTTGTGAGAAGCCGCATCAAATTTCTGGAAAAAATTAGGAAGATCCTTGGCGGAAGAAAACTGAAAGCGGATTGCGCAATCTTTTGCACTACAAGAAAAATCGACATCTTTGACTTCGGCAGAAAATGCAGAAGCGGCAATTAAAGCGAGAAGGAGCAACCAAGTTCTCATTGGGCAACCTTCTTTGATGTATAGGTGGTCAAATCAAACGATACGGAAACTGTAATCGGCGTCCACCCGTGAGACTCAGCCTTTGCAATTTCCTGATCTATTCCAGAATAACGGGAAAGGCGCAAATCCGTTATTGCCGTCGGATAATTGAAATTGGCAATTTCTGCAAAAAGATAACCGAGCATATGGTAGCCCGCATTCACGACTACAGAGTAATGGTTTTCAATGTAATGATCCTTTTCAGAACGCGCACCCGGACTGAACTTCTGAATTTGGACGCCAGAACTGCGGAGCACGGCATACAGATCCTGCAAACGCATCGGGACCTTCTCCTCTTCAGGGAACATTTCCTTCAGGCGATTGAATTCTTTTTCTGCTTCCACGAGCTTGATTTCAAGTTTGGCTACGCGACCACGCTGGATGTTGATCTTGTCAAGTTCATCTTGAGCACTTTTCAAATCATTTTCAAGCCGGGTCTGTTCGTCAAGAAATGGCGACCAAACGTTTGCATACAGGAAATAACAGCCCAAAGCAATGAGAAGACTCATCACAAGAGCATAGATGGTCTTTTTATCTTTCCAATTTATCGACTGCATTATTCCGCCCCTCCTTCAAGGCCCAAATTCTCCTTGATGCCAGCCTTGATGACGAAATTATAAGCATCTTCATTGTCAATTTTTGTTGTGGACACATCAATAAGCGAAACAGAACTGATACAGACTTGCTTTTCAAGCTTAACCATATATTCAGCGACTTCGGAAAAATCGTACGTAACACCGCGAAGCTCGATTTCCGATTGAGAGATTTGGTTCAAAGAAACAAGCCACATGTTCGGAGGCATCATTGAAGAGATATTTTCGAACAAAATAACCCAGCGTTTCTTGCTCACCTGGATGGATTTAAGAGCGTTCGTTTTTTGAGCAATAACGGCAAGCTTTGCATCCAGAGCTTTAATCTTTTCAAGCAAAGGTTTTTGTTTTTCAACTTCTTCACGAGTAAAGGAAACCTGCTGTTGAAGAAGTTCAGTCGTTTCCCATACATAAGTTTGGACGAGAAAGGCACCGACAAGAAACACGAACAGAACAACCGATGGCCACACAATGCGGCGGTCGACAATCCAAGAAAAGTCCGCCTTGGACTGGCGAAACTCTGCCGGAAGCAGATTAATTTCAATGCAAAAAGGTTGCTTTCCCTTGAACATTTAGAACTTCCTTAAGGCAAGTCCCAGAGCGGGAGCGTACAAATTAGAGAGAGCTTCAGGAACACCGGCAGTACCCGCAACAATCGGATCGCACGGAATCCGCGCAAAAGGATTGAGCGTAGCACATTCAATATCGGTTTTCTGTTTCAGATAATCACAAAGGCCGGGAAGACTAGCACCGCCACCGCACAACAAAATACGGGCAGGCTTTTCACCGGATTCACTCGTCGAAAAATAGCGGATGCCGAATTCAACCGAATTAACAACTTCCTCAAAAGCGAGCTGCATTGCCGATTCCACTTCAGCCACGGAAAAGCCATCAATATTCGTATCCGGTTTTTCAAAAAGTTCATGACATTTGAGAGCATCGATTCCCAAATGGCGGGAAAGCATCGCTTCTACAGTTTCCATAGAGCCGCTAGTCAAAGTCCGGGCTGAATGGAACTTGCCTCCGACAATAAACGCAATCGTCGACTTCTTTTCACCCAAATTGAAAAGAGCTACGGTCTCGCCGAGCTGTTCCTCGGAAACCGTCGAAACATAAGCATTCGCCACACCAAAGACATCGACATCAATGGCATCCAAGCGATATCCCGAATCAACAAAAAGTCTCGCCTTGGACTCAAGAACTGTATTTTTAGCGGCTACGACGAGAGACTTCACTTCACCGGCATCTCCACGGGAAACAACTTGATAATCCAAGACAATATCCTGATCATCGAACGGAGGTTTGGTCTGAGCTGTTTGGACAATAATAGCGTCCTCATTGCCGTTCTTGGGAACCTTAGCTGTGCTCTTATCTACGAGAATACCTGCGGACCAATTTACAGAAGCGACAATATCGTCTTTCGAAATATCCGGGAAACTGCGGGTCATCACTCGGATGAGGGCTTCCTTGAGTTTCGGCTCGTCCTTGACTTCATTATCGACTATGGCACCGTCAGGAGTGCGCTCCAAATCGATATTCATAACACGGCGAAAACCGCCTCGTCCATGATGGACACGGACGACCTTAATACTGAAATGACCGATATCAACGCCAATCGTTTGACGTTCTCCACGGATGCGTGCAATAATATCTAATCCCAATGTGAACCTCGGCCTATTGATAGGACTATAACAATTCTACTTTTCCAAAGCTCCAATGTCAAGAGAAATTTTCATAACTTATTGAAAAACAATTACTTAGATGGTGTTTTCGATACTTTTTCAGACTCTTTTTGTTTCTTCCGGACTTCAAAAATATACTGAAGAACCCTTTCCTGAGTTTCCCCAAATTCCCCGATAAAGGAGGCACTATGAAAAATGAGTCCTGTTTCCGTATCCCGACGCCCGCTGTGAAGTACGCGCAATATACGGATTTTCACATTTTCCACACCAAATCCAGGAATTTCAAAGCGGATACTGACAAAAGCCCCTTCATCCAAAACATTTGGCAAACTTAAAAGAATACCTCCTGCAGAAAGATCCACCAAAAAACCACTCTGCTTTTTACCGTCCGCATCCACTTCCACAGGAAACATTACAGCCTGACGAAGCCAGCGGCGAAGTTGATATTTTTCAAGTTCATTGGAATGCGCAAGAATCAATTCATCCCCTTCATATCGGAGCACCTTCACCCAAGCTGAATAGATAGCCTCACCGCGCATTGTCAAGCGAATGCGGATATTCTCACCAACCAAGGATTGCGGAGTCCCTAGCCTGCCCGTCATATACCGGACTGCCCAAAAAATTTCATTGAGCCTCGTAATGAGGACTTGCTCAGAAGGAGCATGTTTATCGACAGAAATATCATAACGCGAAATAGATACGAAATCACCGACAGCAAACTGGCGCGAAGAAACAAAAGAAAATCCGGCAGATGTTTCCACATATCCCAATTTCTTGCGAAGAGAAGCAATGTCAGCCAGTTCTCTAGAGTCCACTTTTTCTGCAGAACCGTACAATTCATAGAAGCGATCGACAGCCGATTCAAATAGCATCGGAGAGTTCAGCACCGAATCCTTATTCGAAAAAAGAGACTTCCGAACCAAGCGCTCTAGCGTTTGAAGTTCAGTCCCTGTCAAATTGAAATTTTTGAGCTTCTTTTCAAACTTGTCCGAATCAAACATCACGTTCGTTTCACGCCGATTATCATTCCGGTTCATTTCGACAAGGACGATCAACAGGAGAAGCAAAAATGCCACTACCAGAAGCCAAAGGATAGCCAAAGGCGGAATCATCTGGAGCCCTACCCCCAAAAGCCCGAAATGTAGGAACCGAGAATCTTGCCTTGAAGCTTGGTCCCTACGAACGGAGAATTTTCCACTGCGCCGGCAAACGTCTTTGCAGAGACATCCGTCGTTTGCGAGGGATCAAAGAGAACGAGACCGGCATCTTCGCCCAAGGTGAGCTTAGAAGAGTTTGCACCGGCAATCTTCGCAGGCATTGCGGAAAGGACTTCAATTGCCCGCGGTTCGCCTAAACGGTGCGATAGGGCGTTCCACAAAGCCGGGAGCACGATTTCAAGAGACACGGCTCCCGAAACGGCAGCTTCAAAATTTACCGTCTTGTCTTCCTGGTGCACCGGAAGATGATTGACGCTCACCGCTTGAATGGTGCCATCAGAAAGGCCCTGCCATAGGGCATCCTTATCAGCAACAGTGCGAACCGGCGGATGGAGATTGAGGTTCGTATTCAGCGATTCCAAATCCTCTTCCGAGAAAAGCAAATGATGGATGTCCACATCACACGTTACATCCAAATGAAGAGAGCGGAACTCCCGGATAAGATCAAGTGCCGCCTTGGACGTTACCTGCTTGATGTGCAAGGGAACGCCCAACCAGAGAGCGACGGACAAAAGCGCATAGAGAGGGATCGTCTCGGCTTGTACGGGAACGCCCTTCATTCCAATCTTGTCGGAAAATTTTCCCTCGTTCACATAGCCGCCATGAGCAAGCGAATAATCGTAAGGAAGGAAAAAGAACCGTTTGCCGGTCATTGCGCCATATTCTAGCGAAAGGCGGAGGAACCGCATCGTTCCAAAGGATTTGTTGCCATCGCCAAGTCCTGCAACACCGCCATCGACGAGTTCTCGCATTTCCGCAAGGGATTTGCCCCCGAAACCTTCACTGATAGCGCCCAAAATGCGGATATCAAAGCCGCAATTCGCAAAGGAATCCTTAGCGGCGACGAGCTTCTGGATACCATCGACCGGGTTTGCAGAGCTCTCGTAGAGACCGCCGAAAAAACCTCCGCGGCGGAGAGCATTGAAACCGTCCTTGTACGTATAAATGTCATCGCGCACGGGTTCCTGAAAATCAAGACCGAGCGCAAACAACGCGGGGAGAGCGAGAGCTCCCTTAGCGTCAATAACCTTAGTCCCTTCTGGAGGGGCTTCCCTAGACCATTTACCGCCGACAAGGGAAACCGTCATCGGGTTCTCAAATATTCCGTTCACAAAAGGACGGACATTCTGAAGTACAACGTTATCCATTAGCACGCCCTCCCGAAAGAAGATAAAGCGCAGACATGCGAACAGCGACGCCATTCGTCACCTGTTCCAAAATTACGGAATGTTCGCCATCGGCGACCTCGGAATCCAGTTCCACTCCGCGATTGATGGGGCCCGGATGCATAATCAAAGCCGTAGGGGAAGCCATCTCCAGCACTTCTTCGGTCACACCGAAATAATTGCGGTATTCGCGAAGACTAGGCAAAAGAGAATCTTCCATCCGTTCCTTCTGGAGGCGGAGAGCTATCACCGCATCCGCACCGGCCACGGACTTTTTCACGTCCGTCTCCCAAGTAACCGCCGGAAAATCTTCGCGGTAGCGCGGAAGAAGCGTGCTCGGGCCGCAGAACGTGACCGAAGCACCCATCGTGGTAAGTCCCCAAGCATCAGAACGGGCGACCCGGCTATGGCGGATATCGCCCACAATCGCAACGCGCTTGCCCTTTAAGGAGCCCAATTTCTGTTCAATCGTAAACATATCGAGCAGGGCCTGAGTCGGGTGCTCGTGGGCGCCATCGCCCGCATTGAGGACAATAGCTCCGCTATGATCCGCAAGGAACTTGGGAACGCCCGTCCCTTTATGACGGACAACCACCACGTCGATCTTCATCGCTTCGATATTGCGGAGCGTATCGAGGAGAGTTTCGCCTTTTTGTACGCTCGAATTGGAACTCGCAAAATTCACAATGTCCGCAGAGAGCCGCTTTTCCGCAAGTTCAAAACTCGTGCGGGTGCGGGTGCTATTTTCAAAGAACAGATTCACGATTGTGAGACCGCGAAGCGAAGGAACCTTTTTGACCGGGCGGTCGAGAAGCTTGCGGAACTCGACGGCAGTATCGAGGATGACGCGGATATCATTTTCCGAAACTCCGTCCAAGCCCAAAAGATGCTTAATCGAAAGAGATGATCTCATACGTTCTCCACTTGAACAAGGTACACCGCCGTTTCCGGGTCGTTCGGTTCGATCAGCACCCGGACTTCTTCATTCGCAAGGGTCGTCACGGTCAAACCGGCAACATCAGGCGCAATCGGAAGCTCCCGATGACCGCGGTCCACCAGCACGCAAAAACGGATTGCGGCCGGGCGTCCGAGGTCGAGGATAGCCTCCATCGCCGCACGGGCGGAGCGCCCCGTATAGAGCACGTCATCCACGAGAATAACAGTCTTGCCCTCTACAGAAGCAGGCATTTCCGTAATGCGCATTTCAGTATTCGTCAGATGTTTGCGGTAATGAAAATCGTCCCGGTAAAAAGTAGCATCCAAACTTCCGCAAGGAATCCTTGTAGAAAAGCGCTCCGAAAGTCTTGAAGCAATCTTCTGCGCAAGGGGAATACCTCTACTTGCCATACCGAGAACCAAAATATCCGATGGAGACTCCACCATAGCGGCAACAGCCTGAGCCATCCGATCCAGTGCCTTTTCCATCGCTTGAAAATCGAGAAGCTGTCGAATCCGTTTGCAATTATCCTTCACGCCGGGCTCCTTTTATTGGATGTATTCCCCGAAAATAAAAATCTTATGGGGGACCATTAAAAATTGCTTTGCGATAGGAAATTTAACAAGAATCGAACGCAAATACTTGAAGCAAGCTCCTTAAGTCCAACCGAACTCTGACATTTCTGAAGATCAAAAGAACCAGAGCAGAAGCGAAAAGCGATTAAGCGGCTTCAAAGGAGACTCTCTTGCAATAGGTTATTGCGGAATTTTCCGCGAAAGTGTTTTAAGGGGCTCCCTTTGTTTTTATCTTTACACAAAGTCAACTTGGAGACAGTTTATGTTCAATCAGCTCGACCAGCCAAAAAGCGGCGAAACCATAGCCATCATCAAAACCAACCACGGCGAAATGCGCGCCCGCCTTTTCCCCGAAATCGTCGGAGAATGCGCGAGGAACTTCATTGAACTTGCCAAGCAGAAGAAATACGACAAAGCACCCTTCCACCGCATCATCAGCGGCTTTATGATCCAAGGCGGCGACTTTACCAACCGCAACGGAACCGGCGGACATTCTGCCAAAGGCCCGGGAACGACCATCGGCGACAAGTACGACAGCAGCCTAACGCACCTCCGCGGAGCACTCAGTTGGGCAAAAACACAGAGACCGAACTCCATCGGAAGTCAATTCTTCATCGTGCACCCGAAAGAAGGCACCCACTTTTTGGACCATCCGGCAAACGGCGGTGCCGCAGAAGGCTATTCCGTATTCGGGCAACTCTTCGACGGATTCGACGTACTAGATGAAATCGCGGGCGTCGACACGGACGGCAACGACTATCCCAGCAAAGAAGTGACGATCGAAACAGTCGAAATCGAAACAGTCGCCTGACAACAGAACAAAAATAGCAGAAGAAGCGGGCATAAGCGCGGCTTCTTTTGCTTTATATACAAATTAACAATCCGGGCGTGCCCCGCCAAGGCGGGTCGTTGGCCTCCGGGCGACCCTCCGGTTGGTGTGCCGATGGCACACGCTTGGGGTTCCCAAGCCCCTACACCCAACTCACGCAAAACGCGCAATTTTCCTCAAAAAACAGGAAAAGGGAATGCAAAAAATCCTTTTACCCGTCATTTTAATAAAATTCCCTTGACATTTTTCGCTCTTTTTTCTTAATTTGGGAAGCCTTAACGGGGTTATAGCTCAGTTTGGTAGAGCACAACGCTGGCAGCGTTGGGGTCAGGAGTTCGAATCTCCTTAGCTCCATAAATAAAAAAAAGACCGATTTCATATCGGTCTTTTTTATTTAGGGTACCTCTAAAAATTGCTTTGATGAAGTGAACAGCTTGCAAATCGAGTGCAGCAAAGGCAAGCTTGCTTGTCTTTATTGCCGAGATGCAGCAGCGGACGATGAAATCGCCCAAATTGAGAGCGGCACTTAAGCTTGCTTAAGTATGACCGAAATGCAGGCGATGACGCAAAGCGTCAAAATCGTCAATAGTCAAGAACCGAGCAAGAAACAGAGTCACTTGGCGCTTTAGCGCTTAGTGACTCTGATCCTTCATAGATGCGTGTGCGAAAGGAGTAGGAGTGATCCCTGCGAAATGAATTTGTGAGAAGAATGGGAAACATGAACACTTAGGAGCTTGCTCCTTAGTGAGAATGATCCCCGGAATTG
>Ga0172378_10000486_pt1 | contig 34899 bp, 36 predicted proteins | sample GrowelOW332metaG_FD_119755 | JGI IMG/M metagenome (GOLD analysis project Ga0172378, IMG submission 119755) | Groundwater microbial communities from an aquifer near a municipal landfill in Southern Ontario, Canada - Pumphouse #3_1 metaG | ecosystem: Environmental > Aquatic > Deep subsurface >...
AGCGAATGCTCCTTTTTCTAAACCAAGGATCCATAAATACCAGTTAAGCTGGTAGATATACGACTCGAGGATGTCGCCTGATTCCCAGTGATCATTCATGTACTCACTTGTAGTTTTGCACTCTAGCACACCTATTGGTTTACCATTGTCATCTACAATAAGTCTATCAATGTTGGCTAGCGCCCATGGGTAATCTTTATGCTTCAGGGTGGCATTTATGGTAAGTAGGTTTGCTCCAGTACGCTTGGCGTATTCATCTGCAACTACTGGTTCAAGTATATGCCCAAAGCTCATGCGCTCGACTGCCGCGGCGTTGGGTTTAAGTGAATCAGCATATTGACCTGTCTTACTTAAGTATACCTGTCTAGCAGAAGTGAATGGACTGACACCGCATATAGCACCAATGTCTGAACCACCTATCCCGTTAGTACGAGCTCTTAACCAACCTTCTTCATCATCCTCTTGCCGCACGGTGGAGAACACCGTGCAGTTAGTTAATTGTTTTAAGACATCCATTAGACCACCATTAACTGTACGAGTACAACACCTTGACTAGACTTAAGTCTCATCTCTTCATCGTACACAGCTAAGATATAATCAATCTTTTCTGGAATCTTATCAGTATTGATAGCAATCTCAACTGAGCCACTTGGTAACTTTGTTGCGGTTACCAAATGTGTAGGTGCGAACTTTTCTTCGCCCTCCATTGCTTCTTTGATCTTTGTTAAATAGAATCTTATTTCGTTTTCCATTAGCGTCTCCCCCTCTTCTTTTTCATATGATTCGCATGTGCAGCTTGGATCTTCGTCATCTTCACAAATGCAATTACCAAATTCATCAGCACCTGGCATCTCTACCATAGGACTGAATACATCGCATACACCGTCATAATTACAGTATACACATCCCATAACAAGTACCTCCTAATATTCAGCTGAGCTATAGAAGTCTTTCCTAGCCGCCTCAATTTCTTTTCTTGTTATTTCAACAGTTGTTAGGTTCTCAAATAGCTCTGTACCAATAGGTAGTCGTCTATAGTCACCTCTCACTTTGTCAACAAGATGATTATTAGTCATAAATTTAAGCAACACTTTTAAGTCATCTTTGCTAAGCCCTGTGTAGTCTTCAAGTGTTGCCCTACTAAAGTAAGGTAATTGGTAGATAGTTTCTGCCATCTCTTTAGCGTCGGGTAGTGGTAGTGTAAGGTATATTGCACGTAATTTGCTGATGTTATCTGATGACATATCAGAGTTAGCAGTGTCTTGATCACTTAGTCTATCGTAGCCTAAGCTCTTTGCACAGTACAACTCGTTCATGAAATCTACAACAAACTCTACATGCTCTTCTGTTACGATAACGTTCTCACCTGTCTCATCTGTTGAGAATACACAGGCGGCTGCGGCGACCGCTAATCTAGCGATCTTAATACGTTGGTCAGCAGCTTCTACTATCGGGACTTTTGACGAATACCTTGCACCCATAATAGTTGCCAGGTCGAGGATACGCTGCGTTGCCTTATCTGAGATTTTGATATTCTCTGGCCGTCGCGACCAAGCCCATAAGACTCTGGTATTACAGAGGTCCGTCGTATATACATGCGGTACCTCCTCCAGCTCCCGAAGTGATATGTTAACGAGTTTTGGGTCGACGTCTCCTGAAGCGACCGACATAACCAAGTCCAAACGTCTAACATCTTCTGCCTTCCCCATAAGCTTAAGGACCGCATTAACTCCGTAAGTTTCTGAATTAAGCTGTCTACCGTTTCTTGGATTGCTAATATAAATGGCTCTAGTTCTACTTGTAGTCTCTGCAGTGATAACTCCAGTTGCTTTTGCAATTCCAGAAGATCTGACGTCTGACATGACGGCCAAGTCGTCTTCACTGAGTCCTGACAATTCATCAATTGTTAGTAAACCTCCATCATTTAGTGGGAATGCTCCCCATACAAGAAACCATCGTTTGTTGTTCTGTTGCATATTATACACTAGACCAGTTCTTCTTGAAGACTCACCTGAATGAAGTTCACCTAATTGGTAGTGGTGCATCAGACGCTCTACAATTGTAGTTTTCGCTTGCCCAGAATCTCCAATTATTAGTAGCTCGCCCCAGCCTCTTTTTACGTACTGCTCTTGAAAATAAAAGTTAAGAGCTGTGTGATAAATCAAGTCTACTGCAAATGCTACGTTGCGGCGTTCCCATATGTAAGTGACATTACGTTCAAGGTCTGCGTGTATCTCATTAAACTTTTCCTTTAGCGTTTGACCTGGTTGAACCTGGAACGCTTTAAGATGCTCAAGTGTTTCTTCATTAAGTTCGAAGTCACTGATAAGATCTTTTTCAGGATAAGCTTTGTCAAACATGTAGGTAGAATACTGTGTGTTTGGCTCTGGATACATAAAGCCTGCCATTGTGTAGCGCTTGTTAGTTTTTAAGTTGCTACCGATATAGTACCCAGTTCTAACTACATACTCATGTTCTTTTGCAAAGCCAAAGTTTGCTTCGGCCTTAGGAATTAGTCTAAGCTCTTCTATGTTCATGTGCTCAGTTACTTCTATTGAGCTTCTATCGCACCTTGGATTGATACCAAGCAGTTCATAGATAACTTGCTGCTGTTGCTTTTCTGTACACTTTATCAGTTTCATGATGTCTTTATCTACTGATGATAGTGTACGCTTCATTTCGCCTGCGTGCAAGGCCAAGTCACATTTAGCGCACTTGTTGTTCTCGCTGTCTGCTGCATCACCACACCGCGCCACAATGCTTTTTGGGCAAAGATATGGCGTGCTATCCTTACCACTCACCATTACTGGTACCTTCAAGCGTCTACCGCAAAATTCTGCAGCAGCACTCTCTGATAGATGCACTTCTTCAGCTTCGGTCTCGTCGGCGACGCGTTCATCAACCATAGAAGGATCTACATATTTAGTGGCATTATCTAGCAACACCTGGAAGTCTTGTGACGTCTGATTACATTTCACAAAGAAATCAGTGATGTCACCTTTTACAGGAAAGTCTTCTGGCCAGTTTATTGTATACACGTCTACTACTCTGTATAACTTTTCACAGAGTTTAGCAGTTGCAAGCCTGCCAGCTTCATCGTTGTCCTGCGCGATATAGATCTTTTTCTTGTTTCTTAATAACTTGGTCCACTCAGGCTTCCAGACGCCAGCACCAGATGTTGCACAAGCTGTGGCAAAGCCATGTTGCTCAGCACATATCCGATCCATCTCACCTTCACTCCATATAACGTAGTCAAGTGAGTTGTCTAAAAATCTGTCAATTCCGAAGATACGAACTTCACCGTATGAGTTATTAAGCTCATCTACATAGTTTAGCACTTTCCATTGGTCGTCTGTTGAGTTCCATTTGTAGCGCCTAAAGTTAACCAATGAGTTGTACTCGTCATAGATTGGGATGGTGACTCTATCACCATCCCATCCAAGTTGAAATGCTTTTAATGTATCATCTGTTAGGCCACGCCTTGAGCTTAATACTTCTCTGAGCGGACCAGTCAAAGCCATTAGCTTTTGATGATAATCTTGCACCAACCCTACTTCTATCTCAGGTCTTGTAGGTTTAGTCCCGTCAGGTCTTGGAATCTTTAAGGCGTCACCAAGTTTGAACCATGCCTCAGAACTGGTCAAGCCGTACAATTCTTTATACATAGTGTGCATGTTGCCTTTTGAGTGGCAGCTATTACAATAGTATACGCCTTTTGAAAGGTTGACTGTTAGAGAGGGATTTTCGTCGGACTGTGCTTGATGTAGGTCTTTGAATGGGCATTCGGCTTTTATCTCATTGCCTCGCCGTTGTACGCGCTTAAGTTCATTCATGAAGAATGCTTCATTATCAACCTCAGCTAAGATCCTGTTGCAGTAGTCCTTCCAATTCATAATGCTTGGGCTTTCTTGTCATCCAATGTACTACACCTCTAATTTAGAATTCTGTTTTCTCCACGTCTACATGTGCACTTGTTGCAGTCTCTGCTTCATCCATATCAAAGTTCATGTTTGTCATGTTTTCTCTGAAGGATTTGTAGAGGCCTAAACCAAAATCTCTGTCTTCATCAGTAGATGCACCGGCGGCTACAGCATTGATGATGTACCATTCGTTACCGTTCTTAGCCATAAGTTTCTCAGTTAACGTGTAACCATAGTTCCACATGTTCTGCATTGTTACTTTAGCCAGGCTGTATAACTTTTTGCCCTCATTGTAGTTTGTCTTAGCAAAGCTTAAAATGATTGGCATTCTCTCGCCTTCGAAGAAACCGAAGAAGTTGATGTACTTTGTGCACTTAGGGAGGGAATCTTTACCTTGCTTCGTGTTATCAAACTCATTACGTCTACACTGCAGGCAGACAAGTTTTTCGCCACTTGAAGCTTCACCGATACGTCCGTCTCGCGCCATACACTTGATACCACCTCCATCAGCGCGGTCTCTCCAGTCAATGTTGTTGTTGAACTTAAAAACTGGTATGAACTTCTTACCGTTTAGTTTTTCTTTGGTCAGTGAGTTTACAATGTCGCCTTCATTAGCTACACCCTCTTTACGTTCAGGACTGAGCATTTGCACAACCTTTACACGAGGGATGATCATATCATCTGAATCTTCATCCTCAAAGCCCATAGGCGCTTCTTGTGATACTACCAACTCTGCTTCTTCTTTTACTGCTAATTCATCTTTCATTCTGTTTTCCTTCTTTCTATTAGTTTTCCAAATTTTCACTCGGAATAATATAATTATATCATAAAAAATCGTAGCCGTATATGTGAATTATTACGACTTTCTCTTACTGCACATTACACTTTAGCATAAGCTTCTTCAACATAATATGTAGCCACGGTATCTGCAACACAGTTGGCAACTACAAATTCTCTTAGAACGTCACGTGGTGGAGTGCACCCGTTGTTTTTAAGGAACACTTCTTCTGCATGGTTTATCTTCTCAACGCTTCTTGTGTGCTCAACTTCATCAAACTTATCAAGCATAGCTTGTTGTAGCATGTATCCAGACCCATCTGAGATGAGTAGCTGCTTAGCACCAACAGCACCGAATGAAATAACGTGACCCTTTACATGGAAGAAGTCCACCTCAATGTTGTTAGCAGCCAAGTAGTCAAGCTTTGTAGTTATGTTAGCCCATAATCCCTGGTTCTTTATAATGTCACCAGTAGAGCCTCTCCAGTTGTTGTGGCGCCACTTATCATACCAACCTTTAGTTATGCTATTGAACATGTACTCTGAGTCGGTGATGATGCGGCAATCTTCTCTAGTATCTAAAGCAAAGTCTAGCGCAAGAATCATAGCGTGTAGTTCACCACGTTGATTAGTGGAGTTATAATCTACAATACCACTTATGTGCGTTTCGCTTGGATCTTCCAGGTTCTGTACAAATATTCCACCAGCTGACATACAGTCTGGTTTACCATTAAGCTTACAAGCTCCGTCGACTGATATTCTATACATAGAAACAACCTGCTAAGAACGCAGCTAGTGCTACAAAAGCAAAGCTTGTAACACTGAACATTGTGCGTACACTGAAACTATTTACTTTGCTAAGCGCTTCAGCTAAACTAAGTAATCCGAATAATAAAGACACTGCCATTGTTGCTATAATCATGGGTGCACCTCAAACTGTATACACTCAGTGCATACTGTAATAACCTGTCCTTCAGGAAACTCTGCCACGTATACTGGATAAGATCCAACCTCATCACCATATTGAAATGGCCCTTGTACAGTACCCAGGTGTTGACCTGGGTCCATTCCTATACTCTTTGCCATTAAGCTATTAAGCATTACCCATGCTTTTCTCTTTTCTCCACAAGCTGGTTTACACATCAAATTCCTCCAAATATCTATCGTAAGCATCTTTGCAACCTCTTCCTTCACAAAGATTATAAGGGGCAGTGTTCACTGCTGTAGTACCAAACTCAGTACATTCACAGTACTCACAAAGATCCTCTTCCATAGCTTCAAGTGTTAATGGACTATCCATTACTCTACCTCACCAGCAAACCGCTTAAAGATAGGGCAGTTAATAGATACACCACCCTGAGCATTTGTAGATTCACCGAATGTGTCTACTTCAATCATACGGCCAAGATAGTTATCTTGATTATTCCATACTTTTCTACGAAGAGGTACATCTAGACCTGAGCCAACACCTACACAGTTCCCTTTATAATCTACAATGAATGATCCTAGCATTCCCTCAAAGTCATCATTGCCTTCTTTGAATCCAATGATCTTTAGTGTCATATCTTCAGTATGCTTGATCTTAAGTAGCTGCTTAGAACGCTTAATTTCATATAGCCCGCTGAATGTATTTAGCATTACGCCCTCTTCACCGTTTGCCCATATAGCCTCTACAATTGGCGTTACCTGTTCCATACAATGTACAACTCCAAGTATAGGCGTTGACTTGATGAACTTAAGGTCTCTGTGGATACCGAATGCAGCGATTAACCTTGCATAGTTGCTATCAAGCAACGCGGCGCTTTGATCCATAAGAGTGACTGCCAGCAACGTTTTACGCAGTAGAGCGTCATCATTTGAGCAACCTGATCTAAACTGATCAAGTGGCACCATATCAAAGGTATTAAATGTAAGACCGGCCTTAGGACCTTTCTTATTAGCAATAGAGTTTGTAGCTTGACGCTGGGCGATGCAATCCTTAAATGTACCGATAGCCAGTAGCTCACCATCATACATTGTGTTATCTGGAAGCCAAGACATCTCAGGAACGATCTCAATAAGGTACGGATCAAGATGCCCTGATCTACTATACATCTTAGTGACACCTTTTTCTTTAATAGCGATGCGGCGCACACCATCATGTTTCTTAGTTACAATAGCAGGCCACTTAATAGAAGATGGTTGAACATCACCTACAAGCGTACCTAGCATGCATCCAATTATTGGTATGAAGTCTGCACCGAACACTGTATTAAGAGTTTTAGCTGTTACACCAATCTTTAGTTCCTGCGTCACTATGCCCTTGGCTAGATCTACAATATGCTTATCAGAATAAGTTCTTGTAGTATGCTCTATAAACTGTGCGGCTACAGCTATATCAGCATCACTACCTGTATTGTGCATGCTAAAGTATTCAATAGCTTCTCTGAAGTCTATTTCACTGTTACGCACCATAAGACGACGTTCCATTGCTTTGCTAAGTTTGTGCTTAGAAATACCGGTTCTTAAATACGGGTCATAGATAAACTTCATGACCTCTTTAAGACCTGGTAGGTTCTCATTCCTCTTGAGAATGTATTGCTTATCATTTGTGCTGCTTGTGCTTTTAATAAGCGATACTACTTCTGCGACTTTATCCATAATAGTACTCCTCTAATCTTCTTCTTAATTTGAACTTGAAGCTACTCAGTACCTGGCTTACGTATGGTTGTGAATTACCAGTCATCCGCGCCAACTCGACTGTTGAGGCGCTGTAATCTGAGTCCCTCCATTGTTCGATTATTCCCATGTGATTTAAGTTTGTTAAGCGTTCATACTCTTCATCAAACACTTTTCTTACAAGATCATGTAGCTCACTTCTAATATAGACAGCTTCAGTGTCATCTGTAGACATAAAAAAATCTACAAACTCATGATTAACCCCATCTTCTGAATAAGCAATACTGTTGTAGGACAGTACTTCTAGTTGTCGCTGCTTGTTTTGAGTTCTTACATAACAACCTAGTGCATTGTAGATACATACAGAACCATACGTTGAAAACTGTATGTCCTTTGAATCATCATAAGTAAGCACTGCTTTGTGCAAGGCTTCGTAACCAATACTTTCAGCCTCTTGGTCTTTTGTTAGGTTGAACTTATTTAGCTGCTTGAATATAAGACCCTTGTTTTCTGCTATCATAGTATTGATGTGGTCCTGCATTATGTCCTCCTATACAAATGATCTAAGCTGAGCTTGATTAACTAATTCTGCTACTTCACCTAATGTTCTACAAACACCTACTACTGCACCTGCTTCTGCCATCTGCTTCAAGAATAATATTTGATGTGGCGATGCGACACCTTCATCATCCTTAAGCTCTGCGCAAACAAATGTACCATTAACGCAGATGAATAGGTCTGCGTAACCCTTAGCATATCTATCACAGATTCTAAGTACCTTAACGCCTCGTCGCTCCTGCGGTGCCAGCCATTCAGTTACCTTAGCCAGCAACGCCGCCTCCTCTGTATAGACTTTGTCCATATCGAACTTACTCATATGTCGCCTCGCTCTTCAAGTGATTTAGCACAGCGTACCCAGCGGCCTGTTTTCCCTGCAGCACATCACTGTACAGTACTCTGTCAACAGTTCCTTTAGCAATTATGATGTAGTAGTCACAATGCTTTGGCTGTGATTCAATGCTTCCGTATATTCTTTCCATAGATTGCTTAAACAGTTCGTACGACCAGTTTAAACTATAGTAGATAGCAATGTGTGCGTTTGTTAATGTAAGACCTTTATCTGCAGAGGCAGGGTTAGCTACAAGGTATTGTATGCGCTTTTCTTTAAACGCCTTAAGAGCTTCCTTCTTATCTTCAAACTTTGTCTTACCGTACACGCATTGACATCTGTCTCCAAGTACCTTCTTTATTAACTCGAACTCAACATGATAGTTTGCCCAGATAAGAACCTGTTCTCCACGAACGTTCTCAGAATCCAGTAGCTCAAGCAACTTTGTTATTCGGTACATGTCCAGTAGATGCCATTCAGGATTATCCTCATCATAGAACTTATTCTCTTTCACAACTTGTGTGTCGATTATAAAGCCTGATGTGACTTGATTTAGTTTGTTAAGCTTAGCTGCGCTGCTCGCCGCCGTGATGGTGTTATCCTCAGATACTTCAAGGAATAGATCATTCTTAAGCTTTGTGTAGTGCTTCTGTAAGCCAGGTGGCATTTCAATTTCGACTTCATGAAATGTACGACCAGGAGTCGTTAAGCAGTCTTCTTTATCTACATAGATTGCATACTTCTTAACCAGCTCATACAAGTCATCTTTCTTATCAGCACGTAATGCTAACTTCTCAAACTGTGGGTTGTAGGATGTGTTGTAAAAATACTTATCCTTGAACGCTCCATAGGTTTGAGGTACACCATACATATCCACCGCCTTTAGTTGCATGTAATACTCCCACTCACCGTTAGGTGCAGGTGTACCAGATAGTAAATAAAACCGTGGCATGGTCTGTGCAAAATCTACAAGCTCTTTACTGACGTTAGATCGTGGGCTCTTCATATCTGAACTTTCATCTATGAAGCATCCAGTGAAACCCTTCTTGTCAAAGTACTCTCTGTACCTTACGAAAGATTCAGTATTAGTTACGTAGATACTTGCTTCTTCATTTATTCGTTCGATTCGTTTCTTTGGCGTTGCGGCGTGGCAACTTTGGATTGATAGGTTAGGGAAGAATTTGTAGGAATCCGCTATCCAAGCTTCATCTATTAATATAAGGGGGCAAACTACAAGCCACTTATGATGCGGGCTTGCTTGTATATCATCATTCATTATAGTTAATGAAAGAGGAGTCTTGCCTGTTCTTGTATCATAAAAGAAAGCATAGCGGTCAGCATACCTTGCTATTTCTCTAGCTTGCTGCTGATGGGACATTAGGGTTAGATGTTCGTTCACGCGACAATCGCCGCGTGGGCCATTGAGCAGTAAATCTTGGATATGTTCTCTTTGAGCCATCTCAGAAAAGTAAAACCTTTGTACTTGTAACGGAGCCGTGGTAATATTTGACTCATCAATGTTACGCAAAAGCTTCAATACTTCTGGCACATTATGTACCGACGTGTAGAACTTTGTTTTGATTCTGTTAGAGTGTAATGGATCTACTGTGCTCAGTAAGTTACGAGTCCCCTCGTCATTGCGAGCACACTGTATCTCTATTCCAACCCTTGAAATACTAATCTTGTTAGTCAACATTGTTTAGTTATCTACAACCTCCTAAGTAAAAATAGGTGGCGCGGGGAGGATAACCTCATGAGCCTAAATTGGCGCCGCGCCACATGTGTCAAAGTACAGTATGCTTGACAAAAGACTATTGCCACTTTAACCCGTTACTGCTTGGGGATATACCTTATAGATCCAACGTCGGTATACCTTTCTTGATAGCTTTTGCTATGGATCATAGAACTTAGCTAAGTTATATGGCGGGTGTTAAAGCTACACCCATATAAAGTCGCGTCGCGCAGGAAAGTTGGTAGCAAACCACACGACGCTCGCCCATATGCTAAATAGGGAATAAAACATAGGACTAAGCTCAGCGCACTATTCAGTAACTACGAGGAGGAAATTACCTGGAGTATGCTCAATGGATAAGCGCATAGTGCGCTAGGCTTAGTTCTAAAAGAGTCACATCGCCACAAAGTATTGTTAATTGCGGATGAAGGGTTTGTGGCGATGCATCTACACTCTTAAGGTTTAGATTTCTGTAGTGATGTCTTCATTGTAGACATCTTCAGCAAGTACATCTGCTACAGGGCCTTCTTCAACAACTACCTTAACAGGTGTTCGTTTTTCTTTTTCAGCTTTAGCAGCTGCAAGACGAACTTCGTTGGCAGCAATGATCTCTTCATTGGCGCCTCGTTGCTTCGCTTTGTATAAAACAGAGCTTGCATTGATGATCTCACGTTTTAATTGATCGTCAGTCATTTCTTCGACTGTTAGGCCTGCTAAGATGCCTCTTGGTTTACGTGCAGTTGCTGGTACCTCTACTTCTAAAACAAACACATCTCCAGCTACTAAGCCTTCGGGAACAGTTACTTCTACTTCAAATTTTTTCGCCATGGTAATTACCATCCTTTCATTATTCGACTAAATGTTACTGAGTATTTATTTAATCTATATTTATATTATACACCTTTTTTCTCTAAAAGTACAACCTTTTATTCACGGATTTTCTACGATTCTCCTTTGGATGGTATCTACCAGTACCTTTATCTAATTATCTTAAAAACATTAATTATCTCATTTTTTGACGTCACGATAAAAATAATATATATAATAAAAACAAAAAATATATTTTCGTTTTAAAAACCCAAAAAATAAAAAGTGATGTCAAAAAATAAGATAATTAATGTTTTTAAGATAATTAGATAATATAGGATAGATATAAGAATACTAGTAATTATTGAAATTGGAATTTTTTCTTTCTATTAAAATATATATTATATATACCTTTATTTTTGCACTTTTATGGGCTGAGTCTGATCTGTAGATCTCGAAATAAGCTTTATTGGTAGTTTTTATTTGTTTTACTTATAAATATTTTACTCGTAATAAGTTAAATACGAGTTCGTAATAAGTTTTTTAATATAATATAAAGGCCCTTATCACGGACTCGTTATTAGTAAATTATAGATTATCCGTTCCACTGCACGTGGACAAAGCTTTGTTCTTCATATTCTATAGTCTTTAAGCCTTTGCTTCTAGCTAACGCGGCAAACTCAGACACAGATACACCATTAGCAGAATAAATAGGAACATCGGCTGCTCTACCAAGCATGTGCTGTGAATCTGGAACACCCCCAACCTCTGCGTTCAATCTAGCACAACGTACACCAGAACTAATATTAAGTGGGAATCCAAGCTCAACGCGCATCTCTTCAAGCTTAACTACAAGTACTTCATGGATGTCTGCTGGGAAGCCGTCACAGTAACCAGGTCCGCCTTCAAATGCACACTCACAAGCGAACTCCCATCTATTGAAATGCTCAGTCATCTGTTGATGATGATCATATCCACTAGGTGTTGGAGGATCTACAATTGTAGGTTCATCCGGCGACGCTGGGGCGCTTGGCTGCTGGTTAAACATCAGTGCAAATGTGACTGGTCCAATTATTCCATCTACACTCAAACCATTGTCAGTTTGGAATTGTCTAACAGCATTTGTAGTTTCAGTGCCACTCTCTCCGAGTCGTCCATCTACTGATATGTTGTAGCCTATCTCAACGAGGCGCCGCTGCACTGCATTTACTTGGCCACATAGCTTGCTCCAGGTTATTGGCCCAGGTATGCCATCATCTGATATCCAGTACGCCGCTTGGGCGCTGCGAACTACTGACTCAGTAGCCGGTCCCATTTCTCCGTCCTCTTCAAGCATACCAAAGTTTAGTAGATTTAGCATGCGCTGTAATTCCAGAGTGCTTAACTCTTCAGCGTTCACTGCGTCAGGTTGCGCCACACGCTCCAGCGCCGCGGTGCCAGTTTTATAGTCGGTGTAGCCTACATTGATATCTACAGTTCTTGGTATACCGTTTACCCAACCTTCTTCAGTCTCTTGCCATAAGTCAACTTTGTGCTCTAAACTACAATAGCTATAATACTGGGCGCACCACGTGCTGTATGCTTTGATCAAGTCCCAGGTGAAGCGGCGCAGGTTGCTGAGGCTTGCATACACGCCACCCTTGTAACCATACGATATGACGCACTCACAGAAGGTTACTGCAACAGCATCAATGTTACCATTCATAGAGTCGCCTTCCATATCTACATACAGAGGCCAGGTAAGCGAATATGGCTTACATACCGACACAGCAAATTCAGCTTCTTGCCGCGCCGCCGCTGGGCCCAATGCCTCCATATAATGATAGGCACCTACAGGTAAACCCACACCAAGAGCACCTTGCATGTGGGAATCGAACATTGTATCTTTTTCTAAACCTTGACTGCACTTAGCTATAACAGCCTCGATGCCTGCAGCTTTCACTGCAGGCCAGTCAACTTGCTTTTGGCAATAACTTACATCGAGGATTTTCATATTACTCCTGCTTTCCAGGTAAGTTGCTCAAGCTCATCAGAATACACATAACACCAGACAGTGCTACGGTTGAGCCAACTACAAACCAATTAACTTCGTTAATCAGCGCGGTACTTCCGATAACACCAACAGCAGCTTGTGCCATTGTTCTCACAGTTTTTACCGCGGTATCATTAATGTACTGTTTCATTTTTTCACTCATTACTAAACTCCTTTATAGTTCTAATTTTTAACTGACTGGCGTGTGCGTATAATTTATCTCCAGTACCATTACCTTTGACATCATTATACGCTTCATGCAAACTGGTAATGTTTTCCAGTCCAGCTACTGTGATCTCACCACGCTCAATGTAATGTTCACAGGCTTGAAATAACCTGTCTCGTAATATGGCTCTTTGAGCCTCAATCATGGAATCCATTACAACAATCTTTTCTTCTTGCCTTATGCTGACTTCTTCTATACGGCTATTCAATTCCTCTTGGCTGCTGTAGATTTTTACTACCTCCTCTCGGAACTCTTCACAGCGCTCATCAATCGTGTCTTGAATGACTTCATGTGGCGCACCGAATAGGTACCGCCACAATTTAAGCCATCCAGCCCAAATCTTATTTCCAAATGTTAAGAATGTCAGCGCCCCAGCGACCACAGCAACTACAACTTGATACTGTTCCAATAGATACCTCCATGATGTCATAATATTTATATTAAAGCTATAAGCTTTGTTTTAGGGATGCAGTGTTGCAATCTGGTCCTTTATACTCTGTATGTCTGCCTTAAGCGTATTCAGCTCTGTTAGAAGCTCAGCTACTGCTGCTATTTCGTGAGTGTGCACTAATGGAGCTACAAGTTTACCATCTTTTGTAAAGATGCCGTAGTTGTTTGCACCAGACAGAATCTTCAAGTTACTGAACGTTGGCGTGTTAGCTGTGTTGGTGGTTGATAAGATAACTTTAATCCATAAGTACTTCTTCGATGTATCACTGGTAATGGCTATCTCATTTTGCTGTTCTGTAAAAGCTACATCAACTGGTACTGCCGTAGTTGTAGCAGTAGCGGTTTTAATAGCCACTGAGGTACCTGCTGGAGTTGACTGGTCCCAAATTAAAGTAAGAATTTGATTGTTAGTAATATCAATTGGAGTGCTTAAGTAACTGCCAGAAGCTTTATATACTGGACCTGCTGAAACACCAGTCACTCTAACATCAGACAGAAGATAGTACTCTGGCCTACCAGGTGTTACCATTGACACTCTTAGGTACTTACCTACTACGTTATCAATTGTGTATACATTCCAACTATCACCAGTGAGTGATATCACGCAGTTACTTTTAGCAGCTACCCAACTCAAACCATCTGAAGATATCAGTATATCAAATACTGTATTAGCATAGCCTGAATACGATGCCCTAACTTCTACTTGTGTAACCTTCTTGAGTTCAGAATATTCAAATGTAACATAACAAGGTAACACCATATCAGTAGGTACCCAATGTGTAGTGGTGCTCTCGTCATTCAAGTTTGTTGGGTTGTGGGTGGTGGTACCTTCAACTAATGATTCCTTATTAGATGTTGTATTTGTTGGTATTAGATATGCCATGTCAGACCACCGCCAATTTTAGTACACCAACTGTAAGTGTTAGATTTGTTAAGGTACCAGTAGCTAGATCTTCTGCCCTAAATAAGCTCTGTGTAGTTAAACCACCTACAAGACCTACCATATTCTGTTTTGTCTCAGAATCATATACGGCTAAACCACCAGCTGTACCAGTATCTACCCAATCCATATAAACTGGGAGGGTTTGTGTGTCACCCTCCACCATTACGTTTTTGCCATCTGCGTTCTGCATTGTTCCTAGGAACTGCACGTTATCTTTTAGCTTATGCATTACTTCATGTATACCTTTCCGATACAAGCAACTGCGAAGGTAACCTCCATATTGTTCATATCTACATGCCTTGGTGTTGCCAGGATAGTTACATCATTTTCATCCGTTACATTACATACAGGCTTGTAGCCAAGCCCGTGGTTGATGTACCAGGTGGTTGCTGGTGTGCTTTGTGTAAAGACTTTTGAATTTGCAATCTGTGCCAATGCTTCTTGCGTTACTGTTGGTACCATCTCAATACCATCTGGGTAGTTAGACTCGGCGGCGCTGATGTTTATTTCCAGTAACTCACTATCTTCACTTATCTTATCGACACCAAGATATCCCATCACTGTGATCTCGTAGTCACCTGGTGGAGGTGCAATCACTGTAACTGCCAGATCATACGTGACGTACTCAGTCGCTATAAAACCTTTGCGGATGACGATCCTGAAGCATTCATATTGGATGTCTTCGTCATCAGGCTGTACGATTGCAAATGTCAATTGTCTGTTGGATTTAGTGACCGTAAAGGTTGGTGGAGTATACTTAACTTTTCTCTTGTTAATTGGGATGACTACAAAGTTCCTATTCTCGTGAAGCGTATGATAGTAACCATACGCCCCGATACCTGGAAATGTTTTGATTCCCATTCTTGATACAGCTTTAGACGTCAAGCGTCTTTTCTCATTCTGCCATTGTAGGTCTGTGTACACATCAAGTGGTGGTTCGCAGCTTCTGTTCTCCACTCGGTGATTCTTGATGTAGTAATCTACAAGTGTGTTATCTGGTTCATGCCCTTGGTTGCCAATGTTATTGTCTGTCCTTAAAGGGACTTCTGTGAATATTAATTCCATAATTACCTCCTTAGACGAATTAGTAAATCATTTCCATACGCCATGGCGCCTCCTATCTACCTACTGTGAATCCTGCATTAACAGTAACACTGTGCATATTGTTTTTAAACGGATATTTAATACTGTAGTCTATCTCTATTATTGCGCCAGAACTCGGGGGGACAGTGAATGTAACGCTTGGAGAGTAGTACCCGAAAAAACAAGAAGGAGATAAGGTAGAGTCTACCGGTTGAATCCTTTGGGTGCTATCTGGGCCTATAAACCGCCAATATCTAGCAGTAATGGGGTCTTGTACATGCCAATAATTAAGGTCGGCAGGGTTATTCATGTCCGAGGTGATTGTAGTGAATGTGGCCCAATCTGTGCCATTTGTGGAATACTCTAATTTAACGCCAACATAATAGGTTACTGTATTAAGTGGGGCAAAAAGGCAATTTACTGTAATTGGATTTGTAAAGTCATAAACAATTGGAGACACGTCTGAAATAAATGAAATTTTATATTGCTCCAGTTTTTTGGGGTAGCTTAAGCCACTATAATTAGATGAACTAGATGTTGTCTTTGTGTTATACGTCGCCTTACTACCATCTGCACTATGGTAATTGGTATAAAAGTCTTTCATATTATATGGATAAAAAGTATAATCTACACCTTCTGTTTGTAGTACGTTGTTTAACCACACACTTTGAGTGCCTGCTATGGCGCTAGGTGTTTTAATATGAAATTCTTTATTGGTGCCATCTCCAACCCCCAGCTGGTATTTGCCTATAGCTTGTGGTGGAAAATGTTCGCTGGTAATGTTGAATGTGCCTATATTTGTAAGCGTTATAGCTTTAATATCCATACCTAGTCCATTATTCCATACATTGTCAGCAGAATACGCGTAAGTCTTATCGCCGGAATGCCACACACCACCAGACATATACGCAGGATAAACAGACAGCGACGGGCACTCTGATGTATTTGTATACTTGTCTGCCTCATACAAAAGTAGGCGTATGTTAATAATGCTACCATAAATGAGATTATCTTCTCCTAAGAAAGCTCTATATACCGCATTATTTGCATTGTCGCAAAGAAATATATTAGGTTCAGTATTTTGCGCTAGACTAAAAGTATAATACAAGGTAATAGTTATTTTAAGAACATCTAAAGCAGTCTTGTGAATAACCACTGGATTACCCTCAGAGTCTGTAAATAGGGCGTGCGTGGTTGCCTCATTGGTGTACCTTATATCCGAATTATTTACGCCACATCTTGTCAAATCCCCTACAGCTTCTGGTGCAGGTACTGTTACAGTTAGTGTCTTAGTAGCATTCGGATAGTTTTTTGTGAGTGTTCCTGAGGCCTTACCTGTCCATACGATATTACTAACAGTTAAGTCTGCAGCTGAAGGTGTAACACTTCCAGTACCTAAGGAGATACCGGACATGCTCATGTTAGTCCCACCCGCAAAGTTAGTATATACATTATCCAATACAACATTATGGCAATCTACTACCTGCTTAATTTTTCCTGTATTTTCTTCAATTAATTCCAAGTGGTACTCATTTTTTATAGTACAATTCAAATCAAGTGGCAAATTCATATTTTTCTCCTTAAACTGGCGTTGTGCCATACTGGGTTAAAATCAAAGTATTAAGTGTAGGGCTACTTAAAGTAACAGACAATGAATCAGACAATGTTGGCATTTCTGTTTCTTTAATAGTAGCAAAGGCTATTTGGTTTATTTGTGCTGCTTGTTGTGTAATAGCTAAACTTTCTGTTTTGCGGAATACTGAACTAAGCACAGAATATGTCATCCCTGGTATCGTCTTTTTATAATTATCTAAGGCATAGTACTTAGTAGACATATCACCGCCGATGCTAATATCTAATGCAGCCAAAGAAGGTATACTTTCAGCTATAGTCACAGTAACTTCATAAGAGCCACTTCCTGTAATCTCAATAATTTCTACTGCATTATTCAAAGCATACGCCTTAATGTTATGTAGGTAACCTGGATAAAGAATAATCTTATGACTGCAAATCAGCTTGAATTGCTTAGCTGCAACCCAATAGCTATCCACAATACTAAAGCTGCTTATAGTTGGCACACTGGTACCTGACCAAAGAATATCCACTGGGTTAGCTGCCACTGAAGAACTCATGTTAAGACATTCTGGTATTAGATCTACCTCAGTAGTAGTGATGCTAGCATACTCGACACCAAGAACTAAGTCTTTTAGCGTTGTATATAAGTGCTCAGGTCTTGCTGCTTGCCCTACATAACCCCTATCACTTATTAACCACTGAGATTTGCTATTAATAGTATTAATAGCACAACGATAATCGTTTAGGCGAGCAACACTGACTAATGTATTTCCTGAGCCCAACGAAATTATTTCTCTTTCAGCACTCCACAACATAGTACCTATTAGATCTTGCCTGCATAGGTTCTTATAATACACTATGCCAGCCTTAATGTAAACACACATCAGTCCTTGGTCATACTGAATGTCTGACTCATAGTTGTAACTCATGCAACAAGACATATAACTTACGCCTGTCGCCATCTGAAACTTGGTAGTAACATCTGGGCCATGCTGACTCCACAAGACTCCAGTAGTGTCAATCCACATGACATATGGTTGTTCGTCTGTCTCAAGAGTAAAGCCTATTTCACCATCTCTTAGAATCCATAAGCCACTAAATTCAATACAAGCTTTTACTGCGTCTTCTATAATATACTCTGGAACCCATGCCACCACCACTTCTTCATTGTACACTCTTTTACGAATTAATGCTTTACCATCATCTATACACACTGCATATATTTCAGATGGATCCATATCTGTTGGAAGTTGTTTAATTGTTATGTCATGAACTTCATAACCAACGTCAAGTATTCTTTGTGCTAGGTACCCACCATCAATTGTATATAAGAAGCCTCTTGTTTCCACTGTTACTGTGCCTGTTTTAACTTGCATGGTAACTAAGAAATTATGAATACCTATCTTACGTCCAATATATGAATGTGGTATACCTAATGAATTCCTGCCTCGCTTAACTACAAACTCAATTGGAGAGTACAGCTCCTGTATCTCATTGTCAAATATTCTGACAACAATGACTGAGTCCTCCGAGGCAGTACAGTTAATTTGAAGATGCCCCTGTAAGTCACCATTCTTTGATAGCTTTGCTGAGATCATACCAACAGTGCATTCTTCTTGACCAATCTGAAATTCTAATGTGTTGTAATCCCAAAGCAGCTTTGGTATCTCCTGTTTCACACCATCAATGACTTCTGTGTAGTCTGCTGACACTGGTGTAGCCATTGACCACTCGGTAATCTCAACGCCTTCTTTAGAGCTAATCTTAAATACGAATGAGCTGTAGTCTTCACCAGGAAAGTCAATAATAGTCTTGTAGATACCGTTGCTAACATCTACAATGGGTAGCGTATGCGCAACGTACGTGTTATCATGTAACACAGCTATTACTTCAACTCTATTGTTTATGGAGTACGCGCCTGCAACAACAGTTACTTCAGCTGTCTCAGGCAACTTATCTATCATATCAATAGTTACGTTAAGTAGGGCCGATCCGTTGGCGTGCAGCGTCATGGTGCTTGATGTTAGTTCTCCATTAGTTACAACCCAGTCAGCAGGGATATTGGATAGGATGCTTTGTCCATACGCCATATCATCCCTCCAATATCAGAGCATTTAGTAGTGTTAACTCACTTGTTAGACCACCTGAGTACTCATATGTGTGCCTTTGGACGATGCCAGTATACACTAACTTGTACTTAGCACTGTCAATAATAACTTTATCTCCAACATTGATACGAGGGTTTCCACGTACCTTAAGTGTCAAAGTAGGTATTGGGTTATCTACAAACTTCTTTAGAATCTCTTTGTAGGCGGTGGCGTATGTCGCTGTTTGTATGTACTTATTCTCAATCTTTAATGGGTTGCTACATTCATCTGAAAGTAGCACAGGAGTTGTTTCAACGGCTATACCATTAACCATTATGTCGCAGTCCACAAGCGCGCCGTTATTTGTGGTTGTTATGACGATGTCATTAGTGCTGTACTCAAAGCCTTTTATAGCTATCATGTTACCTGTAGAGGTGGTGCGGATACCTACAATACTTTTCACTGGCGACTTACTAAACGATACAGCATCTAGCACTGTGTCGCCTGGTTCTATAGCCAGCCCCTTGATATCGATAAGTGACTCTTGATCAGATAACTGATGTAGATGATACGTTAATGCAACACCATCATACGTCTTCAAGATAGATTGTTTAACCTCTAAACTATTTATCTGATCACTATCTGTTAGCGTCGCCACCGCGACACCGCTACCTCTGAATGGTTTAACTACAATGTTACCACTGGCATCTGTTGTGCAGTACGCCACAGCAGCCCTCAATAGTTCCTGCAACAAAGCCCTCGGTTTATCGTCAGCGTAAGTATAATTAAGTTCCTCTGTTAAAAGGTCACTTACTATTGCTGTGAAGCCTAGGGCGGTGAACACTTGCTCAAACATTTCTTTGAACGTTTTATTGTGCTCTACTGGTATATTAGGTTTTGGTTTTAAGAATACCTGCTGCAGTATGTCTGCAGCAGTAACATCAGCAGTGGTGCCAGCACTTGGTGCTGCCCAGTTAGTGACATAGAATAATCCAAGTGGATCCCAGTCTACATCACTTTTGTCAGGCTTCATAAATACTTTGACTGGAACATTAAGTTTCATCTTACCGTAGTAAGGACTTGTTGTATTAGCCGGATTGAACATTGCATCTTTGTTAAACAATGTGAAGTCTATCTCATTAGCTGATATAGCACCTAATGGATTTGAATCTTCTGCACCAGCCTCATCAAGACCTGAACAGTTCATTAAGTAATTGCTTCTTGTAACTACAAGCGGACTACTACTTATGCCATCAAAGTATATCTCAAGTTTATATAGGAGGCTTCTACTTGGTGCATTGTAATCTTCATGTGTTGATGGTCTTGTCATAGTTACCTCCTATCTTTCAATTAAATTGAATGAAACACCTTTCCATACCCAGTTAGGACCATTGCCAGCCCAGTGAAGCTCACTTGGTATTGACCCTGAATATACAGTTGCTGTTTTACGTTCACCATTCTCTAAGTAACTTAGGTCATAGAATAAACTATTGGTGTTCCAGATAGCATCAAGTATAACGCCTAGGTCGTAGCCTGTTATAGCATCATAGGTAAAGTAGAACTTTAACTTCTTTGCTATTAAGTCACCAGCCATGGAAGCGTCAGCTAGACGCTCCATTGTGGTGACATTGTATCTCTCAATTTTAAAGGTGGTTGGGTTTTTAATACCTACACCATTAATTAGCATGTTAGCCATGGTTACTCACCCCTTCTTGAATCTTCTTGTAGTTGTATTACTTGCATCTTACGGTTAAGCTCTTTAAGACCTTTGTCATCTGCAATTAATGTTCCTACATACAATGGCTGTAAGTTTTGACTTTGTCCGCCGCCTGTGTTAGCTACTAATGGTCCTAAGACTGAGAGTAAGCCATTCGCCACAGCGTCGACAAATGGTTGCATTGCACTGTTATTCTCAAGTGGTATGATAGCTTCAGCTTTGTTACCTTCAGCAAAGTTAGCAACATGCTCTTTGTTGAATACGCCACCTTTAGCATGTCCCGTCATGGAGCTAGTTGAGTAACTTGCTGTGGCTCCTCCAGTAACAAAGGACCCTATAGACGATGCTGCATTCTTAGCTGCATTAACTACATTAGTAATTACATCTAATGCCTTACCAATCCAACCTGCAATTGCATCATAGATACCCTGTCCAAAACTTTCAAAGCCTGACACTACTCCTGACCAGAACCCACTAAAGGTTCCCCAAGCTTCTCCAACCCATCCTCCTATGACTCCGATCACAGCTCCTAGACTACCTGAGACTGCATTCTGTATCCCAGCTCCCCATCCATCAAATCCACCAGTGACACTAGTAAACCATCCCATAAAAGCATTCCAGGTATCGTTAATCCACCCTCCAATACTTCCTAGGATTTGTCCTAAATAATTCGTGATGGTAGTCCAGATTCCAATCAGGAAGTTAGCCACTCCTGTAGTTGCATTTATTAAGAAGTCTGTAATGCTAGTCCATACTGTAACTAGGAATGTAGCTACACCTGTTACAGCGTTTAGTAAGAAAGTTGTAATACTGGTCCATAATCCCACAAGGAAGGTTGCTATACTAGTTATTACATTCAGTACGAAGGTGGTGATGTTCGTCCACACAGTAAGTAAGAAGGTTGCAATACTGGTTACAACATTTAGAATAAACGTGGTGATAGAAGTCCAGATTCCTAAGATGAATGTTGCCATATCAGTACTGATGGTGGTAAAGAATGTTGTAATACTGGTCCAGATTGTTAATATGAAAGTTGTTACTCCTGTTACTACATCCGTAAAGAATGTGGTAACTGTTGTCCATAGACCTGTAATAAATCCAGTAACTCCGGTCACTACATCTGTTATGAATGTGAGTATACTAGTCCATGTTGTCGTGACAAAAGTACTTACAGAAGTTCCGATATTTGTCAACGTGGTACCAATTGTGGTGAACATGGTAGTGAAGAATCCAGCGATCCCTCCTACAGCAGCATTAAATCCTCCACTAATAGCATTTGCTATATTTACAATGAAGTTACTAAACGTGCCCCATACATCATTACAGAAGGTTACGAAACTTGTCTTAGCTTGTACGATTATAGCTACAAAGTTTCCAATTGCGGTTCCAATACTTCCAACAAATCCACCAATACCATTAAATACACCACTAACTGCAGTTCCAACTGCTTGTGCCCAGCTACTTAGTGTTGCTCCAATACCATTAAAGAAGTCTCCTAAGACTGCTGTAACTTTTACTCCAAAGAGGGCTCCAATAGCATCTAGGATTGGTCCTACAACATATTCCCAAGCTAGGATAAATGGAGCAGCAATTAGTGCAAATGTTGCACCTATACCAGCAATGAAGAAATCAAGGAAGTTCTTAAAGAACCCCTCGCCATCATTGAAGTTTAACTGACTTCCCATCCAAGACATGAATTTACCCCACATTGCAGATACATCAGAAGTGGCTCTATTCCAGAACACACCTAGTATAGACCCTACAAGGTCACCTACGGCAACACCTACAATGGAACCTAACGGACCAAAGAAGCTTCCGATTATTCCACCGAGTATGCCACCAATAGTTTGACCAATGCCGGCATTTTTTAAGTCCTCTTCTTTTAGATTGAATATCTCTTTGATTTTTTCAACCCAAAGATTTGCAAAGAACCCAGCAGTTAAGTCAGCTATGGCACCTACTATGAAACCCTTAAGGAATGACTTAAGGCCAACTTTAAGACCTTCACTATTTTTACTTAATCCAAAGATAGCAGCCTTTAAAACATCATCTATTGACTTGCCTATGTTCTTAAGGCCACCAATGATGCCGTCCTCAGCTATCTCTTTCATCATAAGTTTCCAGACAGCTTTTGTGTCATCTATGAAGCCTTTTAATGACTCTTTAGAAAAAGCTTTTTTCAATGCCTCAGCAGTCTTGGCACCGATGTTTTTTAGCCCACTAAATGCAGGTGTAACCTCTGCGCCATCATCAATTATCTCTGCCCAAGGTATACTAAACTTAGGCCATTTAAGTTGATCTAAAGCTTCTTTAATAGCTGCCTTCAGACTTGTAAAGCCTACCTTAAGTGATATCTTACCTTCGTCATCTATCATAGAAGCCCAAGGTATCTTAAACTTGCCCCATTGGAACTTACCAAACATATCATCCATGTACTTTGTTAAACCTGTCAGTATACCGCCAAAAGTAGCTGTTATAACATCAGCTAAACCCTGAGCATCTACTAAACCAAATGCTTGTTTAATTGGATCCCAAAATAGCTTAGCAAGTAGTTCTCCAAAACCCTTAAGATTAAAAGCGTCTTTAAGTGCATTGGCTAAAGCATCTACAAAGTTAGTAGAGTAATCTGTAAAGTCTGGCACAGTCATGTCAGGTATCTCAGGTATATCAATGCCTGTATCAATCTCACCAGCGCCACCTGTTTCATCAACATCATTCAGCTTAAATACTTCATCAAATGACAGTAGACTTTTGTTAGCCTTGTTAGTCTCAGTGGCTAAATCACTCATTGAGTCTGCCGTACCATTTAAAGCTTCATTAAACTTATTAATGTCTGCTGCTCTATCTTCTTGAGATGGCAACAAAAGTTTATCTGGGTCTACACCAGCAAATGCAGTTAGCTTAGAAAATAAAGACTGTAAGGCGTTACCAGCTTCAGTAGAAGATACTGCAACAAATATCAGTGCTGCAGCAATTGCCGTTAAGATAGTAAATATTGGGTGCGCGAGTAGAGCCGTTGCCAAGAACCATACAGCACTTGCGCAGAACCTTATAGCTGTCGCTACAGTTGTTATGATCATCGCCCCAGCTGCCTGCACTTTAAATAAGAACCAAGCACTTGCGCAAGCTACTAACACGCCAGCCAACGCAGTCATAGCATACTTATTAGATGCAATAGCATACATAAGGTTTGATAGCACCATTATGATAGGAATAATAACAGGTGATAAAATGTTAAACGCTTGGATCAGTCCATACATTACAGCTTTAGATAGTTCCCACATGCTAGCTACTAATGGCTTAACAGCATTATACAGGTTTATCAAGTTGGCTATAAAAGCTCTCATTGTTGCCTGCATACTCTCAGGAACTACAAACTCAAACAGCCCACCAAGTCCCTTAGTGTCTAGTATGATTCTAGCCTCTGCCATAAACTCATAGATAACACCAAGACCCTCTTTAACAGCATCGTACAAAGGGGCGGTTATTGCCTGTGCCATCATAAGAGCATTATCTTTAATGTTACTTATAAGACCTGCCATAGTCATAGCTGATGCAGAAACTACACCACTAAACCGTTTGTTCATACCTTCTATTAAAGCATTAATTGCTACACTTGCAGGTATAGCCTCATCACCTAGATTCTGAAGCTGCTCTTGTGTTAGACCAAGTTCTTCTCTAAGTATCTGGTAAGCGGGTATTCCAGCTTCAGCTAACTGACGCATCTCTTCATTCATTAGTCGACCTTTTGTATAGATCTGACCCATTGAACGAGAGACTCTTTCAATTATCTCTGGGTTACCCTGCATAGCTGATGCAGCCATTATGCCCTGCATCATGAACATTACATTCTTGTATTCAACTCCATACGCTAAAAGCCGCTTAGATGCGGCTTCTGCGTCACTGAATGAAAATGGTGTTTTTGCTGCAAAGTCTTCAAGTACGTTTATGAACTCTTCAGCTAACTGAGCACTACCAAATAAGTTTGTGTAGGCTATTTCAGCATACTCTAAACTTTTGGAGAACTCCCATACAACGTCTGTTGCATTTCTTATGGCACTTAAGCCACTATAAAATACTTTAGAGATTAAAATACCTTGTACAATACGGGCAACGTCTTTATACTCTACTTTTGCTTTCTTAGCTGGCTCAATCAAGCCGTTGTTAAGTTTACCAGTGATGTCTGATGCAAACTTACTTGTCATCCTTGCAGCATCGCGTAAGCCGTCTGCAAAGTTTTTAATGTTCATATTCATCGCGGCTGTTAGTACAGCAAAGTTAGCCATGTAATACCTCCATATTACCAACCAGGAATCTGGTCTATATAGTGTGTAGGTTTTGCAGCCTTTCGAGTGGGTGGTTGCCCGTTCATTTGACGTTGAATATCAATGTGCACTTCTATCTGACTCTTAAACTTTCTGGGCGTTAGGTTCCATAACTCTTCTTCAGAATATAACAACCACACACGCCCAGCATAAAGTATGTAAGGCCAATCCCATCCATCATCTTCGAATGGTTCTGGCCCCTTTAGTTTGGGTCAGTTGTGCTCTGCTGTATAGCTACAACATTTGATGGTTTAACTTCAGGATCAGGCATATCTGTCTCGAAAGCTTCTCCTACACTTTTCATGATCTCTTCCATGTAAGCTAGGTCTATGAGTCCGCCTACTTCTTTTTCTGTAAGGTTTTCATCTGTGTGCATCAACCCGGCCCACAAGATGCATCGCACTGCTTTGATGCTACCTTTATCAAGCTTATCAAAAGCTTCGTCTACTGAGCCATATCTATCTTCTAGCTCAGCCATAGCATTGAGAGTGAACCGAAGTTCACGCTCAACGCCGTCTGTTAGAGTAATCTTTACTGATTTCGATTTTGCGTCTTTTAACTTAGACATTAAGATACCTCCTCAACGGTATTAAAATTTTGTTACGCCTTGATGTCACCAGCTATTAAAGTATGAGCTACATACTTAACAACTTTGTTGTTAGCATCTAGTTCATATAACAGCACAATTTTGCCTGTAGATACACCGGTGATGTCATTGCCTGGTACATAAGTTGTAGATCCTGTAATAACTACACCAACTGCTGGTGTAGCATTAGCACTTTCAACAACCTTATAAGTGAAGTGGTTACCAGCACCAGCTGCTAGAGCAATAGTTGCCATAGTAGAGCCAGAGATAGAACCAACACCAAACACTGGAACGATAGCAGGAGCATTAACAAGCACCTGGTCAGTAACTACTATTTCACCAAAGTTTGCAACTAGCGTTGCTTGTAACTCTCCACCGTTTAAGGTCTGCTGAACTCTTACAAATTCATCAAGATTCTTATCATCAATGGATGCTGAAATAATGGTACCATCTGCTGCTTTAACTAAATTAAGAACATTCATCTAGTACCTCCTTACGATGGTAGTTTAACTGAATCAAACCAAGAAGAAATAGTGGCAGCATCTGCACTAGCATTATCGCCATCAATTTCGTACTTCCAAGGTCTACGTGCTTTTCCAGCAATGGTGATTTCATAGCCAAGTTTTACAAACTGACCATTAACGGTATCTGTCTGGAAGTTGATACCATCACCCTTTGTTTCATTGTTGTCTTCAGGGTCATTGAACTTACCTTTGAATAACCACACATAACGGTAGTTACCGTTGGACTTCAGTGATCTAAAACCAACAGCCATCCAAGGTGGAATATCTGAATCCCCAAACACTAAGCCTCCTTTAGAGTCAATAGCGTGTCCAAGCATATCAGATTTATTCTGAGTAGTTAATTCATTCTTCTGAATTTCAACTTCAATCTTTCCAAGTGTTGAAGCAACTTCACCAGGACCATCATCATAGAACAGTGTTTCTTGAGAAGAGTTAGGATTAATGTTGAATGACATTACACCTGGCGCTTCTTTAATTTCTCCATATACAGGTGGTGTGGTTTTAGTTTCTTCAGTTGTCATCTCAGCGTATACTAAGTTGTCACAACCAATTCTTGTAGCCATGTTGTTTCCTCCTATTCGGTAGTTGTAGTTATACCAACATTAAAACCATACGTTGTTCTTCCATTACCATCTATACCTATTTTAAACGGTGACTGTCTAATATGCACTTGACCCCATCTACTAGTGGTAAAGTTCACTATAAGGTTTTCTGATATGAATAAGTCGTGTATAGTTAACGCACGTTGCCGTGCTTCGTTGGCTGATTTAGAACGTGATAGTATTTGTACAGATCTATTAACTGCACTCTCATGTTGCACACCAGGGTCACCCTTATACTCATGTAGAGCTATTAGTGTGTCTGGAGATTCTGGTGTAAAGTCCCTAAAGATATCTACACCATCTTCTTGTACAATGAAGTTACCTACAAGGTACTCAACGATATCTAACAATAATGGATTTCCCATGTTAACCTCCTAATCTGACATGTCAGCTAATGATTCTTTCATGTTTTTAAATACTGTACGCTCGAAGTTATTGGCAGCATATTCCCTAACAGGATCTTCTAAGAACTTAGCTTTACCGTTAGGATGCACCGCTGTCATATTCTCATGAACAGCTACCATGTATTCAGAAGCTGTTAAACCAGTCTTAGGATTAACTGGGTCGCCGTTACCACCATACCCCATTATTCCCTCGTAGCTATAGCCTTTAACATCACTTCGCCGCCTAACTTCATAAAAAGCACTCATAAGCAGCGTTGATGTTTCAGTAGGCACTTGCTCTTTACTGTTACGCATGATCTCTTCACACGCTTCAATAGTAGCTTTTTTTGAACCATTGTGTACGTTTCTTATAGCCGCTTCGCAGTGTGCTTCAAAGTCTTTTAGGCTTTTCTTATCAAACTCAATGTTGAACGTACCTCGCATTACAGATACACCACCTTTATATCCGCTTTACCGTTTCTATAAAAAGTGCCAACACTCTTTATGTCTTTCTCTCTACCTTCAAATATAATGGTATCTAACTCAGTAACAGTCTCAATGCCGTCTAAATAAAGTTGTTTTGTAGAGATAGATTCAGCACCGGCGTTATCGGTTACAACTACAACTTTACCTTCTGCATAGCAGAAGGTATTTATAGTTGCACCATACTCTTTATCGCCTGTACCATCTCTTTTTAAGAATGGTTTTATTTGCACTGGTAGATCAAGCCACTTCTTTATGCTTTTAAGCATTACCATCATCCAGCGGTGGATAAGGTGGATTATTTTGCATACCCTTTCTAAATACCTTTGGATATGCATATGTTGGTAAAGATAAGCCATTACTTGCTGTCATTGCTTTGTACTGTGCGGCTGTATCTCTGAAGTATTTGAGTCTTTCAGTCGGATCCTCTGATTGAGGTCCTAAGCTTCTTTTAATGTCTCTGGCAAACAATGTAGCTGCCCTGCTAAATAGTTGGTACAATAGTTGATTTCTATCAGTACCGTGTGCGCCTATAAGATAGTCTATTTCTTCATCCTGCATGATAGGTTCATCTTCAATGGTGTCTCCTATTAGGAATCTACACTCATCTCGCTCACTATCTGCTGGGTTTCCTGAATATGACCAACTCATATTACACCTCCTATTTTGCTACTGCTTTAGCTACAACCTTAGCAGCTTGTGTATGTACTTCCTTAGCAGCTTCAGTGATAGGCTCTTCAGTGACAACCTCTACTGTTTCTTCAACAGCTTCAGGCACCTCTTCAGTCTCTCCTTCTTTGCCAAGAATAACACCGTACTTTTGTAAAAAGTAATCAGCATACTCATCGAAGTTCTTCTCGGTAACTTCAACTAAATGGCTCTCGCGAACCCTGTATCTGAAACCTTTTACTACCTCTGGATTAACAATGGTACCAGCGGTAAACATACCAGAAGCGTCCCGAAAGGGACGCTTAACTACATACATTAGGATACAATGTCCTTAAAGAACACGCCGAGATCTCCACAGATTTTCTTGGTATCAAACGCGATTTCACCTTCAATACGTTCAACGCCAAGACCGAGAATATCCAGTGGTAATCGTACAATACGGTTTCCGTATCCGCCAGAACCTTCAAGACCGGACCAAGCGAAGATGTAACCAGCTGATGGTTTCTTAAGAGCAGGTCGTGGATTACTGTAGCACAGTAAAGCATTCTTGCCCATAATGAATCCAACGTTGTCAGCGTCACCGCGAGTAGCAGAGTTAACTACTGACCAAGCTACAAATACTCGTTCAACTTCGAACAGTGTTGCTAACAGGTCGGTTGTAACAATACCCTTTTGGGTGTACTTGATTCTGTCAAGGATGTCAAAATGATTCTTAAGAGCTGTGAAGGCAAATGGAGACAATACCAAAGTGTTTGGTTTGTAACCTGTTTGAGATGCCATAACAACACCAGCATCGGTGATATCTTTAATTGGGTCAGATGTAGCCAGGTCCCAAGTAATTGCTTGATCTGCAATAGGAGTAGCAGCAACACCAGCAATCTCACGTCCCCACACGCCAGTTTTGAAGAACTTAGTTGCCCAGTCCATCTCACGTCTGATAAGCATCTTCTGAGTTACAAAGTCTGTAGCATCAGTATCAGCATCAAGTGGTTCGTCGTAGTTTGCTCTTTCCTCCGGAGTTACATCTTTATGGAAAGCATGTTTACGGCAGTAGTATGGATCTGATGCTTCAACCCCGTAGTCGCCGCCAGCTGATTCAGTTGACGCTCCACGTAATTGAGCTTCATCTCTCATAAAGTCGCCTTTATCATAGATGTAGAAAACATCTGATTGACGTTTTACAGGAATAATTGGGAATACTTTATCAGCAATAAATGCTGAAGCGTCTTGCATGTACGCTACAGAAATGTTGGTTAGTGCTCTATCAATATGAGCAGTTTGCATAGTAGGCATTATTCATATCTCCTTTCGTTTAAGCTAATTTTACGGTTACGTGCATTCCGGCACCGGATGCAGAGGTTAACGCAATACCAAGTACCACTTCTGATGCAGCAACTGTTGCAGCTTTACCATCGGTAGCAGCACAAACTTTAGCGCCAGCTGCGATTGCGGCAGAAGCCTCAACAATAACAATACCATCAGCAACTTCTAATACTTGACCAGATGCTACCTGATTCATAGACACTCCAACGGCTTTTCCAGCAGCTGTGGCAGCTACTCCATTACCAGAAGAGTTAACATCTACAAATCTATATCTTGCTACTGCACCACCGGCAGGTAGGCTAAATCTTAAGCCTGGGATTTCAAATGCATTCATTAGTTAGCGCCTCCTTCTAAATATTCTTTGTAAAGTTCTGGGTTTTCTTTGATTACTGCGCTTGTAGCTTTAGCTACTGTGATTGAGTCACGATCAGCAATCTCTTGAGCTTTCTTTTCAATTTTAGCCCATGCATCAGTAGACTTAGCGATGGAAGTTCCACCAACTTCTTTTAGTACTGTTGAATCAATAGCTGTATTGATAGCTGTTAAAACATCTACCATTTCGCTGTCGCATCTTTTCAGTACATCTACTAATTTGCTGGCTTCAATCGGTAAAGATTTAAGCTCTGCAGCTTTAGCGATAGCTTCAGAGTTCTTTTCAGATTCTCTTGCTTTGATAAGCTCAGCTTCAGCTGTTTCTTTTTGAATACGCATTTTTGTCACATATTCTCTAACTTCAGCTGGCATACTTTTAAGAGTTTCCTCTTCATCAAAGCCGCCTTTCTTTTCGCAACCTTCTGCCTCTTCATCGTCAGTAGCTTTCTTATCTGCTTCAGCAGCAGCTAAGTCTTCCTTAGCTTTAGTTAACTCAGCAGTAAGCGAATCTATTTTCTCGGTGTATTCTTCGACACCAGTTGATTTTGCAATTTCTGCTTGAATAACTTCAGCATGTTCAGGTTTCATTTTGCTGAGTATTTCTTCAAATTTCATTGTATACTCCTTTCTTTTATAAAGTTCAATGGAGGCTTCTGAGTTTGCCCCCTCGTCCACCAGGTCAACCCTGTCTAGGACCAAGTCTTTAAGCAAGTACGACATTTACTCACCCCCTCTATTTATATTATACGCTATTTGGACTCAAAGTATATCAGTTATTGCTTAATACGTTTTGATCTGCCTTGTATAGAGAACATACGTAGTGCACCATCTTTAACTTTTGCAAATACTTCAGGATCAAGCACTTTAACTGTTATGAACCAACCCTCTGGCACGCAGCCTTCTGGTATACCGATTGCTTCTTGTTTTGCTTTAGTGAACATCATAGACTCTACGACGACGCCTTTTGAGTCACCCTCATGCTGTACACCGCTGGCTCTATAATCCATCATAAAGTTTATTGCAGCCTTTTCAAGCTCCTCAGGCTCTATGACATCATCTTGCCAATCAAGTGGTATGCTACCATCAGCATTCTTTGCTACATTGGCCCACCCACTTACAAGACCTTGGTCATCATTTGACTTAGCAACATAGAAATTAAGTGCCGCCTCGTCTATTGGTGTGCACACCTCAACTGTTTCTGATTGTGAGCTAGATGCGTATACAGACGTACCATCATCTAAATACACAGATGTTGAGTTATCTACACATACACTTGTTCTGTCAACTTGTAAACCCATTAATTCTCACCTCCACCAGTATAGTTCTGGTCATTCTGCTCTAAGTCTTTTTCTGCTGTATCTTTATTAGGAGCTTCTGTATTTGGATCCTCTTCTTTAGGAGCTTCTGTATTTGGATCCTCTTCTTTAGGAGCTTCAGGAACGTCAGGTTCTGACTGCACATTGTAGATCTCGTCAAACTCATCTTGTGATAAGTCAGGCATACCCATAATATGTCGTATGTAGTTTTGCAACTCCATATCCTTAGAAATATCTAGACCCATAGCACGCATTATAAGCGCTACTTCTTTAAGTGATGGAGTCTGTATTTGCCCAGGTACAATTTTTGGGTAATCTGTTAAGTCATATCCGTTGCAATCGAAGAGGTCTGGTACTGCTTTAGTGTTAAATATGTCAGCAATATTTGCTAACTGTGCTTGTAATGCAGCACCTAATAATGACTGTTTTGATTCAGCAAGTGCAAATGACCCTGAGTTTGAACTACCTATTAGGATAATATCAGACAGCATTGTAATAGCTATTCTGTTATCGTACCGTTCAATAGTAGACCCAATATCAATTTGTCTTGATGAACCTGACGTTAATAACTTAAGGTCCCAGCCAGCGGGTAATAAAATACCCTCTTCACTGTCTCGTCTTACTGAAGCTACAAGCTTTTCAGCCTGTACTCGTAGTGCTGTCATCTTAGGGTCATCGTCATTCCACAAGTCTAGATTCTCAGGGGCTTGCAAAACTGGGAAACCAGCTAAGTCACGCTCAATGCCTATACCCTCAATTTCTTCAAAGTGCTTCTTGAAGAACCATGGTCTATATGCATTTCTAAGCAGCGATTTACCCTCTGGATTATCTTTGCTGACTCTTGTACGGAATAGCAGGCCTTTTGACATTGGTATGCTTATCAACTCATAGAGCGGTTCGCACTGTTGTACAAAAGCTACAACATCACCTTCTTCATTAAAGGTCCATTCATACAGTGATGTTTGCGCACGTATAGGCATTCTTCTCCACCCAAACTTACCATCAGTGTACTTACTCTTGTACTTAGGATTCTTTTCTTTTGGTCCACGTCTTATCTTATAGACTACTTCATGGAAGCTAAATCCATACGTCAATATAGACAGTATCTCAGATATAACGTTTGCCCATGACATTTCCATGTCATTCATGCACTCTTTCAGAAAGTCAGCAGCCGCTGTATCTTCTGATCCAGTAGTTGCTGGCTCTACTTTCCACTCAACACCTCTTATGAGCATCTCTGCCAAGTACAATGTAGCTCCAATGACTGGGTCATTATCACTCATCTCTTGGTAGATCTTACCAGCTTTAGGCCAGCGTAGCTCTGGCAAGAACTCTTCATATATGTAAGGCCCTTGCCGCCTTAACCCTGTGACACCTAGTTGTTTTAGGTTTACAGGCGTTCTGCTCTTATTCATTTATTACCTCCTAAACTTATTCCAGTATGAACCACCTGTTTTGCCTACACCAGATGGCACTCTAGTAAGTGCAGCGCCTCTGAAATAGTTGAACGCACCAGAGAAACCATCAATCGTATCATCTTTATGACCGTATGGAAATACGTCTGCTTCATCCATAAATGGTAGCATGTTTCTACACCGCTGTGAAAGAAAAACTTTGCCCGCCTGTGAGGCCGCAGATGCTGTTCTGGCACGTTCAACTTTTGACCCGGACGACGTTACACCAAGGAAGTCGTAGCCTCTTAAAACATTTCGCATGTAGTGGTCGATTGTTATCTCGCCAGACGAGCCAGGTTCACGCTCCATTCTAACAGCTACACTATGACCATCAGCCTCAGCTGTACCGCGTATAATCATTTCAAGATCATGAGGCATCTTTTGCACACGCACGATATCTTCAATCCAGTATAATCCCTGATAGTGTGCCAGCTTTAACCCTACAGTCCAGTCAGGGTCTCGCTTATTTTTACCTTTACGTTTAGATGGGTCTGTACAAGCCATATCCCAATATCTGACTCGCCGTGCTGCTGTTGGGATATCAGTTGCTGGTACAATAGTGAACCAATGCCTGCTGAACATATCACCTGAAGCTTTGATTTCCCAGTTACCATTTAGTAGCTGCTCTCGCTCTATAGGGTCTAGCTCTGCTAGTGATTCCTTATACGCCTCAGCATCCAAATATGGGTTGTCATCGATTCCGGCTCCTATGAATATTCTACCTTTATCAGGCCCTTCAACAAAGAACCGTTGGTAGTAATACTCACCAAACTGTCCACCAGGATTGGCGGTTGCTCTAAACCTTAACGGTACATCTAACGATAAAGGTTTTCTAAGTCTGGAGAACAAATACCTGTAGTTAGCTGGGTCAATGTGCGTTACCTCATCCATGCCTATGTACTGGAACTCAGCACCCTGGTATCTATAGCAGTCATTTCCTGACTCTAAGTACCCAAAGTTAAGCGTCGCCCCAGAAGCAAAGGTATACTGCTTATCTTTATCCGACCAGCGCACTTCTTTTCTATCTACAAATGGCATTAGCCAGTCTTTTGAGATATCAATCAAAGCGCCTGGTAGTGAGAGATCCGCATAGGTCTTACGAAATAATATTGCAGAGTACCCTGGGATATCTACAAACTGTAGCGCAGCCATTAGCTGTGCAACGGAGTTATGAGTAGGTATAAGTGCTTCACCCGCAAGAAACAAATTGTTAGGTGAATCAACCTTTATGCACTGTACTGGTACTGATTCAATTTCTTCAATACGCTTGATGTAGTGTAAGTTTTGGGTGCCTCTTAATCCTTTTGTTTTCTGCCTAGCCAACTTATAAGGGAGTCTAAACGCATGCAACTCTGATGACCACTTCAGTACGTACTTTGGACAAGTATACTTTGTTTTAGAATTTGTGCATGTAGCAGTGCTTTCTGTTAGTGTAACTTTTATACCTAATGATCTAACTAAAAATTCTATTTGTTTCATTAGATCCTTCTGTACCATGCATATGCTGCAGTAACCTCTATCACTAGAAGCATTTCCGTCAGTGTCCATAAGACCTTGTAGTAATGCTAGTCTTTGGTCATATGAAGCCATTAGGTACTCCTCAGGTATAAATTTGTCATTAAGCACTCCAAGTGCATTTAAACCGTTGTGTAGACCGTATATCGTAAAGCAGTCATGGTTATTTTTAGTGCACTCAAAACCATCTAAGCGTATTTGTTCTATTATTTCTTCATCTCTACATGCTACCTCACCCCTTCCTTTACAACCATCACCTAACCATACACCTAAGGTGTATGGTGGCACCTTTAGTGCAACCTCTTCTTTAATAAGACAATTACATACACTTATGGCATGCTTTGTCCTGCTACCCATAGTATCTACAATTTGTTGCGTTGTGAAGTCTAAGTTGCACAGTCTATTTTGATACTGATTTAACGTCCATACGTGCTCCGCATCTGCATCTATA
>Ga0172378_10000489_pt1 | contig 34808 bp, 30 predicted proteins | sample GrowelOW332metaG_FD_119755 | JGI IMG/M metagenome (GOLD analysis project Ga0172378, IMG submission 119755) | Groundwater microbial communities from an aquifer near a municipal landfill in Southern Ontario, Canada - Pumphouse #3_1 metaG | ecosystem: Environmental > Aquatic > Deep subsurface >...
AAAAAACTAGTGAATTAGAACTATGCAGAAACAAATACAGATTTTAAAAATCATAAAAGAAGAAAATCATAAAATACTAAACTAGCAATCAATTACCTTACGATAGTCAAAAACTCGTAAAAATTATATAATATTTCAGTCATTCAAATTACTTAAAAACATTTAGTAAATGACCCAAACACAATTCGACTACAATAATCGTGATTTTATTTTATTTGACCAAATATATAGCAAGTTATTTTACTTTTTTCCTTAAATTTGTCGAATAATTAGTTGATTATGATATTTTTTATCTTTTTACGTGTAAAAAAAGTTATGTAATATCATCTGAGTAATTTGCTTTAATAAACTAAAATGAGAAAATATGTCAGAAGAAATAATTGTATCACAAGGGAGTAAAGAGGATAAATATGAATTATTATATTCTCAGATAAAAGGGTTAATAGAGGGTGAATCAAATTTAGTTGCTAATATGAGCAATGCAACAGCAGCCATTAGTATGACGTTTGATTTTTTATGGATTGGTTTTTATTTTGTAGATAAGTACTTCAAAAAGGAAGAAATATTATCTGCAGAAGCTATGAATTCTCTTCAATTAGTGCTAGGGCCGTTTCAAGGTCCTGTTGCGTGTACACGCATAAAATACGCAACAGGAGTTTGTGGTACAGCTTGGGCCGAGGGTAAATCCATTACGGTAGGAGATGTCAACACCTTTCCTGGACATATTGCTTGTAGTAGCGATAGTCTATCAGAAATAGTCGTTCCTATCATTGATTTAAACAATAGGGTGCGTGCTGTACTTGATATTGATTCTAGAGAGACAAATACTTTCGATAAAGTTGATGAAAGAGGATTAGAAAAAATAGCTACTCTATTTATTCCTTTCTTTTGAAGAAGCTGCTTTTTGTTTTTCGATTTCTTCTTGTATCACCGTGTTACGTACTCTGGATAATGTTTCGGGAGTCATAATGAGGTAGGAGGCTATATACGCTAAAGGAGCTCTTTTAAGAACTTCAGGTTGTTCTTCACCTAGATGTATATAGCGTTCCTTCGCTGTTTCGTACCGTAGTAAATCAGCTTTTATTTGTGATTGTATCAGTGAGTATTCAAGTACCTTTCGGTAATATATCCCTATTTCTCTATAAGACTTGATTAATCGTTCTAATTTTTCTTTACTTATCAGATAGACAATTGATGGCTCCAAGGCTTCAGCTTGCAGTTTAGTTGGTTCCTCTTTTAAAAAACTTTCGAGGCACATCAAAGTGCAACCTTCATAAGAGAAATGTTCAGTAATATCCTTACCATTTCGAACGTAAAATTGACGGATAAGACCAGTCTTGACACCCACTATATAAGTCGCATAGTCTCCTTCTTTAAAAAGAATTTCGCCTTTACTCAATTCTTTTTTCTCAACGACGCGGTTCAGTATATCCAATACTTCATCAGGCATATCAGGATATCTAGATGAAGTGATTAATTTAAGTCCATTTGTTATTTCTTTCATTGTAGTTTGGTTTTGTTAGGTTGTTTAAACTGCATTACTACTGCTTTATGGTCACTCATTTCCCAATCAAATATTTGATATGCAGTGGCATGAAAATCATCAGAATAGAGTATATAATCGATTCTGATCAGTTGCCTGAAATATCGATAGGTACTAGCTAGCTTACTGCCACATTGTACAAATCCATCTTGAAGTCCTGTAGAGATAATTTTTTTATAAGCATATTGAGAAGCTATGGCATTGAAATCGCCACACACGATGACCGGTTGTTTGTTAGTTTTGGATTGATTGATAAGTGTATAGAGAGAATCTACCTGTTCTTGTCTGTGAATAGCATTTTGATTAAAATGCACTATGGCATTATTAAGAATCTGTCCTTTATCTAATTTATGAGAGGTACTAGAGGGATCCATCGCTTTCTTTATTGTGGCTTTATCTCTATTGATGCTTGTTGTTTGCAAATGAGTAACAAACAGCCTAATCGAAGTCTGAGGTAATAGAAGATCACAATAAAGAAAATTGTTTTTTCTTGAGAGGAAATTAATCTTATGAGGATTAGTGATAGGATATTTGCTAAATATGCAAATTGGTAGAAGTCCCGGTTTTGTTTCTGCTAAATAATAAGGCCATTGGGAAAAGAAAGTTTGCAAAGAAATGGAATCATTTTTGCTTTTTGGAGGAGAAAATTCTTCCAAACAGATGATATCTGTGTCAAGTTTAGCAAAATATGTAGCTATAGATGCCATTTTTTCCTTGTCAAAATGAGTTCCGTACATATTGTATGTAGCGATGGTTACCAATTCATTGTTAGTACTATTTGTAATGATTGATTTTTCACTTCGAAATTGATATATACGATTAATAAAAGGTAAACTGCATAGTATAGCTATAAAAGGAATGATTGCTATTTTCCATTTAAAAATAGACCAATAAATAAATGAAATGATAGTAAAGCTAAGTAAAATAGGTAATCCAAAAGCTAATAAGTTTATGAAAAAAAAACGATTTGGCGGAAAAAACTCTACTATGTTTGCTAAGATAGTAAACATAGAAAGTAATAAAGTAAGTGCTATTGCTAAATAGCAGAAAAATTTATATGCAGCTTTTCGTCCCATTTTTTACTCCTTATGTATCAATACGAAGATATTTCTTAATCTTGTCTTTTAATTCTATCTCTTGGATAGGTTTCTTTATAAAATCAATAAATCCTGCTTCTAATGCACTCTTCTTTTCTTCTTCTAGAGAATATATGCCCAATCCAATAATCGGCGTATCTTTTCCAGATTCTCGTATAATTTGTGTAGTACTGAGCCCATCTAAATTAGGCATCTTAAGATTCATCAAGATTAAATCAGGATTATTCTTTTCTAATAACATGATAGCCTCAATTCCGTCTATCGATCTTATTAAATGATATTCGTCTTGAAGTATATATTCAAGTAATTTATAATCTGAATCGTTATCTTCGGCGATTAATATTGAAGTCTTTTTATCTTTGGATGATTTATTAACACAGAAATCATCTTCATTGGTGCGCTTCGCTATTCCTTCAGGTACTTTGTATGGAAGAGTAAATTTAAAAGTAGTTCCTTCTCCTATTTTACTTTCTGCCCATATATCTCCCCCTAAATTCTTCACCAAAGCTTCAGAAATAGACAATCCTAATCCAGTACCACTAACATTGCTTCCAGCCATATTAAAACGTTCGAAAACAGCGTCTATTTTATCAGCAGGAATTCCCGTACCAGTATCAGACACATAGCAAAGTATTTTATCATCATCAGTTAATTCATAACCAAAAGAAATCAGTCCTTTTGATGTATATTTGAAAGCATTTCCAATAAGATTAGAAAAAATTTGGTTTATGCGGTTTTTGTCAGTTAAAAAGATTAGTTCTTCTGGAGATTTAGTGAACTGTAAAGATACATTGGGTGGGCATCTGAGTGAATGAGCATCTAGCACTTCGTTACATATCTCTTGAAGATCAGCCTTGTCAATTTTAAACTCCAGTGTACCAGCTTCAATTTTAGAGAGATTGAGAATCTCATTGATTAAATTGAGAAGACGTTCTGTATTTGTTTCTACAATGTCATAATAGTCTTTTCTATCCGTTGCATTGTCTGTCTCAGAAATGATGCGAGAAAAGCCAATTATAGCATTGAGAGGAGTTCTGATCTCATGACTCATATTAGCTAGAAAAGTACTCTTCATCCAATTCGATTGATCAGCACGATGTCTTTGGGCTTCTTCGTTTCTACGAATAAGTTCTATCTCTGTGATATCTGATGTGATGGAAACAAGTATAGGTCTATGGTTATTGGATGTGAATCGAAATTTATTTTGTTCCCAGACTTCAATCTTTCCATCTTCCCCAGGATTTATAAATCTCATTTTTGAGGGCGTTCCAGTCAATACTACTTTAAAATCATCAATTCGTTTCTCTAAAGCAGTATAGTATGGATAGACATCAAAATCATCCTTTCCAATCATAGTTTCAGGTGAATCTATTGGATTTCGTTTGTATTGATTTCTATATATATATGAGTAATTATTAAATGGATCTTTGACAGTAATTCGTGCGTGGACTTTATTGGAAATTAATCTAAGTAATCTAATTAATTCATTAGTCTGTTGCTCATAGAGAGACTGTTTACTTAAATCATGAATAAATGTCCATACAATATCATCGCTACCATTACTATCATCGTGCCCACCTGAACAGAAAGACTCAGCCTTGTATAAAAAAGACTCATTTTCATATTTAAAAGGATTTAAGATAGTATGAGTATAGGAATGACCTGGTTTTAAGTTTTCAATGTTTTCTATCCAATTCCCTTTAGTTAAACTACATTTATCTAAATCTTTGATCAAGCTAGTTGAAAGATCTTTTCCGTTAAGAGTCGGATGGATGTTGCGAAAGAACTTGTTAGCAAAGACCAATTGAGTATTTTTTTTGCAAGCAAAGATTGTCTCTGGGTCATTCTCCATTAAGTCGAAAAGACTTTGTGCATTTTTAGGAGTAAGAGATGAATTATCTATTATTGAAATATTCCTAAAATCAAGAATAATTCCTTCTTTATACGGAAGAATAGTACAGCGAGCCGAAAAAGCATGGAACCCAATAAATTGGATATTGTATTCGTTACAACATTGTTTGCCATCAAGTAATTTAGCTTGAATATCTCGAAGTAAATGAGAAGTCTGAGAGGTTACTAAATAATCAGTTAAAGGTTTGGCTAAATCATTTTCAGATATGGAAAAAATCGAAAACTTATCGACAATAATTTCTTCGAGCTTTAAATCTTTAGAGACAAATAACAATAGATCTGTTAATAATCTAAAAAGTTCAAGGGCATCCGAATCTTTATTAAGTATATGACTTTTTGGTTTTTCCATTTTTTCTAATATTCTTCCTCTTTTAAGATTGCAAAGATAGTGAAATGTTTTTTCTTATGCGTCTTGTAATAAATAAAAGAACAAGTGAATGCCCCTTTCTATGGCCAATTAGCTCTCTGAACGAAGTGATTTTTCCCATGCACCAGTTTTTTGTTTTTTCTGTTTAATTAAATAATTGATTCCTTTGATACAATTCCAGTTCATAAAGAGAAAATAATAAGGGACAAAAAATAGTTTATTTTTTAAATGTCTTTTTTCTAGTAAATACCCACTTAGCCCCATGATATAAAAGAGGAACTGTAAAAATAAAAGAATGGCATAGAATAGATTCAATTGAGGATAAAAAGCAAGGTAACAATTTATCGGAATCATTAGAAAAAGTAAGATAGGGCATACTGACCATCTCAGAACTCTATGTGATATATATTGGAAGGACAAAGTTCGGTACTTGAATATATTCAACAGTGGTCTAAGTCTCCATATCGATTGAAGACCTCCTGCAGCAATACGCACTTTACGTTTCTCTTCTTCAATCATATTTAGTGATCCACTTTCTTCGGCAAAGGCTGTCGGCGTATAGGCTATGGTATATCCTTTCATAGCAATTCGCATAGATAAGATAAAATCATCCAATAACGTATCTTTAGGCATCTCAAAGAATAACTTTCGACGTACACTGAACAGTTCTCCTGCTGCTCCTATAGCACTATAAAGTCTGTCATCAAGTTCTTTAAGTTTAGACTCATAGCGCCAATAAATACCTTCACCTCCACTAGCAGCAGAGTCTTTCTCTTTTTCAACAATTCTCTTCTCACCAGCAACACAACCTACCTTCGGGTCCTCAAATCGGCGAACCATTTCTTTGATAGCCTGAGAGTTGAGCATTGTATTAGCATCAGTAAAGACAACGATATCAGAGGAAACAAAGCGCATACCTCTATTCATAGCTGCTGTTTTCCCAGCACGGATATCTTCGTGTAATACTCTAACAGAAGGGTAATCTTTTAGCCTTTCCACAGTATGATCATTTGATCCATCAGTACACCATACAATTTCGAATTTATCATCAGGGTAATCAAGAGCTTGACAATTCTTCATTTTAGAATGAACAATCTTTTCCTCATTAAATGCTGTGATAAATAAAGTTATCGATGGTAATTTTTCATCAGTAGGGAGCTCCGGAGATTGAGTCTTGGAAAAAAACTCTTTAATTTTGACGATGATAACTAATAAGATTCCATAACCCAAATAGGCATAAAATAGTAAGAATAGGCTAATCCAAAAGATCCATTTTAGTGTAGTCATGCTTTTGTTGTTAGATTGTAGTATATTTTTGAACTATTCGCTTATTTTTTCGATTACATGTTGCATCTGTATCTTCCAATCTAAGTTCTTTACAGTATCACGAATCTCTTGAGGCGTAATTTCTAAGTGAGTATAGAACTTCAATAAAGCATTAATATCCAATGGGGTCTCGTCAGCAGGAGCTTTTATTATATACGATTTATCTTCAAAATCTGTATCAATTTCACTATATACAAAAGGAATTCCCCTTGCAGCATATTCCCTGTTTTTAAGCGTTTTTATATGTGAAATTTTAGAACGATGTCTGCCCAAGCTAGCAATAGCTATATCAGTTTGATTAAACAGATTGTCTAATTTTTCTCCATGGAGAGATCCATGAAATATAATATACTTTTCGATATTATATTTTGATACCATATCTTGGAATTGCCGCAAATCAATATCACTGATTGGCCCTACGATGTCAAAGTACACGTCAGGACCATTAGCCGTTTGGTTTAATATATTTTGATAATAGATACCTAATCCAGAGAGAGCCCTATCTATTCCATGCCAAAAATGTACCTCCGCCACAGCAAGAAGATGAATCTCTTTACTTTGATTTTTAATATGAGTTGTTAATGGTATTTTATTAAAGGAAATTCCATTAGAAATTCTTATTGTTTTTTGCCCAAATATAGTATCGCAGTCAGAAAAGGTAACAAATGCATCAATAGTTTTGGCTAAACGATGTCTGTACACTCGATCAATAAGAAGTCCAATGGAAACAGAAAGAGGAGGGTCTCTATATTCATTGTCATAAGGATATGTAGGTATCTCCATAATGACTTTAATCTTCTTTGCTTTGAGCTTTTTTACTAGATTAATAGTTCCCGGATTAGCATTGTGAAATGAACGGATATAGCATACATCTATCGGTGAATTCTTTTCTTTAGCAAGTAAGTCTATATGATGAATAATTGAATTAAAATCGAATCGACTCCTTAAAGCACCCCATTTACCTGTTCCATAGTTACTTATTATTTGTTTATCATAAACACGTACTTTATCTCCATCTTCCAATACATCATAGTAGCAGAGAGAAACTTCATGCCCAGATTCTTTAAGACCAGTAATTTGGGCAAATATTTTCTTACTAATACCGCTTGAAGAGTCAAAACCGTGAAATAAAAGGTATAGAATATGCATAATGTTATTTTATTTTCTAGTGTGACATAAACAAATGTACTAAATTTAGAGTTAAGAATAATCAGTTTTTAAATAGAATTTTATTTTTCATCAATAAAGATGGTATTCTTATTACAGACGACCACCAATACATCTGAATATTAGAGATTTTCTTTGATATAAAGGATCATTTCATCAATTTTTTCAGGTTCGAACCATCTTATTTCTTTATCACGTTTGAACCAATTAATTTGCTTACGGGCGTAGTTTCTTGAATGAGTTTTGATGTCTGTAATCGCTTGATCGAGTTCGATATCCCCATCAAAAAACTGGAAAAGTTCTTTGTAGCCAACAGTGTTTAATGAATTAAATTCTTTGAAACTCTTCAAATTTCTGACTTCATCAATAAGACCGTTAGAAACCATTCTGTCCACGCGGTCGTTAATGTGATCATAAAGTAGTGTTCGGTCAGTATTGATACCAATTTTGATGATGTTGAACGATCGTTCCTTCTTCCTATTCTTGCGGAAAGTACTGAATTTTTGTTTGGTCTGTAAGCAAACTTCTAGAGCGTGTAAAACCCGTTTTCTGTTCTTTAAATCTGCTTCCAAGGCATATTCAGGATCAAGGCATTTAAGTTCCTCAACCATCTTCTCAAGCCCATCTGTTTCGTATCTTTTAAGAACGTACTGGCGAGTCTCATCACTTATTGTCGGCATATCATCAATCCCGTTGCAAACAGCATCGATGTATAGCATAGAGCCTCCAGTCATAATCATAACTGAGTGTTTTACAAAACGCTGTTCGAGTAAGAGTAGGGCATCTCTTTCGAATTGAGCAGCACTATAATATTCATTTGGTTCAAGAAATTGGACAAAATGATGTGGAACACCCTGCTGTTGCTCTTCAGTAACTGCAGCAGTCCCAATGGTCATGTGACGATAAATTTGTCTAGAATCACTAGATATAATCTCCGTTTCAAGAACTTTTGCAATTTTCAGTGCACAATCACTTTTACCTACTCCCGTCGGGCCAAGGATGACTATTAATGTATGAGGTAATGGTTGGTCCATGGAATTAAAAAAATTAATGCAAATGCAATTGTAATAAAAGATTAGAACAAGTGCATTTGCAGTAAACAAATCATAAAGTTGTAATCCTATTTGATTATACCTCTATGAGAATTCTTGATAAAATCAACAATATATTTGATATCGTCAGTCATTTCCATCTCTTCTTCAATCTTTTGGACAGCAATAGTCGTATTAAATCCCATTTCATAGATATATCTGTAGGCTTGACGGATATTTTCGATACGTTCCGTGCTAAATTTACGCCTGCGTAGACCAATCAAATTCAGTCCACAATAGGTAAGAGGAGCACGTCCTGCTATAATAAATGGTGGAATATCCATAGAAGCAGCTCTTCCACCTTGTAACATACCGTAACCTCCGATTCTACAAAATTGATGTATCAATACAGCAGCACTAATGATTGAATTATCATCAATAACGACCTCACCAGCAACTTTTGTTTGATTTCCAATAATAGAGCCATTACCTACGACACAATCATGTGCAATATGAACACCCTCCATCAGCAGATTATTACTACCAACAATTGTTTTTCCCTTAGATTGCGTACCACGATTGATTGTTACATTCTCACGGATTAGATTATTATCACCAATTTCTGCAGAAGTAATTTCTCCAACGAATTTTAAGTCTTGAGGAATTGCCCCTAAGACAGCGCCAGGAAATATAGTATTCCCGTTACCAATATGTGTGTATTCTAAAATGTTAGCATTAGGCATAATCTTGTTATTATCACCAATAACTACATGCTTATCTATAAAAACAAAAGGTCCTATTTCACAATTCTCACCAATTTTGGCTAGCGAGTCAATGTAAGCTAACGGGCTAATTTTATTCATGTTATTATTCTTTTATTATTTATTTTTGACAATTTGAGCCATGAAAGTTGCTTCGGCTACACAGTTTTCACCCACAAAAGCATAAGCTTGCATAGAAGCAATACCTCTACGCATAGGAGAAACGATGGATACACGATAAACTAATGTATCTCCAGGAACAACTTTCTTTCTAAATTTTACATTGTCAATCTTCATGAAATAAGTAGAGTAACTTTCTGGTTCTGCTACAGAACTTAACACAAGAAGCCCACCAATTTGTGCTGCAGCTTCTATTTGTAATACTCCAGGCATTATAGGCTCGTCAGGGAAATGTCCTTGGAAGAATGGCTCATTACTAGTTACTTGTTTTACACCTATGATATAATCCCCCCCAATTTCAATAATCTTATCGACCAATTGGAAAGGATAGCGATGAGGAAGTAAATTTCTAATTTGATTCACATCCATAACTGGAGGTGTATCGATGTCATAAGCAGGAGCTTGAACGTCATGCTTACGCATCTTCTTTCGCATTAAACGAGCAAATTTATTGTTGATGCTATGTCCAGGACGAGTAGCGATAATACGTCCTTTAATTGGTTTCCCAATCAAAGCTAAATCCCCAATAATATCAAGAAGTTTATGGCGAGCACATTCGTTTGGCCACACGAGAGGTTTGTGATTGAGGTAGCCCATTTTAGTAGCAGACTGATGCTCTACATTCATGATATCAGCTAAATTATCAAATTTAGCTTGGTCCAATTGTCTTTCGTAGATTACAATAGCATTGTCCAAGTCCCCACCTTTTACCATCCCAGCATTTAGAAGTGGTTCAATCTCATGAACAAAAACAAAGGTACGAGCAGAAGCAATTTCTGTTCCGAAATCCTTCATATCTTCAAGGGTAGCATATTGATTGTTAATAATCTCAGAATCATAAGAAACCATGACATTGAGACTAAATTTGTCATCAGGAAGAACAATAATAGATGATCCACTCTCTTCATCTCTAAACTCAATTTTATGTTTGATCTCGTAATAAGTACGAGGAGCATTCTGTTCTTTGAACCCGACACTCTCTATCTGTTGAACATACAATTTTGCACTACCGTCAAGAATAGGAAACTCAGGTCCATTTACTTGGATAAGACAATTGTCAATACCCATAGCAAAAAGAGCAGCTAAACCATGTTCTATAGTACTTATTCGAATACCGTCTTTGACAATAACAGTACCTCTATTAGTCTGAGCTACTAAGTCAGCATTAATTTCTATAGTAGGTTGCCCCTCGAGATCTGTACGTTGAATTTTATAACCATAATTTTCTGGAGCTGGATTAAAAGTAACGTCCAATTCCAATCCTGTATGTAAGCCTTTGCCGCTAAGCATAAAAACCCCATTAATAGTCTGTTGTTTAATCATTCTATTTTAGTCTTTTTCTTAATTGTTTATTTATTTTGAAGAGAAATCATATCCTTTTTTAGTTGGATAAGATCTCTTCGCATATCTGGTAGCATTTTGAATACTCCCCAACAACGGAAATAAATTTTAGGATCCATTGCTGGAGTCCCAATAACTTGTTGATTTCCTTTTAAATTACCAGGGATACCAGATTGTGCACCAATATATGTTTTGTCACCAATAGTAGAATGACCAGCGAAACCAGTTTGTCCACCAACCATACACCATTTTCCAATCTTAGTAGAACCAGAAATACCAACTTGTGCCGATATAACGGTATGCTCACCAATTTCTACATTGTGAGCTACCTGAACGAAGTTGTCCAATTTGACCCCTTTCTTGATTATCGTTGCTCCCATAGTAGAACGGTCAACACACGAGTTGGCACCAATTTCAACTTTATCTTCAATGATAACTGTTCCAATTTGAGGTATTTTTTCATATCCAGACTCGCTAGGAGCGAAACCGAATCCATCAGCTCCAATGACAGTTCCCGCATTTAATACGACCTCATTTCCTAATTCACAATCATCATAGATCGTTACATTTGGAAAGAAAGTACAGTCATCTCCCACTTTTACACGGTCACCAATGGTCACATGAGCATTGATAATAGTCTTGTTACCTATCGTGGTATTAGAACCAATTACTGCATAAGGGCCTATGTAAACCTCTTTACCAATACTTGCAGAGTCATCTATGATAGCTGTTGGATGAATTCCCTGCTTCTTAGGTTTCATTTGTTCTACCATTTGCATCAATTTGGCCAAACTTTCATAAGCATTATCTACTTTGATAAGTGTCGCTTTTACAGGATGCTCTGGTTCGAAATCTTTGTTCACTAAAATGATACTTGATTCAGTTTCATAAATATAATGAGCATATTTAGGATTGCCTAGAAAAGAAATAGCACCAATTTTTCCCTCTTCGATTTTAGCGAAAGTAGAGACAGTAATATTTTCATCTCCTACAACAATTCCACTAACAACCTGAGCTATTTGGTTAGCTGAAAATTCCATATAAATATACGTTTTGGTTTGATTAAAGCTGCAAAGTACACCTTTTTTTTTGAAACTCTTGATTAAAAAGAGAAAAAAGTATACTAGTAATAGCTACGTCATTTAAAAAATAGAAATGGCTGTAACCGAAAATGCTTTTCTAATCTACTCTTTTTAATAATTCTAAAGCCATTTGTTTTTGCAATTTCATAGCCGCTTTTCTCGAAGCTAGAGCAAAATCTCTAGTCTGATCAGCATAGATAATCCCCCTAGAAGAATTTACAATCAACCCACATTGGTTAGTCATGCCATAAGTACAAACTTCTTGCAAAGACCCTCCTTGAGCACCAACACCTGGGACCAAGAGGAAATGAGTAGGGGCTATTTCTCTAATTCTACGAAAAGCCTCCCCCTGAGTAGCGCCAACTACATACATTAATTGTTCATCATCCGCCCACTTCTGAGCAGTAGTCATTACTGTTTCGAATAAAGGCCTCTTTTCCGAAGCATCTAGAATGCGTTGAAAGTCATCAGAACCCTTGTTAGAAGTCAAAGCTAACAAGATGACCCATTTATTTGCATAGCCCAAAAAAGGAGTGACACTATCTTCACCCATATAAGGAGCCACAGTTACCGCATCAGCCCGTAAACTTTCAAAGAAAGTACGCGCATACATTTTACTTGTATTACCAATATCACCTCGTTTGGCATCTGCTATAACAAATAAGTCAGGATAATTATCTTTTATGTAATTGATAGTCTTTTCTAAGGATTTCCATCCTTCGACACCATTACTTTCATAAAATGCTGTATTGGGCTTATAGGCTATACATAAGTCATGTGTAGCATCAATAATAGCCTTATTAAAAGAAAAAATAGGGTCTTCCTCAGACAGAAGATGAGTCGGAATTTTCTTAATATCAGTATCTAATCCTACACATAGGAAAGATTCTTTCTTTTTAATTTGATTAAATAGCTCACTTTTGTTCATAATGTCTTATTTATAGTAAGATAGCCATCACTATAATGTACAGAGATGGCTATCTTTAAAAGTTACAATTCTGCTTCCTTCATTCGTACTGCATTTTCAGCAACGATAAGATGATCTATACAATCCTGTATATTTCCATCCATAAATGCAGAAAGATTATATATCGTATAATTGATACGGTGGTCAGTTATACGTCCTTGAGGATAATTGTAGGTACGAATCTTAGCTGAACGGTCACCAGTAGAGACCAAAGTTTTACGTCTAGAAGCTATATCATCGACATATTTCTGATGTTCCTTATCATAAATAAAAGTACGCAAACGAGCTAATGCACGTTCCTTATTCTTCGGTTGGTCACGAGTCTCGGTACATTCGATAAGAATTTCTTCAACTTCATCAGTATTTGGATTCTTCCAATTATAACGTAGACGTACACCAGACTCTACCTTATTCACGTTCTGTCCACCAGCACCTCCAGATCGGAAAGTATCCCATTTGATTTCTCCCTCATTGATGACCACGTCAATAAACTCAGCTTCAGGAAGAACAGCAACCGATGCTGCAGAAGTATGTACACGTCCTTGAGTTTCAGTTTGAGGTACACGTTGCACCCGATGAACCCCAGATTCATATTTTAGTGTACCATATACATCTTTACCCGATACGGCACAAATGATTTCTTTAAAACCACCAGAAGTACCCTCGTTACTGTTCGAAACTTCAAGTTTCCAGCCTTTAGACTCACAATATTTGACGTACATTCTAAATAAGTCACCAGCGAATATAGCAGCTTCATCACCACCAGCACCCCCACGAATCTCAAGGATAGCATTTTTGTTATCCTCAGGATCTTTAGGGATCAGTAGTAATTTAATTTCCTCTTCAATCTTAGGAATCACTTTTTGGCATTCATCCAATTGTTCCTTAGCCATCTCACGGATATCAGAATCTTTTTCAGAATCCAATAATTCACGAGCCTCTTCAATCCCTTCTAACGCTTCTTGATATCTTTGTCGACCATCCATAATATCTTCGAGGTCTTTATATTCTTTAGTCAGCTTGACGTATCTCGTTTGGTCAGAGATAACTTCAGGATCGGTTATTAAGGTTGAAACTTCTTCGAATCGACTAATCAATCCTTCGAGTCTCTCTAGTAGGTCATTTGCCATATAATTATTTCTATTATCTTATAAATTTCTTATCCTATCCGTTATATTCGAATTGACCGAATTCAGATGTGATAATTAGTTCTTTCTTTTTTGACGCCTCAATACGTCCCACGATTTGTGCATCGATGTTGAAGCTTGAAGCAATATCAATCACTTGTTGTGCATATTCTGGTTTGATATATACTTCGAGGCGATGTCCCATGTTAAATACCTTATACATCTCAGACCAATCAGTGCCACTTTGTTCTTGTATTGTTTTGAACAAAGGAGGTACAGGAAACATGTTATCTTTGATCACTTTGATATCATCACCAATAAAGTGAAGAATCTTAGTTTGTGCGCCACCAGAACAATGAATCATACCATCAATATTGTGGCGAAGTTTGTCTAGGAGTTGTTTAACAACAGGAGCATAAGTACGAGTAGGAGACAAAACAAGTTTACCAGCATTTAGAGGCGAGTCTTTGACTGCATCAGTTAGCGATAATCCTCCAGAATAGACTAATTCATCAGGAATAGCCTTATTGTAACTTTCAGGATACTTTTCAGCTAAATCATGACTAAATACATCATGGCGAGCTGAAGTCAATCCATTACTTCCCATTCCACCATTGTATTCTTTTTCATAAGTTGCCTGTCCGCTTGAGCTAAGTCCTACGATTACATCTCCTGCACAAATATTAGCATTATCTACCACATCACTTCGTTTCATACGACAAGTCACTGTGCTATCTACGATAATTGTTCTGACAAGGTCACCTACATCAGCAGTTTCACCGCCAGTAGCATGAACGCCAACACCCATTTTTCGTAGTTCGGCAAGCAGCTCATCTGTTCCATTGATGATTGCAGATATAACTTCACCAGGAATCAACATTTTATTTCTTCCAATTGTTGAAGAAACCAAAATATTATCAACAGCACCGATACAGAGTAAATCATCAATATTCATGATTAATGCATCTTGTGCTATACCTTTCCAGACAGAAATGTCACCAGTTTCTTTCCAATACAGATAAGCGAGTGCAGATTTTGTTCCCGCTCCATCAGCATGCATTATGTTACAATACTCTGGGTCACCGCCAAGTATGTCCGGTATAATTTTACAAAAAGCTTGTGGATATAATCCTTTATCAATTTGTTTTATTGCATTATGTACATCTTCCTTGGAGGCTGATACCCCTCGCATCATGTAGCGTTGATTGCTCATTTGTTTATGATTACTAGGTTAGTATGATTAATTACCGCAAAGTTAATTGTTTTTTTTAATATCTTATTGGTTTTTCTAGTGATATTGCTTAGTTTTGCTCAAACAAGATAGACGACTACTGATAAACAAGCAATAATGTACTAATAAATCATTTTAATGAAAGAAAAACAATTAGTTCTTAGACAAACGACCACCAAAGATATCGATACTCTTTTGGTTCTTTATACCGATGCCCAAAAACGATTTGCTGCTCAACAAATAGATCAATGGCAAAATAATTATCCAAATCGTGAGACACTTAAACGTGATATAGACAATAAGGAAAGCTATGTAGTCGTTTGTGAAGATGAGATTGTTGCCACAGCAATGTTTTCAGCTTCATTAGAACCTACGTACCAAAAAATAGAAGGGAAATGGTTGACTCCAGATGAAACACCTTATATGGTTATTCATCGTATGACCGTAAAATCAACATTCTTACACCAAGGAATAGCACGTTATATTTTGGACAAAGCGATGCAGCTGTGTCAAGACTTACATCTCTATTCAATAAGAGTAGATACACACAAGGATAATGAATTCATGTCAAGTCTTTTAAAGAAAAAGGGATTTGCTTATTGTGGAAAAATCTATTTGCATGATGGGAATGAGAGAGATGCTTATGAATACTTTATTAGAAGAAGATACGTGATGTAATTTCGTTATAAGAATTGAGTCATTAGCAAAAAAATCCCCTAATAAGAAACAGCTACTCAGCTGTTTCTTATTAGGGGATTTTTTTGTATGGAAAAGATTACTTAGTCAAAATCTCATTGCCATCTTCAGTAATAAGAAGCATATGTTCCCATTGAGCAGAAGGTTTGCCGTCTCTAGTTCTAATAGTCCAACCATCTAAACGATCTTCAGTGATATCTGCAGTTCCCATATTAATCATTGGCTCTATGGTAAAAGTCATTCCTGGCACGATTAGCATACCCGTATTAGGTCTACCATAATGCAATACTTCAGGTGATTCATGAAACTTGATTCCTACGCCATGACCAGTAAGTTCACGCACGACACCATAGCCATTATCTTCAGCATGTTCTTGTATAGCAGCACCAATATCACCGATGCGTGCCCAAGGCTGAGCCATTTTTATACCAATTTCTAGGCATTCTTTAGTTACTTGTACTAATTTACGTTTCTCTTCAGAAACATCTCCAAGCATATACATACGAGAAGCGTCAGAAAAATAACCATTCAAAATAGTTGAAACATCTACATTGATGATGTCTCCATCTTTTAGTATTCTTTCTGAAGAAGGGATACCATGGCAGACCACTTCATTAATAGAAGTACAGCAACTCTTAGGAAAACCCTCGTAATTAAGTGGAGCAGGGATAGCCCCATGTTCATAAGTATACTCAGAGACCAATTTGTCAATATCCAAAGTAGACATACCGATTTTGATTTCCTTAGATACTAAATCCAATACCCCCGTATTAATTTCAGCACTTTTACGGATGCCTTCTAATTGTTCTTGAGTACGTAGAAGATGTCGTTGAGGGATAGGACATCTCATTTGTTTGCGCTCGCGAAGATGATTCTCAATCTGAATAGGATATTCATCAGGAGTCAATCTCTTTGGAGCGACTTGTTTTAATTTTTTCTTTGTCATTTGTTGAAATTTATAGCGCAATTCTAATCTGTAGCAGTAGAATCATCATCATCTTCTTCTTTTTCCTCATGGTGAGATTCTTTAGGTAAATTTTGTTGCTTAAAATTAGCAGCAATCTTCATCTCAATCTCATTACACAATTCTGGGTTATTCGTAAGCATCTCTTTAGAAGCATCTCTACCTTGTCCCAATTTAGAACCTTCATAACTATACCAAGATCCGCTCTTCTTGATAATCTCCATCTCTGTACCTAAGTCAAGAATTTCTCCATCTCTAGAGATACCTTTACCATACATAATATCAAATTGACATTTTCTAAAAGGAGGAGCCACTTTATTCTTAACTACTTTTACTTTGGTCATATTACCGAGGATGTTATCACCATCTTTAATCTGAGTACTTCTGCGGATATCGATACGAATAGAAGAGTAAAATTTAAGTGCATTACCACCAGTGGTTGTTTCAGGGTTGCCAAACATGACACCAATCTTCTCACGCAACTGGTTGATAAAGATACAAGTAGTTCCAGACTTGCTAACTGCAGCAGTTAATTTTCTCATTGCTTGAGACATCAAACGAGCTTGTAAACCAACTTTATTATCTCCCATGTCACCTTCGATTTCGGCTTTTGGAGTTAGTGCAGCAACAGAGTCAATAACAATGATATCAATAGCACTTGAACGAATTAACTGTTCAGCTATTTCCAATGCCTGTTCTCCATTATCAGGTTGAGAGATAAATAAATTATTGACATCTACGCCTAAGTTCGAAGCATAGAAACGGTCAAAAGCATGTTCTGCATCAATCATAGCAGCGATACCACCTAACTTTTGAGCTTCAGCAATTGCATGAATAGCCAATGTAGTCTTACCAGATGATTCAGGACCATATATTTCTATTATTCGGCCTCTAGGATAACCGCCTACACCCAAAGCAGCATTCAATGCGATTGAACCAGAAGGGATTACTTCAATAGGTTCTATAGTCTCGTCACCAAGACGCATGATAGAACCTTTACCGAAGTTCTTGTCTATTTTGTCTATTGTAGCTTGCAACGCTTTAAGTTTGCCAGCTATATTAAGATCTTTGCTTGAGGAAGAATCTTTTTTTGCCATATTATTTTGGTTAGCTATTGGGATTGTTTTTATTAAAAAAGTGAGTAAAATCAAGATTTTAGTGAGGTCTAAACTTAAAAATGAAGACCAAAATCTAAAACACAAATGTACATCTTTAATAGGACCTATGAAAATAAATCTATTGTTTTTTACTCGAAATGAGAATATACTCTAAATGATAGGAGCGGGTATATCATCAAGATATACCCGCTCCATTATTATTTAGAAAAGAATCTAATCGATTTATTTTTTAGTAGCAGTTGTCATAGATACACGAATATAAGAATCAGCTTTGAGCAGTTTCTTAGTAAAATTCTCAATATCTTTTTTAGTAATACTCTCAACTATTTTTTCGTAATTAGTAGAGACGTCTACACCTGTCTGTTGCATTTCATTGATGACACCTAACCAATAACCATTAAGTTTGATTGATTGCTCATGTTTTTTGAGCATATTACTTTTTACTTTTTGTAAGTTTAAATCAGAAGGACCATTTTGACACATGTCCTTAAGTTCAGAATCTACAGTTTCAGCAAGTTTAGGATAAGCATCAGGATTTGTATCAAAGTAAATGATGAACGAAGCCTTTTCTTTAGGATTTTTCGACAAATTAGCATAGACCATTGGGCTATAAGTACCCCCTTGATCTTCACGAAGTGATTGTAAATAACGGATTTCCATGATTGAACCAAATATACTACCTGTCAATATATTCTCTGGTGTATATTTGATATCCATGTTATATTCATTAAAAACACTTTTCTTTACCATTTCTTGTTCCTGGAAAAAATCAAGTGCGAAATTACCAGTACGATCTTTTATCACTTTGAGATTTGCTTTTTCAACTTTGTCATTTCCTGGAAGTCCACCGATATAGTGTTCTATCAAAGAAATATTTTCAGGAGTTAGTTCGATATTACCAACAAGATTAAAGACGAAATCACCAGCATTAGCGAAACGTTCTTTATAAATGTTGAGACATTCATCATAATTAACCTGGTCAATATCCGCAACTTTAAATCTATCCGCAAATGGATTTGCTTCATACAATGCTTTGTTTAAACTATCTCTAAATGCAGTCATTGGATTTGCTTCAGCATTTTTGAGTATAGCAATAGATCGTTCTTTCCATGATTTGAAAGCATCATCATCCTTTCTTGGAGAAGTGAAAGCTAAATAGTTTAGCTGTAACATCGTTTCAAAATCTTTTGGAGAACAGTTTCCTGTTACACTTTCGCTGAGAATAGATATATTTGAACTTAGAGATGCATTTTTACCAGCAAGTGCTTTATTTAAATCAGTTGTACTGAAATGACCAAATCCACCGATTGTCGCAACTTCATTAGCTGCTTTTACATCGTTGAAATCTTTGTTATATAAAGATTGTCCCCCCCAGCTAAATCCTTTAAAAAGAATTTGATCAGCTTTTAGTTTAGTTGGTTTGATATATACCTTTGCTCCATTAGATAGTGTAAGTACCTTTGTACCAAAAATGCCATCTTCTGTTTTGATAACTTTACCAGGAGCTGGTTTCTCTGTCATAAGAGGCTCATCACTTACCTCATCTACATAAGGTTCAAGTTCCATATTCTCAACCTCAGTGATGATATTTAGAATTTGTTCCTTTGTCGGTTGAATCAAATCATCCTTCTTAGGCATCATAAGATATAGAACACGATTCTTTTTTGTAAATACAGAAGGGAAATTTTGATTAAGAGCTTCTACTGGAATGTTAGGAGCAATCTGATTGATTAACGTATAATACTGCTCAATACTAGGTATTGGTTCTCCTTGAACAAAATTATCGATACAAGATTCTGCCAAGACTGTGTTAGTCTGTTTCTCTCTTTCCGTATAAGCATTTTCTACTTTTAAAAGATATTCAGCTCTAGCACGAGCATATTCAGAAGCAGTAAATCCAAAACGCTTAGCACGTTCAAGTTCAATAAGCATTGCTTTGATTCCACCAAGAATATTATCTTCCTTCAACATAGCTCTTGAACCGAAAGAATTAGTAACCATTTCAGAAAGAAGAAAAGAAGAATCGTCAGAACCCGCATTCACAAAAGGTGCATTAGATTTGTTTGCAATTTCACTATATCGTTGGTCAAGCATTGATATAGCCAAGTCACTAAGGTAATCACCAATTAAGTAATTCATAGAACTCTTTTCCTCTCGAGTCGGATTTTTGTAAACAAATTCATAACCAGCACTAGATCCTGTTGCCTCTTTATCAGATGCAATAGCGATGATAGGCTCTTCATGATCTGCTACAGGATAGTATATGCGTTCCGCTGGATTTACTGGAGCTTTGATATCAGCAAAAGTCTTTTTGATCTCAGCTTCTATTTTTGCAGGGTCTATATCACCAACTATAACTAAACCTTGTAAGTCTGGACGATACCATTTGTGATAATATCTTCTTAAAGTATCGTATTTGAAATTAGCAACGATGTCCATGCTACCACCAGGAAGGCAATCAGCATATTTTTGGTCACCATAAACCTGTTCAGCTATTTTTTGTATATTTCTTGTTTGTGCATTATCTCTTGAACGAAGTTCTTCGAGAATGACTCCACGTTCCTTGTCGATCTCTTTATCAGAAAGAAGTAAGTCATGAGACCAATCATGAAGAATCAGAATACATGAATCAACAACAGCCGTTTGGTCTGCAGGAACATTAATAATCATATAGACTGTTTTGTCCATAGCAGTATATGCGTTGATATCCACGCCAAATTTAAGTCCATGTTCTTCACACCATGGTAAGATACCCAAACCATTTTCATCACCAGGGAAATTTTTCGTTCCATTGAAAGACATATGTTCTAGAAAGTGAGCCAAACCTCTCTGTTCTGGCTCTTCAAGAATAGAACCTACTTTTTGTGCAATATGAAATTGAACCCTATTTTTAGGGAAATCATTGTGTCGAATATAATAAGTTAGTCCGCTAGGTAGCTTACCTACTATTATCGCTTTGTCTTGAGGTACAGGAGGCATCTGTTGAGCACTGACCGTGCTAGTAAGACTACCAGCCATTAGAGCCAAGGATAAAAGAATAATTTTTTGAATCGTTTTCTTCATGTTGATATTGATTAAATGAATATTATTACAAGTAATAAATTTTACTTTATGTAATAAGACGTATAAAATTGCAATAAAATTGCAAAAGATGCTACATTTTATTGTTTGTTAACAACTTTGGTTTTTCTATTACTGGATTGCTTCTCTTATGCGGACCAGCTTAACCAGCAAATCCTCGAGCAAATCAAGTCTAAGCATATTAGCTCCATCACTTTTAGCCACAGCAGGATTCTCATGAGTTTCAATAAATAAGCCATCAGCTCCCGTCGCTATACCAGCTTTAGCAATGGTTTCAATCATTTGAGGCTGTCCACCAGTCACCCCAGCTTTTTGGTTCGGCTGCTGCAAAGAGTGGGTTACATCCAAGATTACAGGCCAATGAAATTCTTGCATCTGAGGAATAGCCCTATAATCAACGATTAAATCCTGATACCCAAAAGTAGTTCCCCTTTCAGTAAGCATCACTTGATTATTGCCAGAGTCAACGACTTTTTGTCCAGCAAATTCCATTGCAGCAGGAGAAAGAAATTGTCCCTTTTTGATATTAATAATTTTGCCCGTTTTTGCAGCAGCAATCAATAAATCAGTTTGCCTACATAAAAACGCAGGAATTTGTAATATATCTACATATTCAGCAGCCATCACAGCTTCTTCTGCAGTATGGATATCCGTTACCGTAGGAATATTAAAAGTATCACTTATTTTTTGAAGTATTTTCAATGCTTTTTGATCTCCAATCCCAGTAAATGAATCAATGCGTGAGCGATTTGCTTTTCTATAAGAACCCTTGAAAACATAAGGGATATTGAGTTTGCTAGTGATTTCTACAGCACGTTCAGCGATACGCAGAGCCATATCTTCACCTTCAATGACACAAGGACCAGCTAACAAGAAAAAATTATTAGCCTTGTTATTGATAAGTTGGTCAGTCGTAAATGATTTTTTCATTGTCTATTTAGTTAATAGTTAAGAGATACAATTAGTACTTCGTTATGGGATAATAAAATTAATCAATTCGTGCAATATATCGACATCAAGAGGATAGTGTCTACCCAATGCTCTACCATCCAAATCAATATTAGCATTTCTAGCAGCTACCACACGAATTTTTTTCCCTCTATATACATTGACTTCCTTGAGATTCAGTAATTGATGATTCGTAAGTAACCAGAGACCTTTGATGAATTTGCCCCAACCAAGAGGACGTCCAATCAAAGAGACATCTAGATAGCCATTGTAAGGAATAGCACTTGGAGTTTGTCCCCACGCTTGAGAGTTGCCAATACAGACAGTCATAAAATGGCCTTTTATTTGTTCATCTCCAATCTGTAACTGCATCCGATATCTTTTCTTTTCAAAAAAGAGGACAACTAAAGATTCGAAAAAAGCGGTTAATCTCCAAGCCCAAAATCGATTTGCTTGATCGATGACTCGGAGCATCTTTTCACTTAAACCAATATTTACGGCATTAAGGAAATATCGACGAATAGACTTATTATATTTTTTGCTGAGATAAGTACATCGTCCCACATCAATACGTCGTATTCGACCAGCTATAATGTAATCTATTGCTTTGCGATAGTCAGAAGTGATATCCCAAAAAGAAGCAAAATCATTGCTCATTCCTATAGGAATGATCCCTATGTGAATGGTTTTTAGTTGTTCAAGATTAGCATGACTAATAATTCCATTAATCATATCATTTAGAGCACCATCTCCCCCCGCAATCACAAGAGTTGTATATTGATTTTCTGTAAGGATACCCGCAAGTCGTTCAACCGACCCATAGCCCTCACTTTGGAAGTAATCATACGCTACATTCTTATGGGCAAGATATTGCAAAATCTTTTCCCACTGGTTACTTGTCTTATTAGCGCCAGCCCTAGAGTGATATATGATTCCCCATTTCTCATTCATATTTTAGTCTTTTATTTTGTCCTCTTCGATGTTTAGTAGGTCAACTATCTGGTTGACACGATTCTCTATAGAATCCGTCACAGGTAACCACTGAATGTGAAAACCTCTTCTTTCCATTCCCCTAAACCAAGTCATTTGTCTTTTGGAAAACTGATGAATAGCAATTTCTAACTGCTTTATCATCTCTTCTTTAGATAATTTATGCTCAAGAAAAAGCGTCACAAATTTATATTCCAATCCATAATACAATAGATTTTCCGAAGGAATTCCGCTATCAAGTAACTGTTCCACCTCATGAATCATTCCCTGATCGATACGTTCGTGTAGTCGGTGAGTAATTCTTTCACGACGCAATTCGCGACTTATTTCCATACCGATAATTAAACTATTTATCGGTTCAGAAGTAGTCTTTTCCAGTTGGTGAGATCGGTTATATTCAGCTATCTCAATAGCACGAATAGCTCGTTTCTTTGTGTCAAAATCTGTGGTATTGTGAACATTAACGATTGTCTTCAAACGTTCTTCCAACTCTGACATAGTACAAGATTCCAGGACCTTTCGAAGCACTTTGTCTTCTGGTACGGGTACTAATTGATAACCTGTTAGAACAGATTCAATATACAATCCAGTCCCCCCGCACGCGATGGGACAGTTTAGACTTCTACTTTTAATCTCTTCGTAGCAGCGATTAAAATCTCGTTGATATTCAAACAGATTATACTTCTCACCAGCTTCTCTTATATCAATAAGGTGATAGGGGATGTGATGTCCATTCAATGAATATTCATCAAGGTCTTTACCTGTTCCGATATCCATATGACGATAAACCTGTCGAGAATCAGCACTGATTATTTCACTGCTCATTCGGTCAGCAAGTGCAACAGCTAGACCCGTTTTTCCGGTAGCAGTCGCACCTATTATCGAGATTAAATCATACCCCATAGTCAATCGATTTTATTCTTGAAGCTATTGTAATTTAATGATACCTTCAGGAGAACGAGTCGTACATTCTAATCCTTCATTAGTAACAATCCACGTATTCTCTACCCCCACAGGGCCTACACCAGGAAGGACTATTTTAGGTTCCAAAGCAAGGACCATATTGGGTACAAGCTCAATAGTTGAGTTCTTAGATATAACAGGCAATTCATTGATTTCTAGTCCCACGCCATGTCCAATAAACTTAGCTTGTTGACGAGTCCCCATGAAACAATCCGAGAACCCTGCTTTTGATACTATATCGAGTGCCTTTTGATACATCTCTGAACAAACGGTACCTGCCTTGGCAGTCTCGGACAATTCATGAGAAATTTCAAGACAGACTTGATGAGCATCATAAGCCTTTTGTGGAAGGTCACCAATCGAATAAACGCGAGACATATCAGACATATATCCATTGAAATTACCACCCATATCCACCATCACACTAGTACCAGGTGCCAATCGCTTGCCACTAAGTCCTACAGGAATTGAAGCATTTAATCCAGCACCACCCAAGGCAAAATCATAAGGAGAAGGTTCTGTGGCATTGTCTCCAGCAAGGATACTTCCCATAAATATTTCCATAGAACGACCAAAGATTCTAAAGATACCTAAGTTACCCTCTTGGCGCATGATTCGTTCTATTTCAATAGAAAATTCAAGGTCTGTCATTTCCTCCTTGTAACAATCTGGGATACGGCTATATGCTTTGACATGTGATTGTCCAGCGCGTCTGAATAAGTTCAATTCTAAGTCTGTTTTCACAGAACGAACCTGACGAATATAGGGCGTACCATTTACGATATCTGCATCTGCCCATAATGAAGCTAATCGCTGATATTCAGTAAAAGGAAGTTCATCTCCTTCTAGCATCAAACGAGTAGGGGCAGGTATCCCTCTAGCTTCGAGCAAATCGACAATTTCTTCAGGTTTACGTATATGCTCAACTTGTTCACCACGTACTGTATTAGGACGTTTAATGAACAGAATGGCTGGGCTATTAATCGGAATATAGATAAATCCATTGATTATTTGTCCACAAGTATATAATAAGTTTGTATTGCAAGTGATGAGTGCAGCATCAATTTTATTATCTGCCATTATCTTACGTATAAGATCTCTTCTGAACTTAAGTTCTGAATGTAATGCCATAAGTTTTATTTAATAGTTTTGTTAAAATATCTATTGATTGAATCTTAATATCATACAAAGATATAAAAAACACACTTAGCATCTATGCAAATATCAAAAAAAAACGCTGCAAAGAAATTTCTTTGCAGCGTTTGTATTTGTGAATAATATTTAATATATATATTATTTCTAATAGATTCCTTGAGCAAGCATCGCATGAGCAACTTTCATGAAACCAGCTATATTAGCCCCTTTGACGTAACTGATATAGCCATCAGGTTGAGTACCATATTTGATACATTGTGAATGGATTCCTTCCATGATATGGTGTAAACGATCGTCAACCTCTTGAGCACCCCATGAAATATGCATGGCATTCTGAGACATTTCAAGACCAGAAGTGGCTACACCACCAGCATTGACAGCTTTTCCAGGAGCAAACAAAATTTCTTTTTCGATAAATAAATCGACAGCTTCTGGAGTACATCCCATATTTGAGATTTCACCTACACAAAGAACCTTGTTGTTAATTAGGTTCTGAGCATCAGTTCCATTAAGTTCATTCTGAGTAGCACAAGGAAGAGCAATGTCCACTTTAACTTCCCAAGGTCGCTTGTTAGCAACAAACTTAGAACCAGGAAATTGAGCTGCATAAGGTTCGACGATATCTTCACCAGTAGCACGAAGCTCAAGCATGTAATCTATTTTTTCTCCGCTAATACCTGCTGGGTCATAAATATAACCGTCAGGACCAGAGATAGTGACTACCTTAGCACCTAATTCAGTTGCTTTGCTAGCAGCACCCCATGCTACATTACCAAAACCAGAAATAGCTATAGTCTTGCCTTTAATATCAATAGCTGCATGGTTAAGCATGTGATGAACGAAATAAAGACCACCGAAACCAGTAGCTTCAGGTCTAATCAAAGAACCACCAAATTCAAGTCCCTTACCTGTGAAAGTACCAGTACATTGACGGGTCAATTTTTTGTACATTCCGTATAGATATCCAACCTCACGGCCACCTACACCAATGTCACCAGCAGGCACATCCATATCAGGACCTAATTGGCGCCACAACTCTAACATAAATGCTTGACAGAAGCGCATCACTTCAGCATCGCTTTTTCCACGAGGAGAGAAGTCAGAACCACCTTTACCACCACCCATTGGAAGAGTAGTTAGTGCATTTTTAAATGTTTGTTCGAATCCCAAGAATTTGAGGATAGATGGAGTCACCGATGCATGGAAGCGAATACCTCCCTTATAAGGCCCGATGGCATTGTTAAATTGAATACGATATCCAATATTGATTTGAATTTCACCTTTATCGTCCACCCAAGTAACTCTGAAAGTGAAAATACGATCAGGTTCTACCAGTCTTTCGATGATCTTAGCTTTTTCAAACTCAGGGTGTTCATTGTAAACATCTTTGATAGAAATCAATACTTCTTTTACAGCCTGAAGATACTCTAGTTCGCCAGGGTGTTTTGCCTCTAAAGAGGCCAATAAATTTTCAATATTCATAATTAATATTTTAATTTAGGTTATTGATATTTTGTTAGTTATTGTATAAACAAAGGTATAACTCTTAATTGAATAACAATGAAAAACAGTCAAAATTTTCAGTTAAACTATCATTTTGTTATTATTAGATGCTGTACAGCATATTTGTATCTATCAAATAGAAGGAATTGAATCAGGTGAATTAGTTGTTCTTCACTTCTGATACTTTAGACTTAATAAGTGGGGATATAAATTGCTTCAAAAGGCCATTTTCATCTGTGTATATCAAACAAGCTTTTACGTCTGGATGATTTTCTAAATATCGTTTGCTATCCTCTAAACCCATTACCATAAAAGCAGTGGCTGTAGCATCAGCAGTTAGACAATCTTTTGCTATGACTGTTGAACTCAATAAACTATGTTGTATAGGATATCCCGTTCTTGGATCGATGGTGTGGGCATATTTTTTGCCCTCTTTATAATAGAAATTGCGATAGTTTCCTGAAGTTGCAATGCCTACATTACTGATAGCAACAATCATAGAAAGTTCCTCATTATTGATGCTAAGGCTATCATCCACAGGTTTATTAATGCCAATTCGCCAATCTTTAGAGGAAGGGCCATGACCTTTAAGGGTTAATTCTCCACCTATGTCAATCATGAAATTCTTTACCCCATGGCTCAAGAGTAAATCACCAATCACATCACAAGCATATCCTTTGGCAATCGCCGAACAGTCAAGCATAATTTTGGGATCATCTTTGATGAGTACAGAGTCTCCCTCGATATGAATCTTATCATAACCAATAAATTGTTTGAGGCTATCAATCTTCTCTTGAGACAACTGATATTGTTTTTTAAATCCAAATCCCCATGCATTAACCAAAGGAGCTACAGTGATATCAAAAGCGCCATTCGTTTGAGCTGAAATCTCTAGAGAACGCGTAAAAACTTTCAAGCACAAACTATCCAGTTTGGTCGGCTGATTAGTATTGATTTTAGATATGATTGACTCCTGATTAAACATAGATAACGAAAAGTCGAAACGTTTCAGTTCCGCTTTTATCTCTTCACTGAGTGGCGCATCATGCAAGTAAATAATCTTGTAGATAGTTCCAAAGACAATCCCATTAGATGTTTGATATGTTTCGGGCTTGGGTTGATTATTTCGAATAATAATAACAGATGCTATTATAAGAAGTAATAGCCAAAAGAAAGACCTTTTAGTTTTAGATATTGCCATATTGTAAAATAGTTTGTAAGAATTATAAAGGTAATTTGTAAATGATTCGATACGTAAACATGAAGTTAGGACCACTATTCTCACCATATCCAGGAACATAATAAGGTTTGGTGTTGTCATTGTCCTTGACATTCATCGAAACCATATATCTAAAATCCCATCCAGCAAGAATAGGACCCCAAATTTTCGTCTGAATACCGATTAGAAGTTCCAGCCAATGAGCTGAAGAAGCTTCGTTTTGATAATTAATTTCATTGGTTCCTCCCCAGATACCATCTTCAATAGCTGGAGCACTGAGATCATACTCGAAAGAAGAGAAGCCATATCTGAATCCTAATAATAACTGATTGTCATTTTGGTTTTTCCATCGTAAATTATAATCAATACCCATACGCAAATAAGGTGCAGCTGTTTTGTATTGGATACCCTCTGTGGTATCATCACATTTAGCATACCCTAAAGCTATAACCGGGAAAAATTGATTGTTCAGATTGACTTTTAATTGTGCCTCCGTACGTAACCAAGAATAACCATAATAATAGTTTGCAGGACCGACGATATCGAAAGAAATCTGCATCCCTTTATACGATTTAATCCTTTGCACAAAAGTCATCTCTTCAAGTCTTTTGATGCGTCGTTTTTCTTGTCTGTCCAATTCTTTAGGGCTGAGTTTTTCTTTGGATAACTCTTGGGGCAGTTTCTCTTTTTCTACATTAACTAACGAATCTTTCAATACTTCAATAGAATCTCCTTTAGGTAAGGATAAAGAAATCGAATCACGACGAAGCGTATCGTTTGAGATAGGCTTTTCTGAATAGTTTATTTGCCCGTTTGAGGCAGCCAAAGCACTTACAGAACCCAAGCATACAAATAAGATACTAGTAAAATAGATTGATATGATGCGCATCTACTTCAGTTATTAAAGGGTTTACAATTAGTAAGTCTTTTATGGCATGTTTAGTGAATTTGACCTTTTTTTCATCAAGAGTATAATAGATGGCAGTACCACATTCTGCACTTATATATTGAGCACTTCTTTTATAGCTCAAAGTAATCGTATCTTTTAGTTGTATAGAAGTCACTTCATCCACAGCATAAGTTAGTACATAAACTGTTGAATCTCTGGATTCATCTAAAGGCAGATTCATCTCCTCAACTGAACTTTCTTGATTTACCAAGACCGAATCCGTATTGAATGACGTTACGGTTAGTTCAGTGAGTTGCAATTGAGTCTCTGTATCATCTTCACTATAAAAATAGAAATTAGCCATGCCTCTGTCATTGCGTATGCAGTAACTATCAGTACAGCCAGTCAAACAGACACCTACAAATAGACAGGTCAAGAGTAAACTACCGGTAAAATATTTAGTCTTCATATGATGCATAATAACTAGTTAATTTTGATGGATTAATTTATTTCTGTCTCAATATTATAGTGATTCCTATCGGGAGATTTACGAGAAATCATTTCACCTAAGAAACCAGCTAAGAATAGTTGTGTTCCAAGAATCATCGTTGTTAATGACAGATAAAAATAAGGAGAACTAGTAACAAGTCCATATTTAGCCCCAATATGCATCAAATATAATTTTTTAGCTCCCACAATAATCACTGCGATGAAACCAAGAATAAACATTAACGAGCCAAGTAATCCAAAGATATGCATCGGTTTACGACCAAATTTAGTGATAAACCATATGCTCAATAGATCAAGATATCCGTGGAGGAAACGGTCTAAACCAAATTTTGTTTGACCGTATTTTCTGGCTTGATGATGTACCGGTATTTCGCCAATTTTATCGAATCCAGCTGCTTTGGCTAAAAAAGGGATATAACGATGCATATCACCGTAGATTTCAATGTTCTGAGTGACTTCGTAAGTATAAGCTTTGAGTCCACAATTGAAATCATGTAAATTCTTCACTCCACTGACTTTTCTGGCAGTCCAATTGAATAATTTTGTCGGAATGGTTTTGGATAAGGGATCATACCTTTTCCTTTTCCAACCTGATACTAAATCATACCCTTCGTTTGCAATCAGATTATATAGTCGAGGAATCTCATCAGGAGAATCTTGTAGGTCAGCGTCCATCGTTATGATTACACGACCCTGAACTCGTTGAAATCCTGTATTGAGGGCAGGCGATTTACCATAATTTCGACGAAATTTCACTCCATGAATATGTTCTTGATCTTTCTCAAATAATGTTTCAATGACTTTCCATGAGTGATCTGTACTCCCATCATCAATAAAAAAAATTTCATACGAGAAATGGTTCTCCTCCATTACCTTCTGAATCCAGCTAGTTAGTTCAGGTAAGGATTCTTCTTCATTGTAGAGAGGAATGACTACTGAAATATCTATTGATTTTCTTTCCATCTTATTCGTCTACTTTTGGCATTGGTACAGATGACTTTTTGGGTACGATAAAAGCAACTAAAAGAGCGATTATATTTCCCCAAAAGATATTCTGAGTAAATAGTTGATAAACTATTTCTATAGGTTTAATACGTTTGAAAGTATCAATCATTTTTTGAACTTGAGATAATTGATCTTGAAATTGCGCTCCATCATCCTCAAGTGACAATGACTTGGTTTGGAGTTTGATATTTGTCAAGACCTTATCGTAGCTTTCAATAATAAAGCCATGGTCTAAAAATTGAAAATAGGCATAATGAGCGACCCCAACGAGTAGGGCGGCAAACAGAAAGACAAAGAGATTGAATGCCCATGCTTGGAACCAATTAATCGTTCCGTTGAGTTTCGTATCTCTGAAATTTTTTGTCATACGGTAGCAGATAAAAGGGACAGCTATCGTGAGCACAAAGAAGAGGAGAAATAGGAAATTATAACTGAATCCAAGAGGAAAAAGGATAAATTTTGCTACCCAAAAAAGGCCCATATAAGTACCGTAGGTCATAGCATTCTTTTGTATGCTGATGCGATTTGTCGTCATTATTTTCGTTTAGTCTTGCAAAATGATTTAATTCTGATTACAAATGTAGCTAAAAGTTTTTATTCGCCCTAATATTTTATTACCTTTGTAACAATTATATAAATATCCTGAAGCCTTATGAATAGGCTCATTAGGTACGTCTATAAAAATTTGAAGACAATAGAATAAATGAAATTTTCAGAACTCCCATTAGAAAAAGCCGTATTGGATGCACTTGATGCGATGCAATTTGACGAATGTACTCCTGTACAATCGACTTCAATACCTTTCATCATAGAAGGTCGAGACCTTATCTCGGTAGCACAAACAGGTACTGGCAAAACGGCTGCTTTTTTATTGCCTATCATTAGTCAATTGAGTAAAGGAGAATATCCTTCTAACAAAATTAATGCTATAGTTATGTCACCCACACGTGAGTTGGCTATGCAAATAGATCAGCAGATGGAGGGTTTTTCTTATTTCATTCCTGTTAATAGTGTCGCTGTATATGGTGGGGGAACTGGTCCTCAGTATGGACAACAACAACGTGGACTTAAGATGGGAGCAGATGTGGTTATTGCCACTCCTGGACGTTTGTTGAGTCACATCTCTTTAGGATATGTCGACTTGTCAGCGGTTAGTTTCTTCGTTTTAGATGAAGCTGATAGAATGCTTGATATGGGATTCAATGATGATATTATGCAGATTGTGAAGTTGTTGCCACCGACTTGCCAGAAAATTATGTTTTCTGCTACGATGCCTGCAAAGATTCACAAATTAGCAGCCAGTATTCTAACGAATCCTGCCGAAATAAAGTTGGCTGTTAGTAAACCAGCAGAAAAGATACTTCAAGCAGCTTATATCTGCTATGAAGCTCAGAAGTTAGCATTGGTACAAGAATTATTTAAAGATGAAGTGCCAGAACGTGTACTTATCTTTGCTTCAAGCAAGTTAAAAGTGAAAGAGGTAACCAAAGCACTGAAACGTATTAAATTAAATGTAGCTGAGATTCATTCTGATTTAGATCAGCAGCAACGTGAGGATACGCTTCATGACTTCAAGGTCGCTAACATAAATATTTTGGTTGGTACTGATATTGTAGCTCGAGGAATTGACGTAGATGATATACGATTGGTTATCAATTATGATGTTCCTAATGATAGTGAAGATTATGTTCATCGTATCGGGCGTACTGCACGTGCTAATCATGATGGAGTGGCTATCACTTTTGTCAACGAGATGGATCAATCCTCTTTTGGAGATATAGAAAAATTTCTAAATAAAATTATTTATAAAGTACCTATTCCTGAAGAGTTGGGTGAGGGTCCTGAATATAAACCAGAAATTCGCCGTTCTGTTAGAAAAAGTAGTGGACGCACTAGTCGTCCTAATGGTTCTAAGAACAATGAGAGACGACCACAGAGAAGGAAAAACCCTAATTTTAAAAAAGGAAAAGTAACTGATAAATTATAGTACTAATACCTTATAAGCGTATGAAGACAGAAATAGCACATCACATAGCTCATTTGTTATTGGAAAATGACTGTGTAATTGTTCCTCAGTTAGGAGGTTTTGTGGCACATTATGTATCATCACGATTCAATGAAGCTGAGCAGCACTATATGCCTCCGAAACGTGAAATAGCGTTTAATCCACAACTGAAACTCAATGATGGTCTTTTAGCTCAATCATATATGGCTGCTTACGGGATGAATTTTCCTGAAGCGACTAAAGAAATCATCCATCAGGTGAAGCAGATGAATAAGCAACTACAACAAGAGGGCGTCGTTGACTTACCTAATATAGGAGAACTTCGCTTTACGATGAAGCAGGAGTACTTGTTTGTACCCTATACTGAAGTATTGACTTCTCCCCATCTCTACGGACTGTCTTCTTTTCAATTAGATACGTTGAAGGAGATTGAAGAGAAACGTCAATTGGCTGCTCTTGAAGCCGCATTGACTCCTCTAATTTCACCTATTCTCACTGATGCATCAGTTGAGGAGGAACAAACAGTTGTGTCTAAAGTAGGGGTGTCTAATGAAGCTGAACCTATAAAGTCATCGTCTTTCAAATTTGGGAAGTTAGTGAAATTTGTCAATACTCCTATGCGGATAGTTACGACTGCTGCTGCGGCGATTTTACTTTTTCTTGTTCTTTCCAAACCTGTAGGAAATACATCGACTAATGGGAATAATTATGCTGAAATTATTCCGATGAATTTATTTGAACAAGTGATTCCTCAGAGTCAGCAGTTAAGTTCTAACGATTCTGTACCTAGTAGAAAAATAAAGGCTGCTGTAGTGAAAATCAATGCTCCAGTGGTGGTTCATGCTCATGAAACAGCTACCTCTGCGGTAGTAAAGACTGCAGCAATTCCTGCTAGTAGAATCACTCCAGCTAAAGTTGCCAAACAAGTTCCAACTGCGACTGCGACTACAAATAGACAATCAAAACCTGCAACTGTCACCAAGTCTGATAAGTCATTTTATCTAATTGTTGCTAGTTGTTTGACTCAGGATGATGCCGACAGAGAAGCTGTTCGTATAGAAAAATCCTTGGGGGAAAAATTGACTTGTGTGAATCGTAATGGTAAATACCGTCTTGCTGCAGGTGAATATACCAATCGTACTGATGCTACTATAGCATTAGCTCAATTGAGAAATACTCCTAATATGGAATCTTCATGGATGCTTATCGTGCGTAATTGATAGACGGAAGAGATACCCTAGAAAAATGGATACGAGAACGTATCATTTATAAATAAGTAATAGAAAGATAAAAGGATGAAGCGACTTAGATGTCCAAAATGTGACGAATGGTTAGCATTTGACGAGACTAAATATAGTGTAGGACAAAGTTTAGTCTTTGTATGTGAAAATTGTGGCAAACAATTTACTATTAAGATAAAAAATAAGAAGAAAAGAGCTGGTCTAAATCAGATTTTCGCTAGTGTTGGTTCGAAAGAAACGGTCTCTGATGATCAAACTCCATGTGGATTCATTCATACTATTGAAAATGTTTTTGGCTTTCATCAGGAATTGCCTCTCTTTGAGGGAGAGAATGTGATTGGACGAAGGTGTGTAGGAACAATCATCAATGTACCGATTGAAACGAGTGATATGTCTATGGATAGACGTCACTGTATGATTAATGTTACACGAAATAAACAGGGTAATCCTATTTTTACATTGCGTGATGCTCCTAGTGTCACAGGTACATTCGTTCAAAATGACCTCTTAGAGGATAATGACCGAAGACGTCTTGAAGAAGGAACAGTCGTTACGATAGGGGCTACTACATTTATCGTGCACTTAAATTCAGCTAAAGGTTAACTAGACATTCTTTTTAGAAGTCTAAGTACATAAAATAGACAAAGAGGTATTTCTACTGGAGATACCTCTTTGTCTATTTTTGCATCAAAATGACTTAGAAAGAGTAAATTATTTAGTGATTAAAAGGAGAAAACGAAATAATTTTAAGGTTTGAAGCGAATATTTCTTTTCGAAAAGCTTAAGCCTTTACGGATATTGAATTGGAAATGTTATAAATTAACGTTCAAGTCAAAAAGAGCAATTAGTAACCCTATGGGTTTACTCTGGTAACCTTATGTGTTCAACTTTTTGAACACATGAGTTCAAAAAGTTGAACACATGAGTTTAGTTTTTGACTCTTTTAAGTCCTCTTTTTACTTAATCCGAATTGTTAAAAACGCATTTTAAGGTACTTTCTCGGCTATTAAAGTGAACGAGGTATCCTTATACTTGGAAAAATAATTACTTTCCCTCAGTATTGAGCATTTTATTTCACTATTGTTAAAATCGAACATGGAAATTCGAGTTAAGCAAAATAACTCTAAAATGAAAGTATCCAATCACTTCTTTAAGAAGTGATTCAACTAGTATTTAGATTGATTCTCCATTGAGATTGGTCGAAAGAATATCACTGAAAAGATCAAACATAGGACGTAACGCTATGAAAGTTTGATCCACTTCATCAATGAAATTTTCGGAAAGAACTTCTTCATTAGTGAATTTTCGGATAGCTAGAAAACTCTTTTTTCTGAGCAAGTCGATAGCGGGATGATTCTTATCAAAGCCTTTGGGAGAGGTCTTCAATTCT
>Ga0172378_10000490_pt1 | contig 34763 bp, 30 predicted proteins | sample GrowelOW332metaG_FD_119755 | JGI IMG/M metagenome (GOLD analysis project Ga0172378, IMG submission 119755) | Groundwater microbial communities from an aquifer near a municipal landfill in Southern Ontario, Canada - Pumphouse #3_1 metaG | ecosystem: Environmental > Aquatic > Deep subsurface >...
ACAGGCTTTATATATTTGCAGTAGCAGCTCTTTTTTGGGCGCAGGCACTTTAAGCACAAGTCGCGGCATTGCTCTGGTTTTTCTTCACCGTTGTTAGAAGAAAGAATGTTGTTAGTTTCTCTTATCATTGTAAATTATTTTTTTCCTTCAGTTTTTTCTTGCTCAGAAATTGCAGGCTCTGCAGACAAAGGTATATTTTGCTTTACATCAAGCACACCAGCTTTTCTTTTTTTGCCATCAGAAAATAATTTTTTAAGGCACACAGGAACAAGCATTGACGACACAATAATCAAAAGAATAACAGATGTAAAATATTTAGAGTCAACCATTCCAACAGCAAGCCCTTTTTGCGCAACAATAAGTGCCACTTCTCCACGCGTCATCATGCCCACTCCAATTTGAATAGACTCTTTTTTATTAAAGCCAAGCACACGCGCAATTCCGCCGCATCCAATAATTTTTGCAACAAGCCCAACTGCCACAAACGCCAAAGAGAACCAAAGCAGCTGCATGTCCATACCTTGTATTGTAGTTTTCAAACCAATGCTAGCAAAAAACACAGGCCCAAAAATCATATAAGAGTTCACATCAACTTTCTGGCTAATGTAGTCAGCGTCGCTTAAATTGCAAAGCACAACGCCCGCAACATACGCGCCTGTAATATCAGCAATGCCAAAAAGACGCTCTGCTAAATATGCAAATAAAAACGCAACTCCAATTCCATAAACTGAAATGCGGTGAGTGCGAGGATGCCGTCTGTCATACCATTTGAAAATTCTATAAGTAACATAGCCTACAACAATTGCAAACGCAAAGAAGCCAACAGTTTTTGCAATGACCTCAAAGTAGCCGCCAGTGCCAGTGCTTACTCCAAGGACAATTGTCAAAACTACAATGCCAATAACATCGTCAATAATTGCGGCGCTTACAATTGCCTGCCCAACATCAGTTTTTATTTTTCCAAGCTCCTGCAGTGTGGCAACAGTTATGCTAACAGAAGTCGCAGTTAAAATTGTGCCAATGAACATAGCCTTGTAAAATTCCTTAGTGCCAAATCCGTCAAAGCCCCAGAAGCACAACGACATAATTGTGCCAAGAATAAGCGGAACAAAAACGCCCACTAACGCAATAAGTGTAGCCTTAAAACCTGACTTCACAAGCGATTTTAAATTTGTACCAAGACCAGCAGAGAACATTAAAAGAATAACGCCAATCTCTGACATGTACGTTATGAACTGGTCAGCGTGGACTAAATTTAAACAAGAAGGTCCAATCAAAAGACCAGCAACAATTTCTCCAACAACCTGTGGCGCGCCAATTTTCTTTGCAGTTACGCCAAAAAATTTTGCAGTAATAATTAAAATTGAAAGTTCAAGAAGAATCTTATACGTTTCCATAATGCACCCCGTGAAATAATATTTTAGCAGCGGTCAATAGTATAATTGAAAAACTATTTTTCTACAACGCAATGCAATTTTTTTTGGAGCCGCCTAAAACCAGTAACCGCTGTTCCAGGACTTCACTTCGTTCCGGTGCAAGCCGCCTTCTGCGTCTTGCACAGCCTTCGGCTTCCTTGCATAGCGGGCTAGCTTAATTCACACCAAGCAATCTTATAAAAAAAAGCCAGAGAACGTTCTTCTTTTGGAAAAACATTTCCGGCTCTTTTTCAAGATTATTTAGCAACAACTAAAAGCCCTGGCATTTAGAAATTGCATTTTTTATAAAGAGTAAGGTCATCTCTAAACGCTAAAGTTTTAGAGGTTCCAGTAAGAGAAACTTACGCTTCCACCAACTTCAGCAGAGTCTCTTTACCAACAGCGCCAATCTGCTGCCCCACGATTTTTCCGTTATTAAAAACAGCAAACATTGGAATGCTCATTACATTGTAATTTGCGGCCAAAGTAGGATTGTCGTCAACATTGACTTTGCAAACTTTTACTTTGCCATTGAGCTCTGTAGAAAGCTCCTCAATTACAGGCCCCATTGACTGGCACGGTCCGCACCAGCTTGCCCAGAAATCAACAAGCACTGGTGTTTTAGACTCAAGCACTTCTTTAGAAAAGTTCTGTTCGTTCAATTGTATTGCCATAGTATCCTCCGTTGCATTTATAAACTAAAACGCTCTACGTTTGTGCATATAATATACACAATTACGCAATAGTTCGGCAAGGAAAATGCAACAAAAACGCACGCAGGGAAGATGCGCAGGGTGCCACTCTCGCCCTGTACAGCCCGCCCGTCACCGCCAGAGCCGCGGCAGGCCCCAGCACACCTTCCCTACGCGCGCCGTTCTCACTTCAACTGTCATGTCTATTTGCAAGCAAGCTGCCCGTTCTGTCCAAGCCCTCTATGAAGAAAGAACATATTCTTATTTATAAAAATAAAATGCAAACAAAAAGCACAAGGGCATGTAGTTTCGTATAACAGAGCGATAAAAAACAACAAAGGCGCACGCAGGGAAGATGCGCAGGGTGCCACTCTCGCCCTGTACAGCCCGTCCGTCACCGCCAGAGCCGCGGCAGGCCCCAGCACACCTTCCCTACGCGCGCCGTTCTAACTTCAGCTGTCATGTCTATTTAAGAAGAAGCCGCCCGTTCTGAACTTTTTGAAATATAATTATCTATTGATATAATAGAAAAAAGAATATATTCTATTCTGAAAATGCAAAAGCGAACAAACTTTATGCAAATATGAAATAAAAGGTGATTGAAATGGCAGTTGATGAACAACTTCAGACAGTACGCCATAGTTGCGCACATGTTATGGCAGAAGCAATTTTAAAGCTTTTCCCTGGAACAAAAATTGCAATTGGACCTGCAATTGAAAATGGATTTTATTATGACTTTGACTTTCCTACCGACCATAAAATTTCAGAGACCGATTTTCCGGCTGTAGAAAAAGAGATGAGAAAAATTCTTGCAGGAAACCACGACTTTGAAAAGAAAGTGGTTACAAAGGCAGAAGCTTTGGAAATATTCAAAGACCAGCCTTACAAGGTTGAGCTGATTAAAGATCTTCCAGAAACAGAAACAATAACAACTTACACACAGGACGGCTACGTTGACTTGTGCCGCGGACCTCACGTTGCAAATACAAAAGAAATAAACGCGCAGAGCTTTAAGCTTACAAAAATTGCAGGCGCTTACTGGAAAGGCGATGTTGACCGCCCAATGCTTACCCGTGTCTACGCAGCGGCTTTTGCAAAACCAAATGATCTAAAAGACTACCTCACAATGCTTGAAGAGGCAGATAAACGCGACCACAGAAAGCTTGGTGTGCAAATGGACTTGTTCCATATTGACGATGAAGATCCAGGTCAGGTTTTCTGGCACCCGAACGGATGGTCAATGTACATCACATTGCAGGACTACATGAGAAAAAAGATTCAGGCAGACGGCTACATGGAAGTTAACACACCAGCCATTATGCCACGCTCTCTTTGGGAAAGAAGCGGACACTGGGGCCACTACCAGAAGAATATGTTCATTACAGAAAGTGAAAAGCGCATCTTCGCAATCAAACCTATGAACTGCCCAGGCGCACTTGAAATTTTCAAAACAAAAACTCGCTCATATAAAGACCTTCCAATGCGTCTTGCTGAATTTGGCCACTGCGTACGCAACGAACCAAGCGGCACTTTGCACGGAACAATGCGTGTAAGAGGCTTTGTCCAGGACGACGCGCATATTCTTTGCACAGAAGAGCAGATTGGACCAGAAGTAACAAAATTCTGCCACTTGCTAAAAGACGTATACAAGGACTTTGGCTTTGACAAGAACCTGGTTGTAATGTTCAGCACAAGGCCAGAAGACCATGTTGGAACAGAAGAAGACTGGGACAGGGCAGAAGCAGCGCTTGCCGACGCTTGCAAGACAGCACACCTTGAGTATCAGATTCAGCCAGGAGAAGGCGCATTCTACGGACCAAAGCTTGAGTTCCAGCTAACAGACTGCTTGGGAAGAAAATGGCAGTGCGGCACAATCCAAGTTGACTATCAGCTTCCTTCCGCAGAAAGGCTCAACGCTGAGTACATTGGAAAAGACAACCAGAAGCACCACCCTGTAATGTTGCACCGTGCAGTTTTAGGCTCGCTTGAAAGATTCCTTGGTATTCTTATTGAAAACTACGCAGGCGCCATGCCAACATGGTTGCACTTTGAGCAGGCAGCTGTTGTTCCAGTTTCAAACGACTTCAACGACTACGCGCAGAAAGTTACAGACGAACTTAAAGCGCTTGGTGTAAGAGTGAACGCCTACCTTGACGACGACAACATGAAGAACAAGATTAAGAATATTTCTTCTACAAACAAAACACCTTACATTCTTGTTGTAGGCCAGAAAGAAAAAGACGACAACTCTGTTTGCGTAAGATTCCGCTTCTCTTCAAAATTGCCACAGCAGACAATGACACTAGACGCGTTCAAGACTTACATAATGGATAAAATCAACACTCACTTCAACGGCATTTAAGCATAAAAAATACCTCCTGTATTTTTTATGCTTAGCAAGAATTATCCCTGTAGCTAAAATACAAGCGATAATTCTTGCGACGTTAAGAACGCACCTCCTGTGCTTTCTTGTTTACAAGATGGAAATACATCCATGTATTTTTTAACTTGGCACGAATTGTAAAACACTTCGTGCTACAATTAGAGCGCGCCTCCTTGCGCTTACTTAGTATAAATAACATTTGAGTAAAACAACAAAGGCTGAATGAATTGATGAATGAAGGGAACTTCATACAATCTTTTCACTCAGCCTTTTTTGTATACAGCATATGCAATATTTTCTAGCAGAGGTTCGTATGGTAATTAGTCGCGATATTTATCTGAAAAAACTCATAGACCACAAACACAATGGAATGATAAAAGTTATCACCGGTTAAACAGAAGGTGCGGAAATTCGTACCTTCTGTTTAACTTATTTTACAAATACTTAATTAAGAGAGTGCGCAAGTAGTTTTACGTGTAATACCAGCTGCATCTGTCAGCATTGAAATAAAATGTACAGGATCACTTTTACATTTTGAGTAGCCGAGCATACAAATGTAAGTTTTTTTTAATTACCACATACGCGGGATTGTAGTGGTAGCTGAAAGCTAGTGCGCACGCACCGCAGGCGTAGCCGGAGCCACGGAAAGCCCGATGAAAATTAGTGTCCGGCTTGCCGGCAGTTAGATAAAGAACGCAACGTCCAAAAAAAATGCCACCTTAGAAATCTAAGATGGCGCTTATTTAATTCAAATATTTATAAAACAAAAACTATGGGCGGACAATTACGTCTGCCAAACGTGGGCGCTTCTGCAAGTCTTTTACAAGGCCTTCTTCACGCGCTTTGTTTACATATTTTGGATCTTGGAAGCTGTAAGTGAACTTTGTGTGAACGTCGTATGTGCCTTTCATTAAAGCGTATGCGTCTTCTGTCATTACAAGCTCTTCGTCTGTTGGAATAACGAACACTTTTGTTTTGCTGTCGTCTGCGCTTATGCAAGTTTCTGCGTTGCCGGTAAAGCTGTATTCGTTTTTCTGCAAGTCGATTTTTACTCCCATGAACTCAAGTCCCTTCAAGGAAGCTCCTCGGATTATTGGTGAGCGTTCGCCTACTCCTGCTGTGAATACAATTGCGTCTACTGGTCCAATTTCTGCCATGTAGGCTCCAATGTATTTTCTTAGGCGGCCTGCTTCCATGTCTATTGAAAGTTCAGCAAGCTTGTCGCCTTCTGCTGTTGCAACTTCTATGTCGCGGCGGTCTGTGTATTTTTCTGTAATGCCTAAGAGTCCGCATTTTTTATTCAAGGCTTTGTCCATTTCTGCGGCGCTCATTCCAGTTTTTTTCATGATGTAGAAAGGCAATGCTGGATCCAAGTCACCAGAGCGTGTTCCCATTACAAGTCCTTCAAGCGGTGTGATTCCCATTGAAGTGTCGTAGCAAACTCCATTTTTTACAGCGCAAACTGACGAGCCGTTTCCAATGTGGCAAATGATTAAATTTGTTTCAGATGGCTTTTTGTGCAAAAGAACCGCGGCCCTTTTTGCTGTGTACAAGAAAGATGTGCCGTGGAATCCATAGCGGCGTGCTGCGTATTTTGTGTACCATTCGCGTGGAATAGCGTACATGAAAGAGCTTTCTGGCATTGTCTGGTGCCAAGCTGTGTCTATGATTGCGCACTGTGGAACGTTTGGCATAACTTTTTGAGCTGCTTCAATTCCCATAATGTTTGCTGGGTTGTGCAAAGGCCCTAGGTCCTGTACAGAACGGAATGTGTCTAGAACTTCTGGAGTGATGATTACTGATTTTGTAAACTTGTCGCCTCCATGAAGCACACGGTGGCCTACTGCTTTTACAACGCTCATATCTTTAATAACGCCGATTTTTGGGTCGGTGATTGTCTTCATAATAAGTTCGATTGCTTCTTTGTGAGTTGGGCATGGGCTTAAGATTTCTGTTTTGTCTTTTCCAACTTTGTGTGTAATGCCGCTGCCGTCAGCGCCAATTCTTTCTACAACACCATTTGCCAATACAGCTTTGTTGTCCCAGTCGTAAACTTGATATTTTGCGGAAGAAGAGCCGCAGTTTAAAGTTAAAATCACCATTGCCATAAAAAATGCCTCTAATAAAAAATATGTGCAATTATATACAGAATAAGGATTTTATGGAAGTAGCAAAAAAAAATTTGACAGATTGGAGATTCAAGGTTATCCTAGTATTTATCAGAGCAGGGAACTTCTTTTAAGGTCGTTTTTATATGATGGAGTACAACGAGAAGAGAGTTTGGAAAACATTGGCGTATGTAGGCACTGGCTTTATGGTTGTGTGCATGGTAATTAGCATCTTTCAGTTCTTTTTAGAAAAGAAAACTGAGCCTTCACTTATAATTCGGTATGTAAGTCTTTTTATAAATGCTACTGCGCTTGTTTGTTTTATCTACTTATCATTTAATCCATTTCACTTTAGGGCATATAGTATTTTATTATATGTCTATGGAATTGGAAACATTATTGATAATGGCAATATTCTAGGAATGCTTTGTGTTTTAACAAGCTGCGCTTTTCTTTATGTAACTGATTTTTTTAGAAAGAAGAGAGTGCCAAAAATTGTGCTTCTGTCAATTCCACCACTTGTTTCATTGATTAGCCAATACTTTCATTCAAGCAAAGTTGTGTTTGCAATTTCAGTGATGCACATTGCGGGTGCCGTTTTTATTACAAGCATAGCTGTGTTGCTCTTTTACCCAAGGCTAAAGGAACTTGATATGCACCGAAACGAATATTTTTTAAGCCCTAAGGATTTTTCAGAAAGAGATTTGCTTTGGCTTCAAAAAGTTCTTGAAGGTGAACGGTACCAAACCATAGCTGATATTTCTAAAGTTTCAGAAAGCACTGTAAAATGCCACATGCCTGAGCTTTATAAAAAACTTAATGTTGCCGACAAGACAGAATTTCTTACGCTGTACCACAACACAAAATTTATTCTGTCTGTAAACGCTGACTCTGTTGCTAATAAAATTACTCAACCAAAGAAAGCTCTATAATAAAATTATGTGTTTCTCTAAAAGCTGAAGTTTTAAATGCTCTCTTATCTTTGGCAAGCGCCAGACTTTACCTTTTGAGCTGCAGATTCGCCCGTTAAGACTCGCACTAGCTCCATTGCAAACTGCTCTGCGGCTCCAGGTCCTCTTCCTGTAATAAGGTTTTTGTCTGTTACAAACGGAACATTGTCTTTATGTGTTGACACGTAACTTCCTGCATTGTCTTTCATTCCTGGGTAGCAAGTCCATTTCTTATTTTTTAGCGCGCCTGTTTTTGGAAGAACAATCGCGGGTGACGCGCAAATTGCAGTTACAAGGCGGCCTTCTTCATCCATTTGTTTTATGAACTTAACGGCTTCATCACATTCCGCAATATTTGAAGCGCCAGGCATTCCTCCAGGAAGGTAAACTGCGTCCGGTAATTTTCCACCAGATGAAGATAAGTAATTTAAAAGCGTTTCATCCGCAGCAACAAAAATTTTATGAGCGCCTTCCACTGTGCAATTATTTTTTCCAGTTGCCAAAGTTGTTACCTTAACACCAGCACGTCTTAAGTAATCTATAACAGTCACGGCTTCTATTTCTTCAAAGCCATCAGCTAAAAAAACAACTACAGTTTTCATAGGACACTTCCTCTTATAAAAATATCAGTTGAAATTGTACCATTTAAGGGGTAGTATGTACATTATGAAGCAAGTTCTTATTATAGATGCCTCCCCTATGTTCAGGGAATTTTTAAAAGAAAAACTAACAGCGGAAAAAGTTTCAGTTGAAATTGCAAACGGAAAAAGAGATGCTTTTACAAAACTTATTTCAACATTGCCAGACTTGGTGATTATTGATGTTGAAGAAAGCATGGAAGACTTAATTGATTTTCTAGAAAGCAAGCACGCAGACCCAAATGCAAGAACAATTCCAATAATTATAAGCGGACCAATTATTGCGCGTGAAAAAGTTGCAACACTTGCTCAGTTTGGTGTTTTAAAATATTTTACAAAGCCTATTAAATTTGATATTTTCTTTGAGTCTATTGGTAAAATTTTAAGAGCTGCTTTTACAATTGATGTCACTCCTTGCGTTCTAGAAATTCATATTAACGGAAACATTATTTTTATAGAAATTGCTCAGGGACTGAACAGAGAAAAACTTGCGCTTTTAAAATACAAGCTTCCAGAAATTATTGACGCAAACCACATTGTAAATCCTAAGCTAATTATTATGATGACAGACTTGCAGTTAAGCTTTGTTGATGGCGCAAACCTTGAGCTTCTTTTTGACAACGTTACTGTAGATTCCCGCATTCAGAAAAAAAATATTAAAGTTCTTTCTCTGGACAGTTTTACAAGGGAGCTTATTGACGGCCACCCACAGTATGACGGAATTGAAGTCACAAATAATTTGAACCAAGTTTTAAATTCTCTTGTGGAAAGCGGGCCAACAACAAACATTCACGAGCTTGTAACAGACAAGATTCTTGCTCCTGATGAAAAGGCAGAACAAGGCTCTGTTGAAATGCGTTTTGTAAGCGACACTGGTGTTATTTCAAACGAAGATAAGAATGAAGGCAACGTTTTAAAAATTGCAATTGTAGATGATGATGCTGTTGTAAGAAAATTATTGCAGGCGGCTTTTGCTACAATAAGCGCAGAAACAGTTTTGTTTACAAGTGGCGCTGAATTTTTGCAAGCAACAGGGAACCAGTCTTTTGATTTAGTCATCCTTGATATTTACATGACAGGATTGAGCGGCTTTGACATTCTAAAAAGCCTTCAGGAGCGTGGCTTTACGACACCTATAATTGTTTATTCACAGGCAACACAAAGAGAAGCTGTTGTGCAAGCGCTAACACTTGGCGCAAAGAGCTACCTTGTAAAACCACAGAAGCCAGAAGTAATAATTCAAAAAGCAGTTGATGTTCTTCATGCTGAACTTTAAAAGGCATTTTAATGAATCCAAATCCAATTGATACAAGCAGCCGTTTTTTAGCAAGCACACTTCATGAAATAAGAACGCCTATTCAAACTATAATAGGCACAATCGAGCTTCTTGGAGACACACAGTTAGACAAAGAACAAACAGAATATATTAGGCAGATTGAATTTAGCGCGAACGTTCTATTGCAGCTTGCAAACGATATTCTTGACTTTACAAAAATCCGCTCAAACGAATTTAAATTGGAATGTATTCCTTACGATGTTATTTCTACTACAGAAAGAGTTGTTGACCTAATTAGCATTGAGGCTTTTAACAGAGGCATTGAAATTGTCACAGACATTGACTATTCAATTCCGCAAAATGTCATGGGCGACCCGACCCGTGTTCAGCAGATAATTTTAAATCTTGTAAAAAACGCAGTGAAGTTCACTTCAAAAGGATATGTTCTTATAAGGCTGAATAAATATAAAGACGATTTGCTTTTTGAAATAATTGACAGCGGCATTGGCATTGCTCCAGACAAGCAGAAAATGATTTTTACAGACTTCTACCAAGTGGACGCAAGCACTACCAGAAAATATGGCGGAACAGGGCTTGGACTTTCCATTTGCAAAAACTTAGTCGCAGTTATGAAAGGTAAAATTGGAGTAAGAAGCAATCCGTATGGCGGCTCTATATTTTGGTTTGCCGTTCCACTAGAGCCAGCAGTCCTTGTTCTTGATGATGAAAAGCCAAAGCTTAGCCCTCCACAAAACACAAGAATACTTATTGTTGACAACAACTCGCTTGCTATAGACAGTCTTGAAAAAAAATTAAAAGTCTTAGGCATAGATTCTATTGACTCAGCTTCAACAGGTCAGAATGCAATTGATGCTATAATACGTGCTTCTAAAAGCGGAAGACCTTTTACAATTGCCTTTATAGATATGATTATGCCAATAATGGACGGCTGGAGACTTGCTGCCAACATAAACAAAAACTCTGATATAAATAATTTAAAACTTTACTTGGTTGTTCCAGAAGGTCAAATGGGCGGTGAAGCAAAAATGAAAATGCTTGACTGGTTCAACGGCTATATTTACAAGCCAATAAAAAAAGCACAGCTTGAAGATATTTTAAAAGACGCATTCACACAGTCAATTGAACTTGTTCCTGTTGAAGGCAATGTGCAAAAGCAGACAAAAGAAGATAAACCAAACATTTCGTTACAAGATGACTCGCATATTGCAGAAAACAATAAAGTTCTAATTGCAGAAGATCATCCTGTTAACAGAAAGCTCATGGTAACATTTCTGCAAAAATACGGAGCAACTGTTTTTACCGCGGAAGACGGGGAGCAGGCTATTAAGCAAGTGCAGGAACATCCAGAAATTGACATTATTTTTATGGACATTCAAATGCCTGTTAAAAATGGAATTGATGCGACCGTAGAACTAAGAAGCAAAGGCTATAAAGGTATAATTATTGCGTGCACCGCTAACAACGACACTGCAGAATTTAAAGAATATAGGGACATGGGCATAAATGATATTCTAGTTAAGCCTTTCAAGCGTGATGTTGTAAAACAAATTATTGAAAAATGGAATACAGTTCTTTCTTTCCCAGAAGCAAAAACAATTGTTACTCTTACAGACATGAACAATAAAGTTTCTTCTATTTGGGACATAAAAGATTTTATGGACACAATAGGCAATGACAAGAAGCTTGCAGTTTCTCTAATGGATGATTATGTAGAACAAAGTAAAAAACTGCTTATTGAAATAAAAGAAGGTCTTGCAAAACCAGAAAAAGACTTTGCTACTTTACAACGGCTTGCGCACACTTTAAAAGGAAGCAGCGCCGCAGTAAGCGCATTTAAATTATCAGACTATGGTGAAAAAATGAATGCAGCCGCAAAAGCAAAAGACTCAATTGCACTAGAAGCCTCGCGTACAGATTTTGCAATAGACTTTATTCAACTACAGCAAATAGTCACAAATTGGAAAACAAACATATGAACGACAGTAAGTTTTTAAAGACAAATTATCACACACACTCGACTTTCTGTGACGGCAAAGCCTCTCCTGAAGAAATGATAAAAGCCGCAATAGAAAAGAAATTTGATATTCTTGGGTTCAGCGGACATTCTATGTTTCCTTTTGCATCAGACTGGCACATACCTTGCAAAGAGCACAAGACTTACGCAAATGAAATAAGGCGACTTGCAGACATTTACAAAGACAAAATTGAACTATGCTTAGGTTTTGAAGCTGACTTCATAGAAGGAGTTTGCTCGCCCAACATGAAGAGTTTTTCTCTCTTCAAACCAGACTACCTTATTGGCTCTGTGCATTATGTTCCAGGCAGCAAAGGATATTTTGAGGCAGACGGCGGTTTTGAAGAAACTCGTGAAAGAATAAAGAAATACTTTGGTGGAAATGTAAAAAAAGCGGTTCAAGCATATTTTTCTTCACAAAGAGAAATGCTTTCTAAAGGCGACTTTAATATTTGGGGACATCCAGATTTAATTAGAAAGCAGAATGCAAAATCAATTTTATTTAGAGAAGATGAAATCTGGTATAAAAAAGAGTTGAAATCAACAGCAAAAGCCGCATCAAAAGCTGGTGTTTGCGCAGAAATAAACACTGGTGGAATGGCAAGGGGATATTTAAACACACCTTATCCATCTTTACACTTCCTTGAAATTTTACATGATTACAATGTTCCTGTAACAATAAATTCAGATGCCCACTCTCCAGAAAATTTGGACTTCGCTTTTGAAGAAGCAAAATCTCTTGCAAAAAAAGCCGGCTATACAGAAATGGAATTCTATACAGCCGGCTCTTGGAAATTTCAAAATATTTAAGCTATCTGTTGTGGCGTTCTTCGCCTTCCTTGCAAGCAACACAAAGCCCTGTGTAAGGAAGAGCATCAAGACGCGCTTCTGGAATTGGCTTTCCGCATTTTACACAAAGACCATATTTGTCCTGTGCAATTCTATCAAGCGCATTTGTAATTAGCACAAGACGCTGGGCATCTTGTGAACCAAGAGAATCTAACAATGTTCTGTCTATTGCATCTGAAGCAACATCAACAACATCACCTGACTCCACAGTATCAACCAGTTTACGCATCTGATCACTTTGGCTTGTCAAGGTATCAAGAATCTCATTTCTCTGCGCGATTAACTTTTTCTTTTGTTTTTCAACAAAGTCTTTTTTCATGTTTTCCACTCCCATGTTGACAATTAGTTCTGTTTTGTACATACTAGTATACGCATAAAATCTAAAAAAGCAAACAAAATTCTTGGAGGAATTGTGGCAAAAGAAGAAGCTATTGAAGTAGAAGGAATTGTTAAAGAAGCACTTCCTAATACTATGTTCCGTGTTGAATTACAAAACAAACATGAAATTATCGCCTATCTTAGCGGTAAAATGCGCAAGCATTACATTAGAATTGTTCCAGGCGACAATGTTAAAATCGCCCTTTCACCTTATGATTTGAACAAAGGCAGAATTATTTTCCGTGAGCGCTAAAATCAACTAAAAAATTATTTTTCTTATAAAAGCCGTTTTCTTATTTTGAAGAGAACGGTTTTTTATTTATATACGTTAGCATTATTTATTTTTAATGAATATATATTTGAACGACCTAATGACATCTGCAAAGCCCTTAAATGCACCAATAACAAGCAATATGTTCAAAGGAAACCAATATCTTAAAAAGTAAACGCCAACTCCACACGCAGCTGTTTTTAAAACACCTCTGCCAAGCATTGACCAGCCGTCACTTCTTGTAGGCTTTTCTGTATTTCTAGAAGTGTACGTGTAAGTGTAGCGCCTGTCGTTTTGATTATTCTGCGTTTGATTTTCATTTTCATCATTAGCTTGGTTAAAGAAGCTCCAGAATGGATCGCTATAGCCTTGGTTGTTGTAGTTCCAGTTGTTATAGCCTTGCTGATTATTATACTGCCCCTGACTGCCGCCATAGTTTTGCGCGTTCTGGTAGTCGTCAGCGGAATTATAGGAGTCATACTGGCGGCGTTTTGTTTCATCGCCTAAAACAGAGTAAGCTGAATTTATTTGCTTGAATTTTTCCTCAGCGGCCTTGTCACCTGGATTTCTGTCTGGGTGATATTTAAAAGCCAAGTTGCGGTATGCTTTTTTTATTTCTTCTGTAGTGGCACTTTTTGAAACGCCAAGCGTCTGATATAAATCTTCCATCTGTTTCCTTTCTAATTTAAAAATATATATAATCGGGCTTAGTTACAATATGTTATTTAAATATAACAAAATATTTTTCCACCGTCATCTTTATTTTAAAGTTCATTTTATAATTACCCAAGTTGCACCATTTCCGCCCCAGCTTCTGTCTGGATGTCCTGAAGTTCCAAGCCGAGAATCTTGTTCTATGAAAGTCCTTACCATTGCCCCCAAGACAGGATCAGAGCCGTTGCTGTGATTTCCTTTTCCGTGAACAATAAGAATCTTTTTTAAATTACGCTTTTTGCTGTCAGTAACAAAATCATTCAGCTTGTCCCATGCTTCATCTCTTGTAAGACCATGCAAATCTATTCTAGCTTCAGGCTTCATGCTTTGTAGATATTCTCTGCTTTCCAAGCGGTGCTCTTCTGCCGCTTCATCTGCAATCTCATCTTTGTCTACAGTGCCGTAACGGTTAAGCCAAACTTCCATTGGGTTAGCAGTTCTTTTATTATCTTCTGCCATTAGTTCTTCAAAAGTGCGGTTTTGCTTTGCAGCTTCCTTTTCTTCTTTTGTAGGAGCGTTCAATTTTTTATGAGAAACTTGCGACTGTTTTTGTTTAGAGGAACTGTTTTTTTGTTCATCATTCCATTTATTTAAAATATCACCAAAGTCCATTTTGCGCCTCGCTGTTTTTATTTGCGGTTTTCTTATTGATGAATAATATACAACTTTGAGAATTTATTTTATATAGTAAACTTGAGATTCTTGAACCCAGCCATAAGTGTCGCTGTATTTTATATACACCCATTCACCTGCTTTTTTTTGTATTATAATACGGCTGCCTGGCTGAACAACAACACTAGAGCTTGCGGCTTGTTCTGGAATAGGGCTTACTATTCCACCGGCAAACAACGCATAATCTAAAGTTAATGGAATTCCAGAAACTACAGTTCCAACTAAAAAGACTGCGTAAAATGTAATTGCAATAACTGCAGGTCTAGTTTTTTTTAATACAAAAAGAATCACTGAAATTATCAAAAGCACAAGTGAACTTATAAGGAAAACTTTATACAAAGGTATGCTTGGCTCATTTTCACCAGGCTCTAGCCCTATCTCTTTTTCTGCTGATATTCTTTTTTCCACTACAGAATTAAAAGGAAAAGAATTTCGTTCAGCTTTTCTAAGTGTCAATATTTTCTGTGGATTTACAACTGATTTAACTTTTGCATTTGATTCATTCTGAATAGAAACTGGTTTTGTAAAAGCATAAGCAAAAACATTTTCATTTATTTTTGAATTCTCATTTTCTTTTTCTGACGGCATTACATTCACAATATAATTTTGCAAAGACAGATCGTATCTTTTTCCATTATATGCGGTCGCCACAATTTTTATATTAGGAAATTTTATTTTTCCTACAGAAAGCGGCTGCCATGAAAAAGATGCAACAGGCTCATAAGAAGGTGAGAAAGTAGTTCCTCTTGGCTGTCCTTCTGTAATTTCATATCTTTTCAATTCAGAAAATATTGAATTTTCAGGAAGCTCCCAGTCAAATGAAATAATCTGCACAGCATATTTTATGTACACAATAAATTTTAACTGCTCTCCTTCTATGCAAGTAATTTCATTTCCATTGTTCTCTTTGTTTTGAATGTTAATTGATAAAACAGGTTGCACTGTATTTAAATTTTCATAAACTGTTATTGGCTCAAAGCTAATTTTACAAGATTTATTATTTATAGAAACAGAAAGCTGCGGAGGTGTTATACTTCCTGTTTTTTTAAACTTGTACCACAGCTGAATCAACGTGCCTCTTTCTAGAGATGAAGAATTCTCTGGAATATATTCATCTTTATAAGATGAGACAAAACTAACACTTGAATTTGCAGGCTCTGTGTAAAAAGAAACTTGAGCAGGCGGAACGTTGGGAATTTTTAATACAAACTGAGTGGCTTCTTCTGTAAAACAAAATGAAGACTGTGGAACAACACGAAGCTCTGAATATGTTTGCTTTTGCTTTGCGAATAAAAAATTGTCTGTAAAAAAAAGAAAAAACACTAATAGAAAAATTAATAATCTTTGGAAGTGCTTTTTGTTTCTTGTTGTTGATTTTTCCATTGGTTTTTATCATTCTCCCTTATAGTATTGTATATTGCATTTTCCAGAGAATCATTTTCTAGTTCTGTTGATACAGAAAACATATTTTGATTTTCTGAATTTGCTTTTACCGAATTTTGTTGAAGCGAAAGTTCTAGATTTATTTTAGCATTTATATTTGTGCTGTCTATTTTTAACGCATCTTTAAAAAATAATTCAGCGGAATGGTAGTCGCCTTTTCTGTGTGCTATTATTCCTGAATTATACATAACAGCAAAACGTACACTGTCTGGTGCGTTTGGTGCAATCTGATCAAATCTTGCCAAAGCCGCATCAGTTTCATTTTGCATTAAATATGTTGAAGCAAGTCCATAAATGGCATACTCTTCATATTCCTGATCATTTCTTAGGCTTGCATCTTCTGAAGCTTGTAAAAAGCAAGCAACTGACTGCTGGTAGTTTTTTCTGTTCCAAGCAATTTTTCCTTGAAGAATAAGAGCGCCGTCATTAAATCTTCCAGAGCATCCTGCTAATAAAAACAAATTCACAAATATTAAGCTTACAGTCAACATTTTTCTTCTGTGAGATTTTATTGAAGTCCATTCGCTGAACACAAATGAGAAAATAAAAAATAAAATAGCAAGAAGTATAAAAAGGTTTTCTCTTTTTACACTTTGAACTTCATAAGCTATAACTTTATTTTGTATTGGCTGAACTGAATTTAACAAGAAATAAGCAGAGCCAACTTCAGAAGCATCTATAAATTTTGCTGTTGGCATAATAAGATTTTTTTCATGGAAAGAGTTTTTGTTTTGAACTTCAGCAATAACTTTTTCCATTTCTGCAGAACGTAGAGCAGTTTTTACAATTGTTTTTCCATCACCTGCAAGAACAGGAGTTTCCCTTTCTGATCCAAAGCCTATAATTGTTACAGGAATTCCAAACCTTACAGATTCATTTATAGAAGAAGCAAGAGAGCCTTCTGTTTCATCTCCATCTGTAAATAGCCATATTTGACCAGCAAGAGCTGACTGCTGTGGAAAAGAACTAAGGGCTGTTTTTATTCCACTTTCCAAACTTGTTCCTTCTGCTGTCATAAGATTTGGAGAAAGAGAATCTATTAAAGTTGTAATGCTGTTTTTATCTTCTGTAAGAGGAACTGCAACAATGCCTTGACCTTTTGCAATTACAACAGAAACACTTGTTCCGTCCATTCTTGAAAGAAGCTCCTCTGCGTAACTAGCAGCCGACTCTAAACGTGTCATTCCACCAGGCGCGTCTTTTGCCATCATGCTGTATGAAATGTCAAACACAAAGGAAACAGCTGTACCGTTTTTTTGAACAGGAATTAATTTTGTTCCCCAGGAGATTTCTGCACATGCTAAAATAAACATAACACAGGCAATGCTTCTAAGAGTAGTTCTTGTTATAAAACGTTTTTTTACATTTGAAATTGAATTAGTGTCCTTTTTATTTATATTCGCAAATCCAAATTTTCTAACCACTCTTTTATATTTTAAAATTGTAAAAGCAAGCGCAAACGCAAGAAATATGAGTCCGTAAAAAGCATAAGGTCTGCTAATAGTGAAATTCATTAAAACAACTCCTGTAAATATACACGCCGTAACAGCCATGCTAAAATAAAAAAAATTGCAGCAAATAAAAGTGCATAACTGTAAAATTCTTCATCATGGTTTCGAATATGATAACTTTGAACAACAGATTCCGTCTTATCAATTGTTCCAAGAGCCTGAGACAATGCATTCATATTTTCTACACTAAAAAATTTTCCGCCTGCTTCTAACGCAAGTTCAGAAAGAGAATTTGTATCATAATTTGAATCTAAAAACCCTGAATAAAGCTTGTTTGTTTTTGGATCAACATATTCCAAAGGGACAGTTCCTTTTGTACCAAGCCCTAAAACATAAAGAGAAATATTTTCTTTCTTAGCAAGTTTTGCCGCTGTATGCGGGTGAATAGAACCTGCGTTATTTTCACCATCTGTAATAAGAACAATACATTTTTTTGGGGCCTTTGAATTTTTCAAATGGTAAACTGCGCAACTCAAACCGTTTCCTATTGCTGTTCCGTCGCCCATTTCTCCTACAACAAGAGTGTCTAATTTTTTTAAAAGCAAATTTCTGTCTGTTGTTATAGGAACAACAACCGCTGCATCTTTTGCCATTTCAACAAGACCAAAAGATTCACCGCCGTTATTAGCGATCAAGTTTTTAATAGTCTGTTTGGCAGCGTCTAAACGAGTAGAATTTGATATATCTTTTGCAGCCATAGAAGGACTTATATCTACAACAAAAAGAATGTCAGTGCCTCTTGAAACATAAACTTTTTCTTGATGGTGGACAACAGGATCTGCATAAGCGGTTACTAAGAAAATAAAGCCGCACACTGTAAATACTTTTACAACCGTTGATATAAAATTTCTAAAAGATTTTTTCCATGTAAATTTTTCACCGTTCCAGTCACTAAGAATTAGAGGAAAAGTAATTCGTGAAAATATTTTTATTCTTCTTAAAAAATATAACGCTGGAATTAGTAAGAGAAAAAAGAATGCTGCAGGATTTTCGAAATCTATCATTTTGAAGTTTCCTCCATTTTCATTTCGTTCATCTCTTCCAGATCTGCATTTTCTGATTCAAAGGCATTTATTATATTTTCTGTTTCTGTAATAATGTTTTTTCTTTCATTTAAAAGAAATTGTGCCTGATGCGACTGGCTGGGTAGAAGCTGAGAATCTATTGAACCATTTGCATATTTTACATAGTCAGTTCTGCTAAAGAGTGCAGAAATTTTTTCCACCACACATTGCTGATTTCCTGAAAGCATATTTCCTGTTGCGCTTCTTATTTTATTAGAAATTTGAGGGCTTGGCGTAGAATGAAAATCTACTTCAAATCTGTATTCAAGATAATTTTTAATAATTTTTTGCCATTTGTTAGAGAACTCTGAGTCCATGATTTTTGTATTTTTTAATAGACTTCTAAGTTGTTTTTTTGTAGATTTTGCATTTCTTAAAAAGCCTGCATTTTCACGAAGCTCATAATACTTCTTAATTATTTTTGGAAGTTTTAATATGAAAAGCACAATTAAAATAACAACAATCAAAGATGCAATTATAAACGACCAAACAGTGTAATTTGTTCCAGGCACAGAAATAGGAGATGCAGGAGGCTTTAAAGTTGTAGTACCAAGACTTTCTGAAAGAGATGCAATTTTTACAGGTCTTAAGTCAATAAAAAATTTAGCAACCTCTTTATTGTCTAATAATAAATTTTCAGAATTAAACCTCTCTTTATTTACAGCTTCATATAAATCAAATGCGGAAAAATCAAGAACACCTGTTTTCCACGGAACAAAAGTCATTGTAAGAATGTAATTCAATTTATTTCTAGTAAGAGTAAGCGAAGAAATTGTACAGAAGTTTTTTTTATCTTCAAAGGCTTTTTGTGAAAAATCAAGAGCTATAGTTTCATCATTAACAGAAGATAAATCAGCCACGGAAAAAAAATCAATTGCGCTTCTAAAGAAAAATTGTATTTGTGCTGTGTCGCCAACATAGACATCTTTGGGCATTAGCACTTGAGCCAGCTGGTCATCAGAAGAATTATTCAACTTCGTAGAATTATTCAACTTCGTAGAATTGCTTTGTGCTGAAAGAAACAGAGTTTGGCATATAAAAAAAAATAAAATTAAAAGGAATTTTTTCTTCATCGCCTTTCCCTTGAATTAAAAAAATTTGTAAGTTCAAAAGCAACATCACTGTCAGTGCTTATTGTCAATGGAATTCCTCCATATTTAAGACATTCTTTTTTCCAAACAGCAACACGTTTTATATTGTCTTCACGCCAAGCAAGTCTTAATTGAACTGAGGAAGTGGGAATAACCTGAGTGTAATTTGTTTCTAAATCGCAAAAAGGAATAGAGCCAATTTCTGGCAGTTCGTCATCAGATGAATCTGTTATTCGTATTGCAACAACATCATGCTTGCCACAAAGCTGACCAAAAGGTTTTTCCCATAATGATGTTCTAAAGTCAGAGATAACCAGCACAAGCGTTCTTTTTTTTAGAAGTTTTAATGCTCCTTGAAGCGCGTTGTCTAAAGCTGAGCCATTCACTGTTACAGTCTGCTTTTTTGTAAGATTCTTTAACAGAAGAAGACTTTGATTTTGTCCAGCTTTTGGCGCAGAAGAAAAATGTATTGCTCCGTCAAATAAAACAGCGCCAACAGGACTAGTGTTTTGCTCAGATGCAAGAGTTAAAAGAAAGGCACATTCTATTGCAGTTTCAAGTCTTGATTTTTTACCAGAGCCTGTGGTCATAGAAGAAGACTCGTCTACAATTAGAAAAACATTAAGCTCCCTTTCTTCATCAAATATTTTTACAAATGGCTTACCCATTCGGGCAGTAACATTCCAATCTATTGAGCGAACATCATCGCCCCGCAGATATTCACGCACACCGCTAAATTCAATTCCGCGTCCGTAATAAAGAGATTTAAATGAGCCGCTTCGCATTCCTTCTGCAAGTTTTATTGAACTTAAATGAAGAAGAGATGCGCGCTTTGCAAGAGCATTGCGGTCTTCGCTAGAATGATTTTGCATTATGGAATTGGCATTAACTCAATTATTTTTGCTATCAAGTCGTCAGAGGTAACACTGTCAGCCGCAGCCTCATAGCTTAAAACAAGCCTATGACGTAAAACAGGAGTGGCTACAGACTGAACATCTTCTGGCAAAACAAAACTTCTGCCCGCAAAAAGAGCCGCAACTTTTGCGCACTGCAACAAAGCAATTCCAGCACGAGGAGAAGCACCAAATGTTATATAATGAAGAATATCATTTTGCTTGTTCGCGACAGACATTGTTGTATGCTTGTCCACCTTGCAGTTTGTCTGAGGGCGAGTGACGCTTACCAAAGAAACAATGTACTGAATAATTTTATCATCAGAAGTAACAGCTTCAACTGCTGCTCTACATTTTTGCAACGCTGCCGCAGAGAAAACTTTTTTTACAGGAATTAAATCTGCCTGTCCGTTTGTTTTTACAATTGACATTTCTTCTTCCGCTGTTGGATAAGGCACTGTAAGTTTTAGCAAGAACCTATCAAGCTCTGCTTCTGGAAGAGAATACGTGCCTTCCTGCTCAATTGGATTTTGTGTCGCTAGAACAAAGAACGGCTCTGGAAGTTTGTAAGTTGTTTCGCCAATTGTAACTTGACCTTCTGCCATTGCCTCAAGAAGCGCTGACTGCACCTTAGCAGGCGCACGGTTAATTTCATCAGCTAGCAAAATGTTTGAAAACACAGGGCCTTTTCTTACTGAAAATTTTCCTGTTGACTGTTCATAAATTAAAGTACCTGTAACATCAGCAGGCAGCAAGTCTGGAGTGAACTGAATGCGCTTAAAATCAAGACTTGAAATTTCAGCAAATGTTTTTACAGCCAAAGTTTTTGCAAGACCAGGCACTCCTTCCAAAAGAACATGTCCGCCTGTAAAAAGAGCAGTTAAAATGCCATCAACTATTTGAGCCTGCCCTACAATTCTTTTTGAAACTTCAGCATGACATTTTTGTATATAATCAACACATTCATCAAGCTCAGCCTTTGTAATTTTCTTATCCATATATTAACCCCATTTATATTCTTATTATCGGTATTTTTTGATATTGCAATATGAGTATAATGAAATTGATATAAAAAATAAACACAATACAAATTTGATATTATTAAAACCAACAAGTGCTATTCATTAATTATAAAATGCGTTTATATTTTCCTAATAATCGATTTTTATACTAAAAAGATGCATAAATATACACTTTTTATGCGAAAAATATTGACATTCAGAGCCGGTTTCAAGATACTGTCATCTACTATGTTAACACCATTAGCACAAGAATTGAATAAAACCCTTGAGGGTACAACGCCAGGCGCACTTCTTTCAAATTTAGGAGTCCGCCTTTATTTTCCAAAAGGTATTATTGCCCAAAGCGCAGAAGCTAAAAAATTAGGCAAAGTTGCAAACGGCACAATCGGCATGACTGTAATGAACGGTTCGCCTGTTGTTCTTCCTTCCATTCAAAAAAACGCACCAGACTTATCTGCACGCGAGCTTGTGGCTTACGCACCTACAGCAGGCAACTTAGATTTGCGTAATCTTTGGAAAGAAAAAATCATTTTAAAAAATCCTTCGCTCAAAGGCAAAAACTTTTCTCTGCCAGTTGTTGTTTCAGGCCTTACAGCGGGCATTTCTCTTTTAGCAGATTTATTTCTTGATGAGAAAAAACCTCTTCTTGCAGCAAACCCTTCTTGGGACAATTACATTCTGATTACAGAGGCTAGAAGAAACGCTGAGTTCAAGCAGTTCAACATGTTCAAAGATGAGAAGTTTGATTTTGACTCTTTTGAAAAAGCAATGCGTAAAGAAGCAAAGTCAGGCTCTGTACGTGTAATTTTAAACTTCCCGCAAAACCCATCTGGCTACAGCCCTACTTCAAGCGAAGCAAAAAAAATTGTCGCGCTTGTAAAAGAGCTTGCAGACAACGGCACAAAAGTAATGGTGTGGTGCGATGACGCTTACTTTGGACTAGATTTTGAAGATGATATAGAAAGACAGTCTTTGTTCGCATACCTTGCTGACTTAAGCCCTAACATTCTTGCAGCAAAAATAGACGGTCCTACAAAAGAAGATTTTGTTTGGGGATTCCGATGCGGATTTTTAACATTCAGCTGCAAAGGTTTAACTGACGAGCAGTACGACGCTCTAAATAAAAAGTTGATGGGCGCAATTCGTTCTTCCATTTCATGCTGCTCTACTCCGCCACAGTCGCTTCTTCTTCGTGCGTTCCAAGACCCTGCGCTTGAAGAGCAAAAGTATTTCTTCCGCTCAGTTCTTGAAAGAAGATACAAGCTTGTGAAGAACTTTGTAAAGACTCACAAGAGCAATAATTTGTATGCGCTTCCTTTTAACAGTGGATATTTTATGTCATTTCATTTGAATAATATTGATTCTGAAACATTAAGACAAAAGTTGCTTAATGAAAAGGGAATTGGTACAATATCAATTGATGAAAAAACATTACGTGTTGCATTCAGCAGCATTGACGAAGACAAAATTGAAACTGTCTACAATGCAATTTATGAAACTGCGGAGGAACTTGCGCGTGCTTAACGCAAAGTCTTTTACAATAAAGGCCGCCTGTTTTTTAGGAGCATTTCTAATTTTACAAGCGGCGCTTTTATTTACATCGTGTCACAAATCAAAAAAGCCAGTCATTATTTGGACAAGCTGCGCTGAATTTGCGTCTTATGTTGAGGAGTTCAACGCAAGCCAGGACAAGGCGCAGGCAGTTGTTGTTTATAAAAAAGAACCGGCACGCTCACTTCCACCTGCAAAAGATGAAGAAACTCCAGACATTATAATTGGACCGTGGCTTAAGAATTCATCAACAAGAAAATATTTTACTCCTGTTGATTACATGTTCTCTGAGCAAAGCATTAACAAATCTCTTTTTTACTCACAGCTGATTGATTATGGAAAAATAAATGAAAAACAATATCTTCTTCCAGTCAGCTTTAATCTTCCTGCTATTGTCTTTAAATCAGAAAATGAAAATCTAATGCCTGACAGCCATCTTATTACACTTGATGAAATAAAAACTGTTGCGGGAAATTTTAATCAGCAAAATGAATCTGGAGTTTATACAGCAATGGGATATGGACCTTCTTGGGACAAAAACTTTCTTTATCTTGTTTCTAAATTAGAAGGCGCATCTTACAGAGAAAAAGGAACAAGCTTTTCTTGGAATTCAAAATCAATGCTTGCTACAATAACTTACTTAAAGGATTGGACAACAGCAAGAAACACAAGCACGACGGCTGAGCAAAACTTTCAGTTCAAATATTTATATATGCCGGAATACAAACAGGTTTCTTCTAACAGATGCTTGTTTTCTTATATGACAAGTGATGAACTTTTTTCACTTTCTTCAGAAGAGCAAAGCGGACTTTCTTTTAGATGGATTCAAAAAGATAATACAGTTCCAGTTGATGATGATATTATAACAATGGGTTTGTATAAAGATTCAAAAAACACTAAAGACGCTGAAGTATTTCTTTCTTGGTTTACAAAAAGCACAACGCAAGAGTCTATTTTACAGCGCGCAGCTGACATGCACTTGGACAATATTACATTTGGAATTGCGAACGGATTTTCTTCTATAAAAACTGTCAATGAAAATATTTACCCTACTTACTACAGGCAGCTTCTTGGAAATATTCCAACAGGAAAATATATTACTACGCCAAACATTCTACCCTACAGATGGCCTAGTTTAAAAGAAAAAGTTGTCATTCCATTTCTTTCAGAAAGCACCAATATAGATTCAAGCGCAACTGTTGCTTCTCTAGAGACCCGAATTGCCGAATGGAGCAAGCAGTACTTCTAAACTTTTGTAAATGTTTTTCCGATAATATCATTGGAGAAACAAATATGTTTTCTAACGGTGTTTCATTAAATGCTTCATCTTACAAAAATCTCTTTACTAGTGGCAGCGGAACTTTATATGTTCCAGTAAGTCCTAGCGCTGTTGTTTACACTCAGTTCAGCCATGTTCGTGGAATGGCAAGCACTTCCAGCGAGGGCGGAGTTTCTGTTAATAAGATTAAGATTCTTAACACTTTAATTGACCAGCTTGTGAGCATGAAGACAAAGCAGACACTTTCTAAAAACCAAGTCGCAGAGCTTTCTGACAACCAGAAGGACGTTTTAATTAAGCAGTACCAAAAGCAAATTCAAACTGAAATAGAGCAGTCTGTTAAATCCGGTACATTCAGTTTTGCAGGACTAATGCCAGAACCTGGTGCAGTTGTAAATTTCAAAGCATAAACACATCAAAATAACAATCACATATATAAGTAACATACAGAAGAAACACACTGCCCGGCGGAGTGGAAAAATGCCAGGAGGGTCAATAATTCTGGTGGTAAAAGGCGGGCTGACCAGGGCGAAGTTGACACCTGTCACTTTTTCACTTCGCCGCATATACTGTTCTTGCTTAAAATAACATTTTTTAGTTTCGTTAAGTTTATGGTCTCAATGCTTTGTAATTTACACTCACTTACAAAAATAAAACATACAGAAGAAACACACTGCCCGGCGGAGTGGAAAAATGCCAGGAGGGTCAATAATTTATAAATATCTACGCCCACAAAAGCCACAACACAACCGCTGCTACTCCTGTTGTTATTACAGTAAAAGGAACGCCTACTTTTAGCCAGCCGGAGAACTTCATTGGGTAGCCTTCTTTTTTTACAATGCCCATTGCAACAATATTTGCGCTTGCTCCAAAAGGTGTAAGATTGCCGCCAAGACAGCTTCCAATTAAAAGAGCGAACATATATAGCTCAGGCTTTAGATTCATTGTTATAGCCATGCTTGAAGCTACAGGAAGCATTGCAATTATGTATGGAACGTTGTCCACAAATCCGCTTATTACAACAGACACAATTAAAATTATCATGAAGCCGGCAAACTTAGAACCGCCTGTAATCTTTGCAAGAAATTGGGCCAAATCTTCAAGAAGACCTGTTTCTTGAATTGCACCTATTACAATGAAGATTCCAATCAAGAAAAATATTGTTTCCCAGTCAAGCTCTTTAACAAGCTTCTTTGTTTCATCCTTTGTTTTTTTCTGGAGAAAGAAATACCAAAGCACACCGATAATTCCAAGAGCCAAGACATAAAGGCCGCTTGTATATTCAAAGCTAGTATGAATAAAAGAAACACCTGCAAGACCAAAAATCATTGCAAGAAGAAGTGCTAACGGAAACCATGAGATCACTTTTTCTCTATCAACAGAAACTTTATCTTTGCTTTGACGCGCAAAATAAAAATAGAAGAAAATACAGCCAGCTATCATTCCAGCTTGAACTATGAAAAATATAGAAAGAGTTCCTTGATGAACAAAGAAGTCATTGAAATTATAGCCAGCGTAGCTTGCAAAAATCATTGACGGCGGGTCGCCAACAAGAGTGGCAGTTCCCTCAAGATTGCTCATTACAGCAAGCCCTATCATAAAAAATGTAGGATTTATTTTTAATTTTTTGCAAAGCGCAAGTGCAATTGGCGCCATTACTAAAACTGTCGCAACATTTTCTACAAAAATTGAAATAATGCCAGTCATTGCAAGAATGGCAATTATTGCAAAGCCAGTGCTTTTGCTGTGCGCAACAATATTATCAGCAATTCTTGCAGGAACATTTGAATAAATAAAAAGCGCAGCTATAATCATGCTGCCTATGTAAATCATTAAAACATTCCAATTTATAATATCAGTAAAAGAATGTGTAAACGCGTACAAATGTGCAGGAACAGAACTTACAGAAGCCATAACATCTTCTGGCAAATCAAAAACTGCCCCTGGAAAAATCATACCAAAAATAATTACAAGAACAGCTGCTATTGTTGTAAACCAAATTTTTTTATCTTGAAACACAATAACAAAAGCGTACATTAAAATAGCAATACCTAAAACTATCCACTTCATATTTTCCATTACATAATCCTTACTACTAATTATAATATCTTTTAAAGATAACAACAGTATAAACTTTTGTCAATTTTTTTATATTGCATTTCTTTTTTATTTAAAATATCTTGCGCTTAATGCGTCCGCAAATATTTCAGCTTTTCTAAAAGTTTGAATCATAAGCGGCACAAACAAAGGCAGAAGTTTTTTTATTTTTTTTAAGCCCTTCACTTTTCCCAATCCGCCGCGCACAAGCTGTGTCTTTATAATGTTGCAGGCTTCTTCTATTAAAAGAGGAATGAATCTAAAAATAATTCCAACAACCAGCACGGCATATCTTACTGGAATTTTTATAATTGACAGCGGCTTTAAGAGTGAGTCCAGACCGTCTAAAATTTCACGTTCGCTTGTTGTGTGAATAAATGTTCCTATTGAAAATACAGCGGAGGCGGTTCTTAAAATCATGCACACAACTAATTTTATTTTAGAATTGCTTATTGTAAATATTCCCCACTGCACTAATAAATTTTCTCCTTCGCTTGCTGGAAAAAACAAAAACTGGAACAATGCAAAAAGCAAAAGCCATGGAAAAAGTTTTACAAAAGCAAACAATGTGTTTTTTATGGAATATTTTGAAATTAAATTATATGCAACACAAAGCGCTAGCATTATTGCACAAAGGTAAAGCGGACGCACTGCTAAAGAAGAAATGAACAATGTTAAGAACAAAATATATTTTAAAACAGGCGGCATAATGCTTACCAAAGATTTTTTTATTACAGGTGGTGCCATAAATGAATTAGAAACTTTTTGCAAAGAGGAAATCATTTCTGAATTTTCAAGATGCGCTTGTTCTTTTAATTTTTCTTGATTATTATTTTCAAACGAATCATTTTTGATTTCATTTGAAGTAAGCTCTTCCCATGAGATTTGTTCGTCAGCAGACTGCGCTTCTTCCATTCTGTGGGTTGTAAATAAAACAGTCTTGCCTTCTTTTGCAAGATTCCGCAATGTTGTAATTACAGCTTTTCTTGATTCAGGGTCAAGTCCCGCTGTTGGCTCGTCAAAAAGCATAATGTCACTGTTTAACGCTATGATACCTGCTAATGATAATTTTCTTTTTTCACCGCCGCTCATAAAAAAAGTCTGACGTTCGGCAAAAGTTTCAAATGGCAAGTCTGCAAGAGCCATGGATTTTTTAACACGCTCTAATAATTTTTTACCAGACACACCTTTGTTTCTTGCTCCAAACGCAACATCGTCTGACGCGAACTGTTCAAACAAAGCCGCTTCACTTTCTTGCAAAGACAAAACTGGGCGCTCTGTAGAAAATAATTTTCCACTGCTAAATGATTTTAGTCCCGCTAGACATTCAAGCAATGTTGACTTTCCGCAGCCGCTTGGTCCAGTCAATGAAGTAAGAGTACCTTTACGAAGTGAAAAAGAAATGTTAGTAAAAACTTTCAGCTCTGGATATTCAAAAGAAATATTTTTTGCGCACAAAGTTGTTTCATAATTTTCATCATCAATTTTTTTTGCAGCGATTTCTAATTTTGATTTTTCATTTTGCAAGTCTTTATAAAATTTTTCATCGCAGAATATTTCATCAACTAAATTTATGTTTTCTTTAAATGATAATGTTGCGCCGTCAAAAACAATTTCACCTTTGTTAAGAACAACAACTCTGCTGGCATTAAGCGCTTCATCTTTGTCATGAGTTACTTGAACAACAGTGTGGCCTTTTCTATTCCAGTCTTTTACTAAATCAATAATTTCTTTTCTTGAGGACGGGTCAAGCATTGCTGTCACTTCATCAAGAATCAATATGTCCGGAAAAAGCGCAAGTATTCCGCTTAACGCCAAACGCTGCGTCTGCCCTAAAGAAAGCTCAAATGTTCTTGAAGAATATTTATCAATAAGTCCTGTAACAGAAAGACATTCCATTGTGCGAAGTTCAATTTCTGACTTTGACATTTTCAAATTCTGCGGACCAAAAGCAGTGTCACGTTCCACAACACCCGCAATAATTTGTTCCTTAGGAGTTTGAAAAACAATTCCAGGCAGCACATTTTCTTCTATATAATAAGTGCCGGCATCTGGCTTTATAAAGTTCGCGATAATTCGTGCAAGAGTGCTTTTGCCAGAGCCGTTAGTTCCAATAATTGAAACATATTCGCCTTTCTCAATTTGTAAATTTATATTTGCAAGAGCAGGTGTTGTTATTTGAGAATAAGTGTAGCTGGCGTTTTTTATTTCAACTAAAGGCATTGCGCTATACTACACTTTTTTTTTATGTTCCTCAAGTTTTACAACGTTGCATTGTGTCAATAAAAATGGTAGATTTAGACAACAAATTACTGCGCTGAAAGCTTGAAATAAATTCACCCGACAGCAAAGGATTATTATATGGATAAAAATATTCAGCTTTATTCTATTCTGGGAAAACTATTTTCAGAACACACACTTTCTTTTGCAGAATACTGCGCTCTTATTGACTGTAGAAATTCTATTCTTCCAATTGATAAAAACTTTCTAGACAAATTTCAAATCAATCACTCTGGAGCATTATCATCAAATGAAATTTCTGTATGCGCATTATGCAAATTATATGCTAAAAAAATTGCGATTTCTGTTTATGGCAACAAAGTGTTTATACGCGGGCTTGTTGAATTTTCAAACTACTGCAAAAACAACTGCTACTATTGCGGCATAAGGGCAGAAAATTCAAACGCAGAAAGATACAGGCTTTCTAAAGAGCAAATAATAGAATGTTTTGACAAAGGCTACGAGATTGGTTTTAGAACACTTGTTATTCAAGGCGGCGAAGACTTATTTTTTTCTGATGAAATGATTGCCGATATTGTTCGTTCAATAAAAAATCTTCATCCTGATTGCGCGGTAACACTTTCTCTTGGAGAAAAAGAATTTGAAATATACAAGCTTTGGAAAGAAGCAGGCGCTGACCGTTATCTTTTACGTCACGAAACTGCGAGCGATGAGCATTATAGAAAACTTCACCCATGCTCACTTTCTCCAGAACATAGAAAGCAGTGCCTTTGGAATTTAAAGTCGCTAGGATTTCAAACAGGCGCGGGCTTCATGGTAGGCTCACCTTACCAGACAACGCAAAATCTTGCGGAAGATTTATTATTTCTAAAAGATTTAAATCCAGAGATGATTGGCATAGGTCCGTTCATTCATCACAGCCAAACTCCTTTTAAAAATATGAAGGACGGCTCTTGCGAAGAAACTTTATTTTTGCTAAGCGTGCTTAGGATTATGTTTCCAAATGTTCTTCTTCCTGCAACAACAGCGCTTGGCACAATTGAAAGCGACGGCAGGGAACAGGGCATTCTTTGTGGAGCAAATGTAATAATGCCAAACCTTTCTCCCGTGCTTCACAGAAAGGACTATCTTCTGTACGACAATAAAATCACAACAGGCGAAGAGGCCGGAGAAAACTTGCGTCTTTTAAAAGAGAGCATGAATAAAATTGGATATGAAATTGTCGTTAGCAGAGGCGACTTTAAGAAATAAAAATTAAAACTTGATGCCACTTCAAAATACAAGTGACACTTTTTAATTATAAATCAAAAGTGCAGACAGCAAAAGTTCGGGTGCCACTCTCGCCCCGTTCAGCCCGCCATTACTGCAAGAGCCGCGGCCGGTCCTGAACTTTTGATGGCTGCACGATTACTTAAAATATAATATTTGTTTTTTTTTGAGGTGACATAAAATTGTAAGGGGTTACAAGGAGCATATTATGAGCATGGAAGAAACACCACGTTCTTCGCGGTTGCACATTGGAATTTTCGGCAGAACAAACAGCGGGAAATCTTCACTTCTAAACGCTTTGACAAATCAGGACTTCGCAGTAGTAAGTTCTGTTGCAGGAACAACAACCGACCCAGTTTACAAAACAATGGAGATTCACGGAATAGGTCCTGTTGTTTTTATAGACACAGCGGGCTTTGACGACAAGGGCGAGCTTGGAAAACAAAGAATTGAAAAGACAGAGGACGCTCTAGAAAAAACAGACGTTGCACTTGTTGTGTTTTCTCCAGATTCAAATTTAGATTTTGCTGATGAAAAAAAATGGCTTGCGACTTTGCAAAATGACAAGACTCCTACAGTTTGCGTTTTAAATAAATGCGACACTTTAAATGAAGAGCAAATAAAAAGCACTTCTTCTTTAATAGAAAAACTTTCAAATGAAAAGCCAATTTGTGTCAGCGCAAAAAACAAAGACGGCATGGAAAAAATTCGTGAAGCTATAATCCGCAAAATGCCAGAAGACTTTACTACAAGGACAATCACTGGGAACCTTTGCAATGAAGGCGACACTGTTCTGCTTGTTATGCCACAGGATATTCAAGCTCCAAAAGGCCGTCTTATTGTGCCAGAAATGCAAGTTACTCGTGAGCTTCTAGACAAGAAGTGCATTGTTCTAAGCTGTACCGCTGACAAGATTGATGAAACTCTTGACGCGCTAAAGGAGCCGCCGCATCTTATTGTAACAGACTCTCAGGTGTTTAAACTTGTGTATGAAAAAAAGCCCGCAAAAAGTTTGCTCACTTCATTCAGCATTTTAATGGCAGCAAACAAGGGCGACATAAAATCTTACATAGAGGGAGCAAGCGCAATAAGCACACTTACTTCAAAGAGCCGCGTTTTAATTGCAGAAGCATGCACACATGTTCCGTTAGCAGAAGACATTGGGCGTGAAAAAATTCCAAACCTTCTTAGAAAAAAAGCAGGAAAAGATTTGCAAGTTGATATTGTTAGTGGAAGCGACTGGCCAAAAGATTTAGCAAAGTACGACTTGATAATTCACTGCGGTGGCTGCATGTTCAACAGAGCGTACCTTTTGAACAGACAGCACCACGCAGCAGAAGCAAATATTCCTATGACAAACTACGGTATAGCGATTGCGTACATGAATGATATTTTGTCAAAGGTTTCTATTCCACAATAACACATCAGAAGAACTCCCAACGGCGGCAACGTATTGGAACCTGCCGCGGCTCTTGCGATAATGGCGGGCTGAACGGGGCGAGAGTGGCACCCAATGCGTTGCCGGCCGATGAGCTTACTTTTTTTTATTATCAGAATCATATTAATAAAATATTATTCATGTAGCTTTAGAGGACAAAGTTGACAAGCTTAATTGCGGCTACTGGGCAGACTTCGTGGCAGCAGAAACAGTGGATGCAGTTTTTTCTTTCTACAACTACCCGCTTCTTGTTTTTATAAGGGATGAATTTCAAGACATGGGGCGGGCAAATTTCAACACACTTGCCGCAGTTAATACATTTATTCTTTATAAATTTAGGAGACTTTCTCATAAATGGAGCTGCAATTTTATAAAGCCACCTTGGAATAATCCCTGCCTGATTAAAACTTGTTGAATCATTTACAATTTTAAAACTCTTTGGCTTAACTTCTTTTGGAGAAGCACCGACATATTTTATTTCAGATAAATCATCAAGCCAAATTTTTCTGTTCAATGCTTCTTTCAAATAAATTACATTTTCTGGTTTGTAGCCAACTATTGAAGAGCAAGCGCAATCAAGAGCAAGAATATTTTTACTAGAAGCAAGGAACCCTAATTGAATAGGGTCGCCATTGCCAGGTCCGCCTTTACCTTCCATGCCAACAACAGCATCTATGATTGCATACTGAGCTTTGGCCGCAATATTCAAGTCAACTATAAATGATGAAAAATCTTCACGCTTAGGAAATCTAAAATGAGTCTGAGCTTTTTTTAAACCAACAACAAGTCCAAATAAATTTTTCATAGCGCCGGTGTAACACATAAGTTGATGTGATTTTAATTTTGCAACAGAGACAACTACATCTACTTCAAGAAATGGTTTTGCAAATTCAAAGCTCTTTACTATTTTTCCATCTTCGCAATTTACTGTCGCACATTCGTCAAACGGAACCCACTTGCCGCCATTGTTAATCACTTGGTCATAAGTTCCAACAGTTTTTGCAGCAAGCGTAGAGTTAGCAGTTGCAGGAGATTCCCCTACAATAACATTTGCACCGCGAGCAACAAACGCTTTTACAACAGCGCCAACAACAACAGGGTGAGTGCAAACAGCGGCCTCTGGCTTTTTTGGAGAAAGCATATTTGGTTTTATTAAAACAGTTTTGCCTTTTACTTCCGGAGGTGGCTCAAGCTCCAGTAATTTTTCTATAGCGTCATATACTTTGTTAAAATCATAGTCGCTGCATTTTTGAATTGCCACAGTTGCTTGTTTTGTCATAAATATTTTCCTTGCAAGTATTGTAGCTGATTTTTTAATTATTGTCGCTTTATTTTTTCACTATCACATCATAAATAGAACAAAAGCATACGCCTAAATTAAGCCCAACGGAGCAGTAAAAATAAGGATTAAAATTTGTTATTGAATCAAGCTCTACTCCAGTTTCTATTGATATGATTTTTGGAAGCAGCGGATATTCAAGGCTTGAAAAAGGCTCAAAGCTTCTTACACACCAAGCAAGCTGCACTCCGCCAGCCAACTTCAGCGTTCACAAGAAAAAGCGAATTCATTTTAAACGGAAAGCTAACATCTGAATTGCTGTTATTTGTTTTGTCATATTCAAGACCAACACGGCAAGGGCTTAAAGAAGCGTAAATATTTGTATTGTTCTCAACAAAATAAAAAATGCCTATGTCCATATTAAATCCCGCATCCCAAGAATCAGTATTCTTTATTCCTTCAAATGAGAATTTTCCAACGTCCTAGAAAGGACTAATCTGCGTGAATCCTTTGGCAATAAACGCCGCAAAAATAAGTGTTAAAATAAATTTTTTCTTCATAAACTTCTCCGTGTTATTCAAATCTAAACTCTTTATTTTTAAAGTCAAGTTGTAAACGTCGAGGTATAGAAACATCCGCACAAATTAATACCTACTCATCGTGCCACAAGAAACTCGTAACGGCTGTGAACTTGCACCGATTTCTTGAGATGATTCTTTTACAGACGATTCAACTTTTACGTTTTATTTTCTTCTATAAAGAACTATTATTATTTAGTCCAAGTACAGACTGGTCGTACATAATTACAGCTTTTTTATAGTTGTACTCACGCAAATACAGGAACATGGAAGAACTCAGACAAAACGCAAAACCTATATCATTACAACCACTCTTAATATCTTTATCAGTAATAAAAAATGATGATACAATGCCAGTAACACCGGCAATGCAAAAGCTATAAAACAATACATTATTAATTTTACTTTTCTTTACATATCTCTGACTGTCCACATTGCTTTCCAATATTTTGTTCATGTCCTTTACAGAAATTTCCTGTCCACTGTAAAAATCGAACCATTGAGACATCTTCCCTGATGGGTTAAAGCCAAAGAACGGAACAGAAAAGTCAACTTTAGGATTTTCATTTATCTTAGAATCCTTTTCTTCTCCGAATACAAAGGCCGCGCATAATAACAAATTTAAAACCACTAATAATTTTCTCTTACTCATATTTTCCTTCCTTAATAAATTTAAATGCAAATAGCTTGTTTTACAAGTTTTTACACAATAATCTCTCCATCAACATTCATCATTTAACGCAATTTTTTTCTTTATAACGAACATCCTTATTATTTAGTACTTTGCAATTACTCCACATGACAACTTAAAGTAGTATCTAATTGTTCAACACCCATCATGTATCCACTAGTTTTATACAATGCACCAATTTGTAATCCAATTTTATTCCCTCTAAATTAAATTCTAGTATCTGATCACTAAGCCAACATTTACTTTTACATCCGTTAAACATGAATCATACATATATTGTGATATACCAACTGTTACAAACCAAAAATAGAAGTAGAAATCTATTTCAATATCACCTAATGAGAATATTTTTTGCAAAAAAAACAAGTTTTATACAAACACCCCCAGCATTTATAGCTATAAATAAAATCTTTTGCTTCTTTTTTTAATAAAAAACCGAATTTTGTAATAAGTAAAAGATTATACTCAATTTATTTCTTAGTAAACATAATAGATTTTGTTTACAACTAAACCTCTTGACAACAAATTTAGATATTTATATATTTAGATAATCGTCTAAATATAACAAGGAGCAAACATTGAATGATATATGGGAAGCTGTCGCAGATAAATCACGCAGACAGATTCTAAGCATGTTAAAAAAGAAGTCTATGACGGCAGGAGAAATAGCTGAACACTTTTCAATGAGCAAGCCTTCTATAAGCCATCATCTTTCTATTCTTCTTTCTGCAGGGCTTATAACTGTTGAGAAGGAAGGACAGAACAGAATTTATTCTGTTAACATGACGGTTGCGCAAGAGCTAATTGAGCTTGTGGCAAAAATGACAGAAAAAGAAAATAAAAGGAGCAAGAAGTAATGAAAGAAAAAAATCTAAAAGAAAACACCAGCAATGAAAACAAAACCTCCGACCTTAACAAAGGTTTCCCTTTTTGGC
>Ga0172378_10000493_pt1 | contig 34626 bp, 30 predicted proteins | sample GrowelOW332metaG_FD_119755 | JGI IMG/M metagenome (GOLD analysis project Ga0172378, IMG submission 119755) | Groundwater microbial communities from an aquifer near a municipal landfill in Southern Ontario, Canada - Pumphouse #3_1 metaG | ecosystem: Environmental > Aquatic > Deep subsurface >...
AAACATCTTAAACTCGAGACCGAGGAAAAGATTAGGGTATATGACTCCTTTACAAAAATTTAAACAATTGACAAACTTGGATTTAAATGAGGTTGCATTGTCCGCTTGAATCCAGCTTATACAGAGAGAGAGGTTCCATATACTAGAATTATAGAACATAAACATTTTGAGATGTTTGGTGAAGAGGTCTATGATTGTCCAAAAACGGTGATTAGTCGAGAATTTAGCACAGAATGGAACCCAGGTATGGAACCCTATTATCCTGTGAATGATGCTCAGAATGCAGCTTTGTACGTTAAATATAAGGAACGAGCAAAGCAGATGCCGAATATGATTATAGGCGGTCGTATGGCAGATTATGCATATTATGACATGGATATAGTGGTTGAGAAAGTAATGAGTTTGTTCGGATAAAAAATTCTATAATGGATAAAATTTTAACGATTGTTGTTCCCGTATATAATATGGAGAAATATCTAGGCATTTGTTTAGATTCTCTTATATTGCCAACGAAAGAAGAAAGAGAGCAGTTAGAAGTTATTGTTGTAAACGATGGCAGTAAGGATAACTCTCTAGAAATAATGAAAAATTATGAGACCAAGTATCCAGAAACCTTTCGTATTGTTGATAAAGAAAACGGAGGTCATGGATCTTGTTGTAATGTTGGTTTGTCAGAAGCCAAAGGTAAGTTCATTCATTTCTTAGATTCTGATGATTGGTTCGATGATAAGAATTATCCTATTTATATAAATAGACTTAAAAATGAGACTGCGGATATTGTATTAACTAAAAAAGTAGAAGAGAGGGAGAATAACGCAACTATTCACAATTTTGAGAATATCAAATACGATAGCACTTATAATGTAGAGTCTTTCTCTTATTTTCTTGATAAAACAAATTATCAGTATCTGTTTTCTATTCATGAAGGAACGTTCTCAACTAAATTATTGAGGGAGTATTGTTCTTTTAGTGAACATGTGAGTTATGATGATATGCAACTTCGTATTGCTCCATTGTATGGAGCAAAGAGTATAGCTTTCTATGATATGACATTATATCATTATTATATCGGACGAGACGATCAATCTATGAATAAAGCTGTATTAACCAGAAAATTTAATGATTTTGGTACTACGGTTGATAATATTTTCAATTTATACTCTAATAAACAGGGAGTGTTGTCTGATCCTATTAATCAATATGCACGAAGAGTTCTTATTGGTTTAATCCGAGAATTATTGATCATTGCTTATTATTATGTGCAAGATGAGGAGATTGTTACTACTACTATGGATGATATATTTAGGAAGGTAGATGCTGATCCGAAATCATCATTTATTAAGAAAGATATAAGCTATAAAATATATAAGTTCATTCCTTTTAAAATCAGTGTCTTATATTTGAAAGTGAGAGATCTTTTCTTGTATTTAAAGTTGAAGGACATATATCCGCTTCTAAAACGAAAATTGTTTAAAAAGTGAGATGAAAAAGGAATGTTTGTTTTATATTAAAAACGTTATATGAATATAGCCATTTTTGGTGCTGCTGGATTTATCGGTACTAACTTAGCAATACAATTATCTGGTGTTCCTAAAACTAATTTGACATTAGTTGATGGTGAGATGGGTTATTTTGACACTTTAAAGAGTCTTAATCTCCCCAATACAAAGTTTGTAGAAGCTAAATTTTTAGAGGGAACAGATTTCGATCAAATACTTAAAAATCAAGATCTGGTATTTCATTTGGTTTCTACTACTGTTCCTTCTACATCAAATTTGCATATTTATGATGAGTTAAGAGCGAATGTTAATGTTTCAGCTTTGTTCTTAAATGCTTGCGTTAGGAGTAAGATAAAACGCCTTGTCTTTATCTCTTCTGGTGGTACTGTTTATGGAAAAATAGATAAGTGTCCGCTTCAGGAAGATATGCCTACATATCCCATCAGTTCATACGGTTTACAGAAAATCACCATTGAAAAACTGATTTATCTATATTCCTATATGCATGGTTTAGATTATCGAATCGTGAGACTTTCTAACCCTTATGGTCCATATCAGCGACCAAATGGAGTATTAGGAGCTGCATCTACATTTGTTTATAAAGCATTGAAAGGTGAGGATATAACAGTATATGGAGATGGCTCGGTAGTTCGAGACTTTATCTATATTGATGATGCGATCAAAGCACTGATAAATGTGGCTAACGATAAAAATGATGGTGAAGATTGTTTGAAAACATTTAATCTTGGTAGTGGAAAAGGAACAAGCATTAAGGAACTCCTGAATTTAGTTTCAGATGCACTTGATGTTAAGTTGAAAATTAATTATACACCATCAAGACCTGTAGATGTTCCAGAAAATTATCTTGACATCAGTCGTTATGAAAGTGTTTTTGGAACGCTTGAACACAGAAGTCTTATTGAGGGCCTTAAGGCTACCGCAGTTTTCATGAAAAAACAATATGGATTTTAATAAACTATTCTGATGCAAAAATTATTATCACTGATAATTCCAACAAATGGTGTGACGGAATGGGTTGTCCAGGTTGTTGATAGTATTTACAAGCAAAATATAGATGATTCTCTCTTTGAAGTTGTAATAACTGACAATGGTGAAGGTGATGAGTGTAAAAATGTTGTTGAGAAAGACTTCGGGTCTCATTCAAATTTGCGTTATGCAAAGACGACAGCAAAGTTGTTCTTGAACCAGGTTGAGGCTTTTAAAATAGCTGATGGATTGTTTGTGAAGTTCATTAATCATAGAGCATTAATGCAACCAAAATCAGTTCAGAATTTCATTGATTATATTAATAAATATAAGAATGAGGAAGAAAAACCCATAACGTTTTTTATGAATTCAACACAGAATAATCAAGGAGAGAAAACTTTTGATTCTTTTGATAGCTTTGTGAAAGAAATGTCATTTGGTTCGTCATGGTCAGGTGGCTTAGCTATGTGGAAGGAGGATTTTAATGCATTATCTCCAAATTTAGAATATAACACATTGTTTCCACATACTACGTTACTCTTTTATTTCACTGACCGAAAGAAGTATGTCATTAATTATACTGATTTTTACCGCGATATAATAACTGATGATTCGAAAAAGGGTAAATATCTTTTTTATAATGCTTTTGGAGTCGAATATCCAGCTATTTTATTAAATCTTCTTCGAAGCAAAAGCATATCGCTTCAAACGTTTATTTCAATAAGAGATGCTAATGGTGACTTTATTGCTGAATGTTATAAGAACTTTAATGTTTTCCATGAACCACATTCATACGATTTAAGTGGATGTAAAGATTATTTGAGTGTGTTTTATGATTTTAATGATATAGTTAGGAAAGCTTGGTTCAAGACAATTAAAGCATATCTGGATGCAATGATAAGAAAGTTTCAGCCTTTTAAATAACATAAATATAGATTGAATTTGATGTTTGTTATCACTGATGCATTTCAGTTGCAGACCAGTTTTTTTTTATGTTTGTCTAGTGAAATTAATCCAGAAACTTATTAACAAAAACTTATTATTAATGGACTTTATTTAGAGTATTTGAAATGTTTTCTTACCTTTGCAGTCGCTAAATTCTCCCTATTATAGGAGGATAATTTTGCTTGTGGAGATTTCATGACAAAGAAAGTTGAGCCAAAAGGGGATGTAAATCTCCGAGCTTTTGAGGATAAACAATATAACTGCTTAGTTACTAATGATTTAAATAACTTAGCAGGACTCAAACAATTTCCCGAAAGTGAAAAAATATCTAAAAAATGGTTCGTTTTGAGAGACCTCAAACGTTCTAATGCCAATATGCCTGCTTATAAACAGTTAGATGCTCTCAATATTGAGATCTTCACTCCAATGACAGAAAGAATAGTTCTTCGAAAAGGACGAAAAATCAAAGAGAAGGTTCCTTTCATTCAAGATTTATTATTTGCATATTCTTCTAAGGAGACCCTTGATCCTATCATAGAGAAAATCAGTACACTTCAGTATCGTTTCGTCAAAGGTTTACAACATTTTCCGATGGTTGTTTCTGAGAGAGATATGGATCGATTTATTCATGCTGTGAATACAGATAATAAACCTCGTTTCTATGCACCTGAAGAGATAACTTCTGCCATGTGTGGACGAAGGGTGCGTATTGTTGGTGGAGCTCTCGATAATTATGATGGATTTTTGCAAACGACTCGTGGCTCTAAGGTAAAAAGATTGCTCATAGAACTTCCTGGCTTAATGATCGCAGGTATAGAACTTACTGATTGCGATTACATCGTATTAACCTAAAGATGAAAAATTTCCAAAACTAATTTTTCGTATTATAATATATATAACGTCAAAGCTTATTGATATTTTGTTTTTTTGTTAAACGATATCATACAAAATCATATTCGAAATATGGCAAAGAAAGCTTTTTTTTTATGATTAGAGAATAATTGGATAATATGAAGAAGCATTTAAATATATTATTGGTTAATTGTGTTGTAGTGAATGGTAACAAGGGATGTGTTGCATTAACTGTTTCCACAATGTTTTTGTTGTCTAACCTTTTGGATTCATTAGGTTATTCATATACTTTTTTTTTGTCACATAGTGGTTATTCTGATTTTTCTGAGCATGAGTTGGATTTTGTAGGTGGAAAGAAGTTAATTTATAATGCTTTACCTGATTTGCCTTATAAAGGATGGAAAGTGAATCTGAAAAAAAAATTGTTTAAAGGAATTTTAAAAAAGTCAGATAAGATATTGAAGTCTATAGATTATGTTTTTGATATTGGTCAGGGTGACAGTTTTTCAGATATATACGGAAAAGACAGATTTAATTATATAACTTATTGGTGTGAGAAAATGATGTTTTATAAAAAACATTACTGTTTCTTGCCTCAGACTATTGGTCCTTTTGATAATGAAACAATAAGAAACAGAGCTGTTTCAGCTCTTCAGTTTTCTGATTTTGTTTTGGTTAGGGATTCTCAAAGTTATGATTATGTCAAGAATTTACTTCCTGAAAAAAGCGTCTCAGAGATAATTGATGTGGCTTTTTTTATGCCATATAGTAAAAAAATATTACAAAAGGATAAAGTACATGTTGGTCTCAATGTTTCCGCTTTACTTTGGAATGGAGGGTATACTCTTGATAATCAGTTTAAATTGAATGCTGATTATCAAAAGGTAGTTCGTAAAATCATAGATTTCTTTTTAAGTATGCCTGACGTTGTGTTACATTTAGTACCTCATGTGGTCGAACCTATGCACAGTGTGGAGAATGATTATGAAATCTCTTGTGCAATCAAGGATATGTATGACAATTCTAATCTTGAGTTGGCACCTTTTTTCTTGGATCCGGTTCAAGCAAAGAGTTATATCGCTGGCTTAGACTTTTTTATGGGAGCACGCATGCATTCAACTATAGCTGCATTTTCATCTTGTGTTCCTGTTGTTCCGATGGCGTATAGTCGTAAGTTTAATGGTCTATTCGAGGATACTCTTAATTACCATCATATAGTAGATTTGAAGGTTGATGGCGAGGAGAAGATTCTTAATATAATCAAGCAGAATTTTGAAAACAGAACTGTTTTGAAAAATAAAGAGCAGAGGCAGATGGAAACTATTGTTGCTGATGCAGGGAAGAGATTAGAAGAGGATATTTGTAAATTTTTACATGTAAAGAATAGGTAATATGAGTTTTATAAGTAAACTGAACAGAATTATCAAATCAATAAAAGCATTTAAGGAGACTTATAAATTTGGTGGCTTCAATGAAATAAACATTACGACAATAGAAAACAAGGATTTACTAAAAGGTAAGAGAATTCTAATTACTGGCGGAGGTTCTGGAATAGGGCTTTCTATGGCTAAAAAGTTTATTTCTCAGGGTGCTAATGTGTTAATTTCTGGCCGTAATGAAGATAAATTAAAAAATGTTATTGATTCATTATCAAATAAAAGATTGTCATATATAGTTTGGGATGTTACAGAAACCAATCTATGTGATGTGAAAATCCTTGAAGCAAATAATCTTTTGGGTGGAGATGTTGATATTTTGATAAATAATGCAGGATTGCAGCCCAAAGCATTCTTCCCAAATGTAACAGAGGAAGAATGGATTCGGATATATGAAACTAATTCAAAAGGAACATTCTTCTTATGCCAAGCTATTTGTAAATATTGGAAGGCTAATAAATCAAGTAACTATCGTAAAATAATTAATATATCTTCACAGGGTGGTTTTGTAGGTGCTACATATCCATATAGAATGACCAAATGGGATGTTTGTGGTTTGACGCAAGGTTTGGGGTTAGCAATGGCTCCATATGGCATTCTTGTAAATGGTATTGCTCCAGGTGTGGTAAAAACAGAAATGCAAGCATTTTCTTTAAAACAAGGAAATAATACATTTTGTAATCAAAACTTACTTAATCGGGTTCAATTGCCTGATGAAATAGCAGATTTTGCATCGTTTATGATAAGCGATGCATGTAACTTTATGGTGGGTCAGACCATTTTAGTAGATGGTGGTTATTCATTAAAATAATGATTTATGCATACTAATATAGAGAATATTGATGTTGTTGTTAAGTTGCTAAAACAACACAATATAAGGCAAATTGTTATTAGTCCAGGTGGAACTAATATTCCATTTATAAATGCAGTTCAAGATGATGAATTCTTTACGTGCTACTCAATTGTTGATGAGAGAAGTGCAATGTATTTTGCTATAGGATTATATTTGCAGAGTGGTGAGCCTATAGTAACATCATGCACAAGCGCTCAAGCAACGCGAAATTATATTCCAGGTTTGACTGAGGCATATTATAAGCATGCACCTATATTAGCTATAACGATGTCAAAGCATCAAAGATTTACTTATCAACAGTATATGCAGGCACCTGATCAAATATCGTTGCCTAATGATGCTGTTAAGTCTTCATATATGTTGCCGTATCTTGTGGATGAAAATGATTATCTGCACAGTATGAGAACAGTAAATGAGGCAATCCTTGAATTAACTCGTCACACAACCGGCCCTGTCCAATTAGACATTCCATGGCTTGATTTTCCTCTTGATGATGAAGTTTCTGAACTTCACATTATCAAGAGATATAATGCTAATCATCTTAAAAGCATTAATATCAAAGATAAGAAAATTCTATTAGTAATTGGAGAACATAGGCCTTTCGAAGATAATCTTAAAGCATGCATAGAAAAATTTTGTCAATGCTATGATGTAGCAGTATATGTTAATCATCTCTCGAATTATAAAGGAAAATATATTGTTGAAGGAAATCTCCAATTATTAACCATGGGCAAAGATACGTTCAATGATAATCTTAAACCTGACATAATGATAACTATTGGAGGTCAGACTGGTGATTACCCTTTTTATACTATGTTATCTCAACCTTCAATCAAAGGAATTGAACATTGGCTGGTTTCATGTGATGGAAAAGTTGTTGACACATACGATAAACTAACGGTAATCTATGAGTGTTCTGAGTATGAGTTCTTTTCTATGTTAGGGTCATCTGAAAATGTAACCCACTCATATTTTGAAGATTGGAAAAATCAAATATCTAAAAATAAATTAGATATAGAATTGCCTTTCTCAAGTGCTTATGTCGCTCAACAGATTCATAATAAGATACCTGCAAATAGTTTTATGCAATTCTCAATTCTTAATAGCTTGAGGATATGGAACATGTTTGATATTGATCCGTCAATTACTTGTTACTCTAATGTCGGAGCATTTGGTATAGATGGTGGCATGTCAACATTTTTCGGATTGAGTATGGGAACTGAAGAGCTTTGTTTTATAGTAATCGGAGATTTGGCATTTTTTTATGATATGAATTCGTTAGGTATTAGACATATTAAGAATAATGTACGCATTCTTTTGATTAACAATAATGGGGGTGTGGAATTTAAACTTTACAATTGCGATAATAATGCCCAAAATCGATATATAGCTGCAGGCAATCATTTTAAAAATGCTAAAGGGTGGGCAGAGACGTGCGATTTTTCATATATGGCAGCCAAGAATAAGTCTGAATTTTCAGAATCATATAATGCGTTCTTGAAGTCTTCAGATAAACCGATGGTTTTTGAAATCTTTGTGTCTGATAAAGATGATGCTGAGGCTTACAGAATGATAGTATCTGAAAATGCTCCTCAATCGTTTGAAAGATCAATAAAAAGTAAGATTAAAGGAATAATAGGAAGAAAATAATGGGAAGTGCAAAAAATGTTGCATCAGGAGTGGTTTGGAGTACACTTGTAAATCTAATAAATGCAATTTACGGTTTTATCTCTGTGCCAATATTGATAAATTACTTTGGAAAAGCTGAATATGGAATAATTGGTTTGGCAATGTCAGTTAATGTGTATATGCAGTTAATGGACTTGGGGTTCAATTCTACAAATGTTCGTTTTTTCAGCAATTGGCTTGCTAAAAAAGATTGGTCGCATACTAATAAGTTGTTTCAGACTAGCCTTGCTTTCTATGGAGTGATAGGCATATTAAACGCATTAGCACTGATATTAGTATCATTCTTCACACAGGAGTTGTTCCATTTATCTGCCGAACAGGATGTGATTCTTAAAAACTTGCTTTATATTCTTTCTGTAAGTGCAATTGTAAGTTGGTTTGTATCATGCTTTAGTCAGCTGATTAGCGCTACAGAAAATGTAGCTTGGATTCAGAGATACACACTGCTACCTAAGCTACTTCAACTTGCTATTTTGTTTATTACTGTATTTAGTCATCTCAGCATTTTATGGTATTTCCTGCTTACTACTTTTTCTTTATTCTCAATAATTCCATTTTATATGAGGAAGATAAGCAAGGAAACTCCATTTGTCAAATTTTTGCCAAAATTCGACAAGAAGACTTTTAAAGAAATTATTCCTTATTGTTTAAATATATTTTCATTCAGTATATTTCAATTTTCATTCTATAATCTTAGGCCTGTATTCTTGGGAATACAGGGATCTGTAGAATCTGTAGCTGATTATCGTGTTTTAAATGGCGTGATAACTGTGGTGTCAATATTTGGTAGTTCATTTATGGGAGTACTTTTGCCATCTGCAGCTAAAGTTGTGGCAACACATAATAAAGAGGCATTTTATAAAATAGCATACGATGGGACAAAGTATATCACTATCGTATTATGTTTTTGTTGTTTCGGCATGATGACGATATGTTCCGAGGTCTTAGAACTTTATGTGGGAAAATCATTTCTTTACCTTATTCCTTGGCTACATGTTTGGCTTGTTTGTACTCTTGGCGTTCATATTCAGGCAATATCAAGTTTGATACTCTCAGGTTCAGATATTCGAACTATTACTTACAGCACAGTCGTCGCTTCTATTACGGGTTTGCTGATTTCATGGTTTGCCATACCATATTATCAGGTAGGCGGTGTAGTTATGGCGTTCGTTGTTTATCAAATAGTGCAATTAGTATTCTATTACTTCTATTATTGGCGTGTGAAGATGAACATCAGTTCATGGCGAGTTTTCTCGTATTCATTTATTCCATATGTGATTTTAGGTGCAGCTCTTTATTTTATAATTAATCAATTTGTTGTGTTTGATGCTTCTAATTGGATTCTTTTGTTTGTTAAAGGAATTTTGTTTTCTGTGATTTATTTATTTTTTATTTTATTCTTATTGACAGATAATGATAAAATGTATTTTCGATCATTAATGAAATCATGATTTATAAAGGGAATATTCTTTACAATGTTTTATTTGTCTATTATGCTAATATTTTCAAACAAGAGAATCGAAAGTTTTTCTTGACGTTAATAACGTGTTAAATTCTTGTATTTGTATATTAGGGTGTAATACAATTTTTTTTTAAAAATGATAATTGATTCTCCTTATTTCACAATTTTAATTCCTGCATTCAAAATAAAATTTTTTGATGAGGCTATTAGAAGTGTTTTAGCTCAACAGGATGAGGACTTTGAACTGATCATTTTGAATGATGCCAGTCCTGAGAATATTAAGGGTGTTGTAGAAAAATACAATGACTTCAGAATAAGGTATTATGAAAACAACAAGAATGTAGGGGCAATTAGAATAGTTGAGAATTGGAATAAACTTCTTAGTTATGCAAATGGAGAGTTTGTCATTTGTATGGGAGATGATGATTGTTTGAAAAAAAATTGTTTATCGGAATATAGAGAACTTATAAGTAAATATCCGGATTTAGATATTTATCATGGCTGGACCGAGATTATTGACGAAGATAGCAAGGTTTGGAAAATGCAGGAACCTCGTCCTCTTAGGGAGAGTGTTTATACCATGATGTGGCATCGTTGGACTGGAAGATTTAACCAGTACATCGGAGATTTTCTTTATCGTACAGATGTATTGAGAAAGAATGGCGGTTTTTTTAATATTCCGTTGGCATGGGCAAGTGATGATATTACATCGTATATTGCTGCTGGTTATAAAGGAATAGCAAATACTCAGATTCCTGTTTTTCAATATAGGCAGAATAAGTACAGCATAACATCGGTAGGCGGGGCTGCAGAAAAAATAGAGGCTATTTCGTTGGAAAAAAGTTGGTATAACGATTTTTTGTTAAGAAAGCCGATAAACGAAACTGATGTTATTTATTATGGGTTGCTGAAAAGAGATATGCCTGATTTCATTTCACAAAAAGTGAATTATACAATAGATAATGAGGTTAAAGGCAAGATTAAAAATCATTTTTTTGAGGCTTTGAATAGTTGGTTCTTTTGGTTTAAGGAGAATAAAAAAATTGGGCGTTCAAAAGTATCAATGTTGAAGTTGTTATTTAATGCTTTGAAATTTAAATTATTTAAGTAGAAGACATGAAATTAGTATATGTAGGATTGGTATTTCCTCATCATAAGGGTACTCATGCTGGATATAATCATATAAAGGATTTCTTGCCATATGATTATGATGTGGATTGCCAGATGTTGTATTCCAAATTTGCTTGTTCCAAGTCGTTTTTTGGAAACTTGATGAGAAGGATTGGTTATAAATTTTTTGGTTATAGAATCATTCCTTTTTTTCTTCTAAAGGTCTTTTTTCTATCATTGACGAATAAAAATCTTATTTTTCATGTTATTTATGGAGAAGATATATTAACCAAATGGTTTTTGGCTTGCACATTGAAACATAAGGTGGTTTGTACACTTCATCAGCCTTTTGCTTGGTCAGAAAATAATCCTTCGTTCCGTGAATGCGTAAAAAGAACTGATAAAGTGATTCTAATGGCGTCAAATGAATTGGAAAAGTTTAAGTGTTTGAAGTGCGATGACAATGTTACTTATATCCCTCATGGCATCTGTTCTGATTTCTATCATTTGCCTTCGGACAAGAAAGAAGAAAAAAACGGCTCTGTTTTGATGGTAGGTGATTGGCTCCGTGATTTTGACATTGCCAATAAAGTGTTTATTAGATTGTTGCAGAATAATCCGGATCAAATCATAAATGTGGTATGCAGCAAAGAAAACCGTAAATATTTTACTGATAGTAGAATAAACTGTTTTACAGGCATAACAGACGAAGAGTTGAGAACTTTGTATTGGAAGTCGGCATTTCTCTTTTTGCCAGTTAAAAGGTTTACTGCAAATAATGCTTTGTTGGAATCTTCAGCATGTGGATGTAACATTATGATTGCTTCTGAACAGATTGAGAATTCTTATATTCCTGATCAATATATTAAGATGATGCCATTGGATTTTAATGTTTGTTGTCAAAATTTGTCAGAGTTCTTGAACGAAAAGAAGCCATCTGATTTTTCTTTTTTTGATACTATATCAGAATATGTCATATCAAACTATTCTTGGCGTAAAATATCGGAAAAAACAATCTCATATTTAAGGCAAAAGTAAAAAATTAAGACATGCGTGTACTTTGGTTTGAAGTGACAGTTCCTGCAAATTTTAAATCGGAAGGTGCTCCGGTAGCAGGATGGCAGGATTCATTGGAGGCTATTGTTAAGGAAAATACAAACATAGAGTTAGCGGTAGCTTTTGAAAGTAAGACGAATGATAAGAAGATGATAGATGGTGTTACTTATTATTCTCTTTGTCCTCAGTTTTCTTTCAATGATAAGTTGAAACTGAAGTGTTCTTGGCAGCCGTTGGTCGATAAAATGATACCATTGGCTCTTGATGTTGTAAAGGATTTTAATCCAGATGTTATCCATGTTTTTGGTACGGAATGGTATTGGCCCCAGATTGTAAAGTATACGGATAAACCAGTTGTTGCTCATCTTCAGGGATCTATTCCTCCTTATTATAATGCTCAATATCCTCCATTTTACAATAAATGGAGTGTTGTTTTTAGCATGGGATTATTGTGTGTTAGAAATCAATTAGGAGCTTATTTGGCAAGAAAAAAATATTATTCAAGATATCTTTTGGAAGAGGATAATCTAAGACACGTCTCAAATTATATGGGTCGTACTAAATGGGATAGACAGTTGGTTAAACTCTATAATCCTCAATCCATTTATTATTATTGCAGTGAAGCTTTAAGGCCTGATTTTATTGCTAACAATGACCAATGGAAACCTCAGAACAGGGATAAGATAAAGCTGATAACGACAGGGTGTGGGGTGTTACTCAAAGGTTTGGATACGATAATTAGAACAGCAGTTCTGTTAAAAGAGAGAAATGTTAATTTTGAGTGGAGAATCGCAGGATCTCTACCTGCACAATTAAAAAAACTTTTAGAGAGTCAAGAAAATGTAAAACTAGAAAATTTGAATATTGTCTTGCTTGGTTATACCAATTCGGATAAGTTGAAAGAAGAGTTGTTGGATTCAGATATGTATGTCCACACCTCATATTGTGACAATAGTCCTAATTCTATTTGTGAAGCTCAATATTTGGGATTGCCAATAATTGCGACGTATGTAGGAGGTATTCCATCTTTGATTGAAAACGAAAAAGAGGGTGTCTTGTTGCCCGCAAACGCTCCATATGAGATGGCTCAGACAATCATTGAATTGTTTGCAGACAAGGATAGAAGATCGGCATTAGGTTTGGCATCTAGAAATTGTGCAGTAAAAAGACATGATCAAAAGGCTATTTTAAATGATTTGTTAACTTGCTACAAATCATTAATTTGCTAATTTTCTGTAATAATAACTTTTTGTATTAAAGAATAAAGAATAAAAGAATGGATGCTTTGTTGTTAGGATTCGTTAAACTTTATTCTATAGTAATCTTTATTACTATTTTTTTTGATTTAAAAATGGGTATGATATTATATCTGTCATACTTTTTTTTAATTCCTCAGGTTACGTTAGGATTTTTCCCTGTTACTGTGTTGTCTTTAGCTTTATTTGGTGTAGCATCTTATAAATATAAGCGTATGCTTTTTTCTCCTCAATCATTTTGGGCAATTGCGCCTTATGCTTTTTTGTTATTGATGCTAGGTTTGTTTATTCCATTATCTCCTACACCCATATCTTTTCAGTTAGACAAATGGCGTGTTGATTTTATAAATGGATTATTGACGATGTGGGTAGTCTGGTTGATGGTGATTAATGATGGTATGACTAAAACTTTACTTCGATTTTTCTTAATTATATCTTTTATTGTAGGAATATACGCTTTGATCTTAACTCAAACAGAAGGTGTGAATCCTTATGTGTTTGCTTTTTCTATTTTGAGTGATGGAAATTTATTGGAAAACTGGTTTGCAGACTCAAACAGACTATTTGGACGTATTTCATCTACTTTTGTACATCCTATGATATGGGCTTTCGTTTGTGGAGCTTTAATCATTGTCTTTTTTGCTATCAGGGATAAAATAAGTAAATTCACATTTATTCTATTAATGATTGTTTTGTCACTTGATATGTTGTTTTGTGGTGTGAGATCAGTTTTAGCTGCTTTTTTGGTAACTGTAGTGTTTTATCTGCTATTAAAAAGACAAATAAAACTTTTATTATACTCGGGGTTGACATGTTTGTTAATCTTGCTATTGATCACTACAAATGATCTTTTATTCAGCTATGTCTCGTCAATTTTTGATTTTTCTGGTAATGCATCTGTAAGTCAAGGATCTAGTTTTGAAATGAGATTTAATCAACTTGGTGCTGCATTAAAAGAGATGAAAGATAGCCCTTTTGTCGGTAAAGGTTATAATTGGCATGAATATTATATGGAGACTGAAGGTGATCATCCTGAGTTACTTGCTTTTGAAAGTTTGATATTTACCATTCTTTGTGATAGTGGTATATTAGGAGTCATAATATGGGTTAGTTATGCATTGATGTTATTATTTATCCCTAAGTTTATATTAAAAGACAAGAATGATATAATAATATTACAGTGCTTAACATGTTATTATTTTGTCTATTCAATCATTACTGGTGATTTTGGCGTTCGGTATTTTTGTTGGTTTTATGCGATTTTATTTGGTATGAGTTATCATAAAATCAAGTTGGATAGCAAATTATCAGCTTTAAAAAAAATATTTAAAATAAAAACCATTTAAATAAATTGAAGTTAATCTCAATTTTTTTAAAAAAATAAGCAACATTGTATTTTTAATTTTATGTTATATATATTAGTCTTGTTATGAAGCAAATACTAACGAAATTTGTAGATTTTTTGATAAAGTTGTTACATTTTTTCTTTAATTATAAGTTTAGTTTGTTCCTTCATTTGCAAAAACAGAAATTATATGGATATTGGATCAAATATGAATTTAAGCAGGTTGGTGAAAAATGCTTATTTGAAAATTTTGGTTATATTGCAGGAGGATCTTATATAACAATTGGTAATTATTCCACATTTGGCAAAGGTACAGTGATTACAGCGTGGGATTCTTATGTATATGAGAATAATGAGGCAAACGAAATTGGCATAAAACGTCAAATTTTATATCCTTCTATTAAGATTGGAAATCATTGTATATTTGGTGATTATAATAATATAACAGCTATAAATAACATTAAAATAGGTGATGGTTTGTTGACGGGTAAATGGGTAACGATTACAGATAACTCACATGGACTTACTGATTTAGAATCGATGAAAGTAAGGCCTGCAATGCGTCAGCTGGTTTCAAAGGGCGGTGTTGATATAGGAAAGAATGTGTGGATTGGCGAAAAAGTGACAATATTACCAGGTGTAACAATAGGGGATGGGGCGGTCATTGCAGCCAATTCTGTTGTAACGAAAAGTGTTGAGGCATATTCTGTAGTCGGAGGAAATCCTGCAGTAATGTTAAAAGCAAATAAAATCAAAAATTAAATATGAAGTCAAAGGCAAGAGTAATAGCATTTTACCTTCCTCAATATCATCCGATTCCGGAGAATGACGAGGTTTGGGGTAAAGGTTTCACGGAGTGGACAAACGTAGGAAAAGCAAAACCTTTATTTCGAGGTCATATGCAACCTCATGTACCTGCTGATCTGGGTTATTACGATCTTCGTATGCCTGAAGTTCGTGAACAGCAGGCTCAGTTAGCCAAGGAAGCTGGAATAGAAGGTTTCTGTTACTGGCATTACTGGTTTGGTAATGGGAAACAGCTTTTGGAAAACATCTTCAATGAAGTAGTGGATTCTGGACATCCAGATTTCCCTTTTTGCTTAGGTTGGGCTAATCACTCATGGAGTACAAAGTCGTGGGTGGCTGGCAAAACAATGCAAAAGGATAAGATGATCATGGAACAGACTTATCCAGGTCAAGAAGACAATGAAAATCATTTTTATTCTTTATTGAAAGCATTTAAAGATAATAGATATATTAAGGTAGATAACAAACTTCTTTTTGTAATCTATATGCCATTGGCTGCTCAGAATGTAAAACAGTTTATGGACACTTGGAATGAATTGGCTAAAAAAGAAGGTCTTCTGGGTTTTCATTTTGTTGGTATTCAGGATAATGCTAATATCTTCTCTTTCGAAGATAATAAGAAATATGGTAACGAAGGTATGGTTGTGAATGCAAATATTTTATACAAGAGAGTCTTTGATTTAGGTTTTGATGCTGTAAATTCAAGAGGAATGACTTTATCTCGGATCCGTTATGATAGTTTTGTTGTATCTATCATAAAAGAGTATTGGAGTAAGTTTCTTTTAAAAGTATTAAAGTGGCAGCCAGTTCGTAAATATGATTATAAAAAAATTTCACAATTGCTATTTGCAGAAGAAGATGCCCAGGAAAATGTATATCCGACTCTTATACCTAATTGGGATAGAACTCCAAGAAGTGGAAACAAAGCAGTAGTTTGGTATAATTATAATCCAAAATACTTTTATTTACAAGTTAAAAAGGCTTTGAAGTTGATAGAGAACAAACAAGACGAGCATAAAATTTTGTTCTTAATGTCTTGGAATGAGTGGGGAGAGGGTAATTACATGGAACCAGACTTGGAGTATGGACATGGTTATATTAATGCATTGAGAGATGCTTTGAATGAGGATTAAAAGATTAATTCAAAAAAAATGTCTAAATACGATTATTTGATAGTTGGCTCTGGTTTATTTGGCGCAACATTTGCTTATTTTGCCAGAAAGGCTGGAAAAAAGTGCCTTGTCATCGACAAACGTCATCATTTGGGAGGAAACGTTTATTGTGAAAGTTGTGAAGGCATAAACGTTCATAAATATGGAGCTCATATTTTTCACACTAATAATAAAAAGGTTTGGAATCTTGTCAACTCAATTGTAGAGTTTAACAGATATACAAACTCTCCGGTTGCCATATATGGGGACAAACTTTACAATTTGCCTTTTAATATGAACACATTTTATCAGATGTGGAATGTTAAGACGCCAAACGAGGCAAAGGTAAAAATAGATGAGCAACGTGCTGAGGCAATATCAAAAATGGAAGGCTGTGATCCTCGAAATTTGGAGGAACAGGCTCTTATGCTAGTAGGAAAGGACATATACGAAATGTTAATAAAGGGATATACAGAAAAGCAGTGGGGTAGGAAATGTGTTGATTTGCCTGCTTTTATTATCAAGAGACTCCCTATAAGAATGACTTTCGATAATAATTATTTTAATGATAGATACCAAGGTATTCCTGTTGGCGGATACAATGTCTTGATCAACGGTTTACTAGAAGGTGTAGAGACAAATGTTAATACTGATTTCTTTCAAAATAGATCATATTTCGAGTCGTTAGCAGACATGATTGTCTATACGGGACAATTGGATGAGTTTTTTGATTATAAATATGGACATCTGGAGTTCAGATCGGTTACGTTTAAAACTGAGATTTTAGATACTCCTAACTATCAGGCTAATGCTGTCGTTAATTATACAGACAGAGATATTCCTTATACTCGTGTGATAGAGCATAAGCATTTTGAGATGTTTGGAGATGAGGTTTATAAATGTCCTAAGACCATTATCAGTAGAGAGTATTCTGCTGAATGGAAACCGGGCATGGAGGCCTATTATCCGATTAACGATGCTTGTAATAATGATCTTGCCGATAAATATCGTTCATTGTCTAGTCAACATTCGAACGTGATATTTGGCGGTAGATTGGCCGAATACAAGTATTACGATATGGCTCCTATTATAGAAAAAGTCATGTCTTTTGTTTTTTAAGTTATTGGTTTAGAATATTTCAGAGATAGTATTAAAAGAGATGGATGTAAAGATATTTGTGTGTTTTCACAAGAAAGACCATTTTGTTGGTGGAGAAGGATATATTCCCATTCAATTGGGTAAGGTCTCCTCTTATGTTGATTTGGGCTATATTGGAGATGATACAGGTAATAATATAAGCGACAAGAATCCATGGTATTGCGAATTAACGGCAATGTATTGGATATGGAAAAACAGTCTTGATGCTGATTATCTAGGCTTGTTCCATTATAGGCGTTTCTTGGATTTCCATCCATCTTTTATTACTAAGTTTAGGGATTATCTGCATGTGGACAAAGATTATCTTTTTTCTCATTCTAAAATAGATAAAGATCTTATTGCAAAATATGATGTCATATTGCCAAATAAACAGAAACTTCATATTCCTATTTATGATGGGCTTTGTAGGGCTCATGTTCGTGATGATGTGAACATTTTGGCAAATGTTGTGGAAGAACTTTATCCAGATTTTAAATCGGATTATGAAGAGGTTGTTATAAATGGTAATACATATACACCATTTAATATATTGATTTCGAAAAGGAAAATATTTGCGGATTATTCTCAATGGTTGTTCAATATATTGTTTGAGTTTGAGAAGCGTTTGACCATTCCTGCTGATCCTTATCAACCAAGGTTGTTCGGCTTCTATTCAGAGCGTTTGTTGAATGTCTATTTTCATCATTATAGAAATAAGTATAAGATAGGCTATTTGCCTCCTATGCTTTTTGACGAAAACAAGAATCTGAATATTCTTGTTTTAAAAATAAGAAATAAGTTAAGAGATCTTTGTAGCTTCTTGTATAAAAAGACAATATGATAAATCTTGTTTTATAGAGAAATTATTGTTTTGTGGTGAATGATGTACGGAGATGAAAATGCCAATTCTTGATAGGCTTTTAGTTACGCTGGATAGCCTGCCTGAAGATGTCGCAATTCTGAGCCCCAAAATTGTCAATCCTGATAATTCTACTCAGGTATGTGGACGTCCTTATCAAGATTGGATTACAGACATGAAATGTCGTTTTGGAATTCCTAATAAGAAAAATATTTTCAAAAGTAGGGTGGTTTGATGAACGTTTTTTTTTCTGTCCAGAAGATATAACATTGTCAGATACTCTTAATAAGTTGGGATATAAGTGTTATGTTAATGCTGACATATCTATTATACATTATGAGGGCCTCTTTGGTAGATAACTTTCTATGGTTTTGACTGCGACTAGACACGCACATGCGAAGGGAAGCATTATCTTCTATTCAAAAGGAAATAAATTGCTGTTCATTTTTTTGTCTTTTTATTATTTCATTAATTTTTTTTGTAAGTTTTTTTATTTCATAGAGTAAAAGGATTAATGAAACCGAAACCTAATGACGACTATATTTTATCCATAGGGGATAGGAATGCATGTTCTTCTATTCTGACTACAAAGACTCCTATGGAGATATTTATAAAGTATTATTCGGCATTAGAAAAACATAGTTGTAAATATAAATAAAGTTATGCAAGCACTGATATTAGCGGCTGGAACGGGTAAGCGTTTGTGTGAATATACTCAGAACAATACTAAGTGTATGGTGCCAGTAAATGGCGTGAAGTTGATAGATCGTATGCTTTCTCAATTGTTGAATCTGAAACTGAATAGGGTGGTGATTGTCATCGGGTACAAAGGGCAGGAATTGATGGATTATTTGGGTGATAGTTATCATGGACTGAGTATAAAGTATGTCAATAATCCAATTTACGATAAGACCAATAATATTTATTCTCTGACATTAGCGAAGGAAGAGTTGCAAGAAGATGACACTTTGTTGGTAGAGAGTGATTTGATATTTGATGATGGCATGTTTAAGTTACTGCTTGATAATTCATTCCCTAATTTGGCATTGGTTGCTAAATATGAGACTTGGATGGATGGTACAATGGTCTGTATTGATGAGGATAATAATATTGTGAATTTTGTTCCTAAAGCGGCTTTTGACTATAATGAAGTTGGAAAGTATTACAAGACCGTGAATATTTACAAATTTTCTAAAGATTTCGCACATAATAAATATGTACCATTTTTAGAGGCTTACAGTAAGGCGGTCGGTAATAATGAATACTATGAAAACGTACTTCGTATTATAACTTTCTTAAATAATCAAGATCTTAAGGCCTTGCCTATAACAAACGAGAAGTGGTATGAAATAGATGATAAGCAGGATTTGGATATCGCAGAAGCTGTTTTTGCCGAAGATAAGGATATAATTAATAAATATTATGGACGATATGGCGGTTTTTGGCGATTCCCTCAAATGTTAGATTATTGTTATCTTGTTAATCCTTATTTTTCATCTTCTAAATTATTAGATGAAATGCAGGCTAATTTTAAAACTTTGCTCACAGAGTATCCTTCTGGAATGCAGGTCAATTCTTTGTTGGCAAGTAAGTGTTGGGGAATTCGTCAGGAATATATAGTTCCTGGTAATGGCGCAGCAGAATTAATAAAGTGCCTGATGGAGTTAGATAATGGTAAAATTGGAATTATCCGTCCTACTTTTGAAGAGTATCCTAACCGTTTGGAAAAGGATTTTGTGGTGCCCTTTGTCCCCCAAAATTCCGACTATAGATATTCTGCTGAAGATTTGATGCATTATTTCGGTGACAAGGAGATAAGTACACTTTTGCTGATTAATCCTGATAATCCTACTGGAAATTTCATTAAGAAAGACGAACTATTCAAGCTTGCTGAATGGTGTGAAAGAAAGTCATTACGCTTTGTTCTTGACGAAAGTTTTGTTGATTTTAGTGATAATTGGCAGAATAATACTATGCTTCGTAATGAATTGCTTGAAAAATATCCTCATATGGTTGTAATAAAGAGCATTTCCAAGAGCTATGGAGTACCAGGCTTGCGACTTGGTATCTTGTGTTCTTCAGACAAGCTTCTGATTTCCAATATGAAGAAAAAAGTTAGCATTTGGAATCTGAACAGCTTTGCGGAATACTTTATGCAAATTTTCAATAAGTATGAAAAGGATTACGTTAGAGCATGCAATAAGTTTATTGAAGAAAGAAATAATTTCAAAAAAGAATTGGAGTCGGTGAATTTCTTGCGAGTGATGCCGTCTCAAGCAAATTATTTCCTTTGTGAGTTACTTCCTCCTTATAAGGCAGAGAGCCTTGTGATTCAAATGTTGAAACGTTTCAATATTTTAATTCGCGATTGCAGTTCTAAAATGGGATTGGATGGCAAACAATATCTTAGAATCGCAGTGAGGAATCATAAGGATAACACAAAATTGGTTGAAGCATTAAAAGTATTGGAGAAATGAAAATTTGCATTTGTGGGGGTGGCTCTTTAGGTCATGTGTGTATCGGTGTGTTATCTTCGCAAGATGGTGTTTTGGTATCGTTACTTACAAGTCGTCCCGAGTTATGGAAAAATAATATCTCTGTATCGGATATCAATGGTAAACGGTATGAGGGGAGTATAAGCAAAATAAGCGATAACCCAGCCGATGTCATTCCTGGTTCTGATATAGTTTTCTTTTGCATGCCAGGATTTCTCATTAAAGATACTCTATTGCGCGTAAAACCCTATATTTCAGAGTCTACAGTATTGGGAAGTATCGTTTCAAGTACAGGCTTCTTTTTTTTTGCTCATGATGTGTTGGGCAAAGATGCAAGACTTTTCGGATTTCAACGGGTACCATTTATAGCTCGTTTGGTAGAGTACGGTCAATCAGCAACTCTTTTGGGCTATAAGCAAAGTTTGGCGGTAGCTGTAGAAAATGTTCCTGTAGCGGATTCGTTCAGGCTGACTATAGAACACTTGTTTCATACACAGACATCTTTGCTTGGTAGTTATCTAGAAGCTAGCTTGACAAATAGTAATCCGATCCTTCATACAGGTCGCCTCTTTTCAATGTGGCGTGATTGGTCTGGTCAAAAGTATGACGACTGTATTCTTTTTTATAAAGAATGGGATGAAGAATCTGCTCAGTTGTTGATAGATATGGATGATGAGTTTATGTCATTGCTTGACAAGCTTCCTATGAATAAGTCTGTTATTCCGACATTACTAGATTACTATGAATCAACAGATGCAAAGTGTTTATCAAATAAGCTGAGAAGCATTAAGGCGTTTCAGACAATACAAGCTCCTATGAAAAGAGTTGAAGGAGGTTGGATACCGGACTTTAGTAGCAGATACTTCACGGAAGACTTTCCTTTTGGGCTCTATTTTTTAGTCAACTTAGCAAAAAAGTATAATGTTGATACTCCAAAGTTAAATATGGTTTATGAATGGGGTATGAGTAAACTAAATGAAATATGAGACATATTTCTCTCGATGAATTGAAGCAGATTCAGTTGAATATCATGAAAACTGTTCATCAGTTTTGTGTTGATAATGGATTAAAATATACTTTGGCATATGGCTCTATGCTTGGAGCTGTGCGTCATGGTGGGTTTATTCCATGGGATGATGATATTGATATAATTATGCCTAGAAAAGATTATGACGTGTTTGTACGAAATTTCAGGCATGAATATATAAATGTGTATGATAGTAGAAAGGATATAGATTATTGTTATCCTTTCGCAAAAGCTGTCGATTCTCGTACGGTTTTGGAAGAGAATACAGCACTTGAAAATCATGGAGTTGACATAGATATTTTTCCGTTGGATGATATGTTTGATGATTATTCGGAATGTTTGAATTTTATGTCGTCTGTAATGCCTTTGAAGAAAAAATTCAGATATAAATTAGTCCGTCCTTCGTATAAAAATGTATGGTGGAAAAAAATATTGATAAGGTTGGCTAATTTGTCCGTATCTTTCTATTCTTTGAGAGAACTTGTTGATAAACTTAATAGAAGGTATGCACAACTGAATGACAATGGGTCCAAATATGTTTGTATGGCTGTCGGTACAGAGTGCACTTTAAAAGGGATTTTTTTGCGTTCACTGTTCGAGGATTTTGAAATGGTCCCTTTTGAGGATTGCTCTTTCATGTGCATAAAGAATCGTGATGCTTTTCTCAAACAGGTCTATGGCGATTACATGCAATTGCCCAGAGAGGATAAAAGGGTGTCTCCGCATGCTATAAATAATGTTTATTGGAAAGAGTAATCGCTATTATCTTAATTGAAAAATCTTGGTCATACTGATCAATTATGTTTATGTTTCGTCTTCTTATTTTTTTATCTCTTATTTCATTTTCTTTTACAGTAATGTCTTGTGAAAAGGAAAATGAAGGTAATTCTTATTCATTTGATTCTTGTTCGGAAATACCTTCTTGTTGGGAAAATGAATATAATGAATCATGTTATAAGTTAGATTTTCTAGGAAAAAAAGAGTGTGTTTTTGTTGGCTTTATAACAGATCTTCATTATTCGTCGATTGGCAGTGGTTATAATGAAAACCTTTTAAGAAAAGGAATCTATGAAGCATCCTGTGTTTTAAATAGTTTATCCAAGAAATACCAATTCTCTCAGATTGTTTTTGGAGGTGATTATATTCAGTTAAGTATAGATGAATATAAAGGGCAGACTCAGGAACAAGGCATTTCCTGTGTAAAGGATGCATTGTCTCTTTCTATGTGGATGAATGCTCCTACTTTTTTGTTGAGAGGAAATCATGAATATAACTATTCAGGAACAGGAAATGGTTTTGGTATGACGTCTGCGCAGTATTATGCTTTCGTTACTTCTCATTTGTCAAAAGACTATGTCATAGATACTCCGAATAATTGGGCATATTATGATGATCAGCAATCGAAAATAAGGTATGTGTTTTTGGATGTTATTGATTCGAAAAAGAACGAATCTCAATATACATGGTTGAAATCGAAAGCTTTAGCCACTATACCAAGTGATTTTTCGGTTATGTTTTTTTCTCATTTTCCTTTAGTCAAATATTCTTCTAATGGAGATTGTAATACCTATTATTCGGATTTGATTCTGAAATGTAAGCAGAAAGGGGTGGATGTAATCGCTTGTGTTGCTGGTCATCTACATGCCGATAAGCATTTAATGGAGAATGGTATTTTACACATGACCACTTTGCAGGCAGGTTTTTGGACTTCTTGTAGGTCTGAAGATGGTCAAGTGTATGTACATCAGGAGAATACATCGAATCAATCTGCGTTTGATGTTCTTGCAATTGATAAAAAAAATAGAAAAATTTATATTGTTCGATTGGGTTTGGGAAATGATAGAGTCTTTGAATACTAAATCTTTATTGTTTTAACCCTTTGATGAGATATTAATCACATTAGTTTTAAATTACTTGTAGATAGTCTCTTTTTTTTGTTGTTATACAATAATAAGAGATGTTTTTTTTCTAAATCAAAAAAAGTTTTATGAAAATACTTTTAGCAAATAAGTTCTATTACCGTCGCGGTGGAGATTGCATATATGTGTTGAATTTGGAGCAGTTGCTGAATAAAAATGGACATGAAGTGGCTGTTTTTTCAATGGAATATTCTGAAAATTTAGAAACAAAATATAGTAAATATTTTCCATCTGAAATTGGCTTTTCCATAGGTACTGGTTTTATAAAGGCTTTTACACGTCCATTTGGAACGTCAGAAGTAATTAAAAAATTTAATCAATTATTAGATGATTTTAAACCAGATGTAGTACATTTGAATAATATACATACTCAGATATCACCTGTTGTAGCAGAATTGGCACATAAAAGAGGTGTTCGAGTCGTGTGGACATTGCATGATTATAAGTTGCTCTGTCCTCGATACGATTGCCTTTGTAAAGGGAATGATATCTGTGAAAAATGCTTTTCTGACAAACGTCATGTGCTAAAAAATAAGTGCATGAAAAACTCATTGCTAGCTAGTGTGCTAGCTTATTGTGAGGCGAAAAGATGGAATAAAAAAAGATTGGAGAATTGTACTGATCTGTTTATTTGTCCATCTTTTTTTATGAAAGAAAAAATGGAACAAGGAGGTTTTGATTCTTCAAAACTTGTTACTCTTTGTAATTTTATAGATATTGAAAAATGTAAATGCGATAATTACATAGAACGTAACGATTATTATTGTTTTATTGGACGATTAAGTCATGAAAAAGGGATAAATACATTAATCTCTGCTGCATCAAAATTACCATATAAACTTAAAGTAATTGGTGGTGGACCTTTAATGGAAGAATTAAAAGGGAAAGCATCAAAAAATATTGAATTTGTAGGTTATAGGGATTGGGATGAGATTAAAGATTTAGTCGGACATGCGCGTTTTTCTGTTATTCCTTCAGAATGGTATGAAAATAATCCTTTGTCTGTTATTGAGGCAGAGTGTCTTGGCACTCCTGTACTAGGTGCAAATATTGGAGGTATTCCAGATTTAATAAATCAAAATAATGGAATGATTTTTGATTCAAGGAATGTTGAAGATTTAAGTTCTAAAATAGAGCGGATGTGGAATATGTCTTTTGATTATAATAGTATTGCAAAAGACTCTCAAAATAGATATAATTCGGATTTTTATTATAACGAAATTTTTAAGATATATAATGGCAAATATAATAGCAACACCTACTGATGCATCAATTATTTTGACATATCGTTGTCCAATGCGATGTGTTATGTGTAATATATGGAAAAATCCAACAAATAAGCATGATGAAATTAAGGCAAAAGATTTGAAAAGCCTTCCTAAATTGAAGTTCATTAATTTAACTGGAGGAGAGCCTTTTATTCGTGAAGATCTTGATGAAATAGTAGAGGAATGTTATAAACATACAGATCGTATTGTGATTTCAACCTCAGGATGGTTTGAAGAGAGAGTGATAGCTTTGGCAAAGAAATTTCCAAATATAGGAATTCGAATTTCAATAGAAGGTTTAAGTTGTAAGAATGATGAGTTACGTGGACGTCAAGGTGATTTTGATAAGGCGTTGCGTACATTGTTGACATTAAAAGAGATGGGATTGAAAGATATTGGTTTCGGTTGTACCGTAAGCAATTATAATTCTAAAGATATGCTATCCCTTTATCAATTATCTTTATCCATGGGTATGGAGTTTGCAACTGCAGCTTTCCATAATTCTTATTATTTCCATAAAGGAGATAATTTTATTACTAACCATGATGAGGTTTGTAATAACTTTAAGCAACTTATCGAATGGCAATTGAAAGAGAAAAGTCCTAAAAGTTGGTTCCGTGCATGGTTTAATATGGGGTTAATCAATTATGTTGAAGGAAAACGCCGAATGTTGCCCTGCGAGGCAGGAATGGCAAACTTCTTTATAGATCCGTGGGGTGAGGTGATGCCTTGTAATGGTTTGGAAACTCGTATGGATGGAAAAGATGCTGCTAGTAAACAAAAAATAGACGGAGATGATATGACAGTTGCTGAGTTTAATGAAAAGTTGGCTTCTGATCCAAATAACGTTTCAAATGATAAATTAAAACCAGCAGAAAGTGATACTCCAAAAACATGGAGTATGGGAAATATTCATGATGCTGATTTTATGACAATATGGAATAGTGAACGTGCGGATTTAGTTCGTGCAAAGGTACGTAAATGTCCTAAGAATTGTTGGATGGTAGGAACTGCCAGTCCTGTAATGCATAAGTATATCAAGTATCCTGCAAAATGGGCATTGAAGAATAAACTTCGTTCTTTACAAGGTAAACCTGCTTGTCTGGATTATGAGTATTACAATGTAGGGCAGGATCCGGAACAGGGAGACTTGAATTTTTATAGAGATTCCGAATGAAAGATAAAATAACATGGCTGGCGGTGCTTCAGGGATGGAGTATGTTTTTGGTGGTTTTAGGACATGTAGATTTGAATAATGAGGTTTTTGATCCTAACCATCCTTTAGCTAATTGGATCCATACAATGATATACGGATTTCATATGCCGTTGTTTATGTTTATTTCTGTTTATTTGTTTTATATGACTAGAATTAAGAAAAAATGGAAATATGGTGATGTTTTGGTTGACAAACTAAAGCGACTATATATTCCAATGATTTTTTTTACATGTTTTACGTTTCTAGCAAAAGTGATTTTTTCATCATTTATGAAACATCCTGCAGAATTATCTTGGAGTTGTTTTTTCGATACTTTTTTGTTCTATAGAATTAATCCTTTAGGAGAAATGTGGTTTGTGATTTCTCTGCTTGTTATCATGTTGTTGTATCCTATTTATCGTCTAGCTGATAGTAAAATATCATACGAGATGGGATTGTTGTTTTTTTTTATTGTTATGAATATATGGCGAGTAGATACAAATTATTTTCAGTTATTTCATGTGGCATATATGTTACCTTTCTTTTATGCTGGTGTGTTGGTCTGTAAATACAGTTTTACTGAGTATATATCTACTGTTTGGTCTTTATTGGTCTTTTTTTTATTGTTTATCTGTTTGTCTTATTACAAGAATGTGCCGGAACAGCTTATTGCTCTAATTGGAATTTTGTTTTCTTTTTCTTTTTGTGTCAATTTATCAAAAATATTTCCTGAGTTATATTCTTCCTTTAGAAATTATACTTATCAGATATTCTTGATGGGTATTTTTTTTCAAATGGGAATAAGGTATCTTTATCGCCAACTAAATGTTGAACACACATCAGTTTATTGGCTTTTGTATATTGCTAGTGTATTAGTTGGTCTTTATATTCCAGTGCTTGTGTCTAAGGGAGTGGAAAAAATACCCAACAAGTTAGTACGTATGTTTTTGGGCTTGAAATGAATAATATGAAAATATTTGTAGTAGGAACCCGTGGTATTCCTAATATTATGGGTGGTGTAGAGACACATGTTGAGGAATTGTTTCCTCGTATAGTAACAAGAGGTGCGGATGTGACAGTTGTTCGCCGTACTTGTTATGTTAATGATTCACTTACTGAATGGCATGGTGTTAAATTGTTAGATGTTGAAACGCCGAAAAAGAAATCTTTTGAGACGATTATACATACTTTCAGAGCTGTATATGCCGCAAAAAAAGCTAATGCTGATATATTACATGTAAATGCAATTGGTCCTGCATTGGTAACCCCTTTCGCGAAACTTTTAGGATTGAAAGTTGTTTTCACCCATCATGGCCCAGATTATGATAGAGATAAATGGGGATTAGTAGCAAAGACAATACTGAAGTTAGGTGAACGTATGGGGTGTACGTTTGCTGATGACGTGATTGTTATTTCAAATGTAATTAAAGACTTAATTGCACGAAAATATGGTCGCGAAAAAAATGTCCATCTAATTTATAATGGTGTACCCAAACCTGATATCTGCGATTATCCTGAATATTTTTCGGAACTTGGTATAGAAAAAGGAAAATATGTTCTGGGAATGTGCAGATTCGTTCCGGAAAAAAGGTTGGATGATTTAGTAAAAGCATTCATGAAAATAAAACAGGAAGGTATAAAACTTGTTTTAGCAGGTGATAACGATTTTGAAGATAAATATTCGCTTAGTTTGAAAAAGTTGGCACGTGAAAATGGGGTTGTACTAACTGGTTTTGTGAAAGGTCAGAAGTTACATTCATTACTTAGTAATGCCATTTGTTATTCTTTGCCATCTTCACATGAGGGATTGCCAATAGCTTTGCTGGAAGCTATGAGCTATAACTTACCAGTGGTTGTAAGTGATATTCCAGCAAACAAAGAGGTTGGATTACAAGAAGAAGATTATTTCCGTTGTGGTGATGTTGACCAACTTGCAGAAAAACTCCAACATAAAATAAACGAAAATAAACGTTTAACTTACGATATGAGTAAGTATAATTGGAATGATATAGCAGACCAAACATATGAAGTTTATGTTAATCTTATGAACAAAAAATAATTTGCATAAACGTTTGCTAGTTAAGAATTGCATAAAAAATTGTCTATGAATAGATGAGTGAAGGTTATTTATTAATGTTTTTAAAAAAAAGAGCTATTATATATTGTAAAATTTTTGACTATATTTGCAAAAATCTTCTATTGTCGCAAATATTGTGTTTTGTGATAATATTTTAGTTTTTTTTGTTTATTTAATCTATCAATAGATCAAAGTATGAGACAACTAGATGATGGTAGTGTTTTGCTGAAATGGATTGTAATAGCTCTTGATATAGTCATTTTCAACTTGTATCAATTTAGCATATGTCAACTCATGTGCGAATTTTGTTACAATGTTCAGCAAGATTTTAATGTTTCCCAAATGTTTTATGTTTCCAATATTTCAATATTGGTTGCAGAAGCATTACATGCACCTGTCATTTATAAATATACATCTACATATTATGATGTAGTAATTAGAACAATAAGAATAACCTTTATTCAATGTGTTGCATTCTTTATATTGTTGCTTTTTAATCCTAATGTTTGTAATGCATTATTAATGTCTGTTTTGTTTAGTACGGGATTGTTTGTAGTCTTTTTCGTACTGAGGTCTGTTGAGTTTTTGATTATAAGGAAGACAAGAATTAATTTGAGTAACGGCAAGGTCTCTGTCTTTGTTGGTGATCTTAATACAATGGACAAGATTATCAAAACCATTAAAAACGAAATCATTTCAAACTATTATATCGCAGGTTATTATTCTGATGATGAATTTAAGTCAGCTCCGAAATGGTTGAAGAAATTGGGTAGTGTATCTGATTTCATTAATTTGGCTAAAACAGACAACCAACATAAGTTTGAGGTCGTTTATTGTACATTATCATGGAAGGATAAGGAAAATATTAATACGATATTGAGTTATTGTGATAATACAACTACTCGTATGTATTTATTACCCTCTGATGTGGAGAATCCCGATTTTAATATGAAACCTGAGATGTTATGTGGTACAATGGTTTTTACTAACCATGAATATCCATTAGACAGTTTGGGTAATAAACTATTGAAACGTTCATTTGATTTTGTCGTTTCTTCGTTTGCTTGCATTTTCATATTACCAATCGTTCCTATTGTTGGCCTTATTATAAAGATTCAAAGTCCTGGACCAATTTTCTTTAAACAAGAAAGAACCGGTTTGAACGGTAAAACATTTAAGTTGATAAAATTCCGTTCAATGCATGTGAATAAAGATGCTGATACAATACAAGCAACGAAAAAGGACCCTCGTAAATTTGCTTTTGGTAATCTTATGCGTAAAACAAATATCGATGAGTTACCTCAATTCTTTAATGTTCTTCTTGGAAATATGAGTATTGTAGGTCCTCGTCCGCACATGCTAAAGCATACAGAGATGTATAGTAGCTTGATTAACCGTTACATGGCAAGACATTTTGTTAAACCTGGAATTACAGGTTGGTCTCAAGTTACAGGTTATCGAGGTGAGACTAAAGAGCTCTGGCAAATGGAAGGTAGAGTAAAACGAGATTGTGATTATATCAAAAATTGGAAGTTCGGTTTTGATATTCGTATTATTCTAATGACAATTATGCAGTCTATAAAGAGAGACAAAAACGCTTATTAATATCTCTTTCTATAAAATAACGAAAAGCCTGGCTGACAAATCGCCAGGCTTTTTTGTTTATAATAATTGATGTTGTGAATTTCATGAAATAAAAACGGATTGGTCCTGTTATGTGTGATGATTTTTAATGTAGGCGTAGCCAATGGAATGTTTGGTGAAAACCTTCTTGGCCGATAATTTTTTGCTGATTTGCTGTAATTTGTAGCGAATGAGATAGTTGGTTTTATTTGATTCGTTCGTGGCATTTTTTTCTTGCTTTTTATTTGCAAGAGACGGCAAAAATTGAGATCTTTGTAAGATTAATTGTAAATTACATAAACAAGTGAATACTAGGTACATATTTGTGACAGGAGGAGTTGCTTCTTCCTTAGGTAAAGGAATACTTGCAGCTTCCTTGGCTAAGTTGTTACAAGCAAGAGGGTTGTCAGTTACCATTCAAAAGTTGGATCCATATATTAATATAGACCCAGATACGTTGAATCCATATGAGCATGGTGAATGTTATGTGACGGTAGATGGTGCTGTTACAGATTTGGACTTAGGCCATTATGAACGTTTCCTTGGCGAAAATACAACACAAGCCAATAATGTGACTACAGGTAGAATTTACCAGTCAGTTATCAATAAGGAGCGTCGTGGTGATTATCTAGGAAAGACTGTTCAGGTTATTCCTCATATCACAGACGAAATCAAGAGACACATTAAAATTCTTGGCAACACAAAGAAATACGACGTTGTCATTACTGAGATTGGTGGTACAGTCGGAGATATTGAGTCTTTACCATACGTTGAAGCTGTTCGTCAGTTGAAGTGGGAGTTAGGTAAAGAATGCTTGTGCATCCATTTGACATACGTTCCTTATTTGGCGGCATCTCATGAATTGAAGACAAAGCCAACTCAACATTCCGTAAAGTTCCTTTTACAGAGTGGAGTTCAGCCAGATGTGTTGGTGTTACGTACAGAACATAACTTGAATGAGGATGTTCGTCGTAAGGTAGCTCTTTTCTGTAATGTTGAAAATGGTGCGGTTATCCAATGTATTGATGCTCCTACCATCTATGAAGTTCCTTTGTTGATGCATGAGGAGGGCCTTGATTCTGTTGTTCTTCGTAAACTGGATATTCTTAATGCGAAGGAACCGGATTTGAAAAACTGGATCTCGTTCTTGGATAAGTTCAAGAATCCAAAGAAGATTGTCAAGATTGCTTTGGTTGGTAAATACGTTGAATTGCCAGATGCATACAAGTCGATTTTGGAATCATTTGTCCATGCAGGTGCTGCAAATGAGGTTAAGGTTGATTTGCACCTTCTTCAGTCAGAAAATATCAATGCTGATAACGTTAATGATATGTTGGGCGATATGAAGGGTATCCTTGTTGCTCCAGGATTTGGTGACCGTGGTATTGAAGGTAAGATTTTGGCTGCTTGCTATGCAAGAGAACATAATGTTCCATTTTTCGGTATCTGCTTAGGTATGCAATGTGCTGTTATTGAGTTTGCTCGTAACGTACTTGGATACAAAGATGCTCACTCTACAGAGATCAATCCTAAGACGGGACATAATGTAGTAGACTTGATGGAGAGCCAGAAGAATATTACCGGTATGGGAGGTACAATGAGATTAGGTGCTTATCCTTGTAATATTAAGAAGGATACACTTGCTTATAAGATATATGGACAAGAGATGATTCAAGAACGTCACCGTCATCGTTATGAGTTTAATAATGATTATTTGAAAGAGTTCGAGGATCACGGAATGATTGCTTCTGGTGTTAATCCGGACAATGATTTGGTGGAGATTGTGGAGATTCCTAAACACAGATTCTTCATTGCTTCGCAATTCCATCCTGAATTGCAGAGTACCGTGTTGAAACCACATAAATTGTTTGTAGCCTTTGTTAAGGCTGCTTCGGAAATGGAATAGTTTTAAACATAGGAGACGGATGCCCAAAGGGTATTCCGCCTTCCGTTTTTTTATAAATATGCGATCTATAAAACTTTTTTTCTTAAGCTTACTTCTTTTGTGCAGCGCCTCTATCTTTGCGCAGAAGGACTTTTTCGGTATCCCAAAATTGGTGCTGAATGGTGAAGAATATACTTTGCGATGGTCTGCAAAAACCCATAAAGTGCGCTATGTGGAGGATTTTCTTCCAAAGAAGGATTCTTATTCACGTTTCAACTCTAAAGTTAGCTTTGATTTTATAGATGCCGATTTGATGGCATCAGACATTGCTGATGCAAAGATGGAATCTTTGAGCATAGAGAAGGAAGAGGGTACAGTTGCAAAATATAATAAGACGGTTTCTGCCAATGGTGATATTCTCATTGAATATACTACGATAGATGTGGATGATGCGAAAATTAGGGTGGCAGAATGGAATATCTGTCGTTATGCAAAGGTAAATAATGGTGTTCTTCTAGTACAAATGAAGATGAGGGAATATGATGTAAAGGCAGACAAGTTTCAATCAAAGGTTGATTCCAACAGAGAAAAATGGATTAATGCTGTTACTTCATACAAAATTCCTCACATTAGTATAAAATGATCATGATATGGAGAATCCGGTATGATAGAGAGGATTTGAAACTATATATTAAATAACGATTAACGCTTAGATAAATAATATGTTTGAAAATTTAGGAGAAAGACTTGAGAGATCCTTCAAAATCTTGAAAGGAGAAGGAAAAATTACCGAGATCAATGTAGCCGAGACGCTGAAGGATGTTAGAAAAGCGTTGCTTGATGCCGATGTCAATTATAAGATTGCTAAGACTTTTACTGAGACAGTAAAGGAGAAGGCTCTTGGACAGAACGTGCTTACTGCAGTTAAACCAAGTCAGTTGATGGTGAAAATTGTTCACGACGAGCTTGCCACTTTGATGGGAGGTTCTAGCGTTGAAATCAATATAAAAGGAAATCCAGCCGTAATTTTAATGTCAGGTCTTCAAGGTTCTGGTAAGACTACTTTCTCAGGAAAGTTGGCTTTCATGTTGAAGACTAAGAAAAATAAGAAACCGTTGTTGGTTGCTTGTGACGTATATCGTCCAGCTGCTATTGAGCAGTTGCGCGTTTTGGGTACACAGATTGATGTGCCTGTATATACAGAAGAGGGTAATAAGAATCCTGTAGCGATTGCTCAGAACGCAATAAACGAGGCTAAGTCAAAAAATTATGACGTAGTTATCATAGATACCGCTGGTCGTTTGGCTGTTGATGAGCAGATGATGAATGAGATCGCTGCTATCAAGAATACCATCCAACCACAGGAGACTTTGTTTGTTGTTGATTCAATGACAGGTCAGGATGCGGTTAATACTGCTAAAGAATTTAATGACAGATTAGACTTTGACGGAGTAGTTTTGACAAAGTTGGATGGTGATACTCGCGGTGGTGCTGCCCTTTCAATCCGCTCTGTTGTAAATAAGCCAATCAAGTTCATCGGAACGGGTGAAAAGATGGAGGCTATAGACGTCTTCTATCCAGAACGTATGGCAGACCGTATCTTAGGAATGGGAGATATCGTTTCTTTGGTAGAGCGTGCTCAAGAACAATTTGATGAGGAAGAGGCTAAACGTTTGCAGAAGAAGATAGCTAAGAACCAGTTCGATTTCAACGATTTCTTAGGTCAGATTCAGCAGATAAAGAAGATGGGTAACTTGAAGGACTTGGCATCCATGATTCCTGGAGTTGGAAAGGCTTTGAAAGATGTGGAAATTGATGATGATGCATTTAAAGGCATTGAGGCTATCATCTATTCAATGACTCAAGAAGAACGTACAAATCCAAGCATCTTGAACGGAAGTCGCCGTCAGCGTATTGCAAAGGGTAGTGGAACTACCATTCAAGAGGTTAACCGTCTTTTGAAACAGTTTGAGGATACTCGTAAGATGATGCGTATGGTTACTCAAAACCAAGGCAAGTTTAAATTGGGAATGAGAAAATAATTCAGTTCTCGTTAATAATGTTACAACGTCGATAACGAGGATTTTTTTTAGAATTTTTTTAAAAATATAATTATGCAATTGATAGACGGAAAAGCTGTTGCTGACCAAATAAAGCAGGAAATAGCTGAAGAAGTTGCAGATATCAAGGCAAAGGGTGGTAAAACACCTCATTTGGCTGTTATCATCGTTGGTCACGATGGAGGTAGTGAAACTTACGTTGCCCATAAGGTGAAATCTTGCGAGCAAGTTGGCTTCAAATCCACAAAGTTGGCTTTTGATGCTGATGTCACAGAGGACGAACTCCTTTCTCACATTAAGGCTTTAAATGAAGATCCTGATGTTGACGGATTTATCGTACAGTTGCCTTTGCCTAAGCATATCTCAGAGCAGAAGGTGATTGAGGCTATTGACTACAGGAAAGATGTGGATGGTTTCCATCCAATCAACGTAGGACGTACTTCCATTGGTTTGCCTTCATTCGTATCTGCAACACCAGCTGGAATCTTGGAACTTTTGAAACGTTATGAGATCGAAACAGCAGGAAAGAACTGTGTAGTTGTTGGCCGTAGTAATATCGTAGGTAAACCAGTTGCTTCTCTTATGATGCAGAAGGCTTATCCTGGCGACGCATCTGATACAGTTTGTCATAGC